>ULUU01022563.1_pt1 | contig 17235 bp, 9 predicted proteins | sample 1958871 | NCBI WGS metagenome assembly ULUU01 (sample SAMEA4835770, study PRJEB28245) | human gut metagenome | biome: gut microbiome; material: fecal sample | place: Denmark | collected 2008 | reverse complement strand
AAAACCTTTGGTGGGAGTTCGATTCTCTCATCCCCTGCTCTTTAAAAACACCTGTTTAGGTGTTTTTTTGTCTTATGTTTTTAGAAAGTTATTTTCCGGTAATTGTGCGAAATGTAAATATTGGGATGAATGTATAGTATTTTACCAATGTACCTATCGGTTGTATTTTAGCTTGAAACTATTTTAATAAAGAAATATACTTATGTTAAAAGATATTGGCTATAAAAATGATTGACAGGAGGTAATGCTATGACGAAAGATCAATTGTTTTCCGGCGAATCAAAAAATATAGAGTATAAAGTAACTGTACCGGATAAAAGCGAAAAATATATGAAAACGGTGGTAGCTTTTGCCAATGGCAGAGGTGGCAGGATCGTATTCGGAATAGATGATAAAACATTAAATATTGTGGGAATAGATACAGATATTGTTTATAAAACGATGGATGCAATTACTAATGCAATTTCCGATGCCTGTGAGCCGACGATCAGACCAGATGTAGCATTGCAGACAGTCAATGATAAGATTGTTATTGTCGTAGAAATTTTTCCAGGTGCACAGCGCCCGTATTATATTAAGTCACAGGGAATGGTCGAGGGTACTTATGTACGTGTATCCGGTACTACCAGACATGTCGAGGGATATATGTTAAAGGAACTGATTCTGGAAGGTCAAAATCGTTATTTTGACTGTGAGATATGTCGGGATATGCAAGTAAGTGATAGTGATATTGAGAAACTTTGTAAAAGATTGAAAGAAACTGCCATAAAAAATACATGGCAGGAGAGTGAAAAAGCAAAGATTAAAGATGTGACAAAAAATATTTTGATTTCGTGGGGAATTTTAAAAGAAGAGGAAGGAAAAGTATACCCGACCAATGCATATGCACTGCTGACAGGAAAGATGCCGCAGCAACCTGTGATTCAATGCGGAATCTTCAAGGGAACAAATAGAGCACATTTTGTAGACCGACGTGAATTTGAAGGTCCTATTCAAGAACAGATGGAAGCAGCGTATCAGTATGTTCTTGAAAAAATCAATATGGGAATGACGATAAGGGGAATGTACAGACAGGATGTATATGAACTTCCTACGGATAGTATTCGTGAGCTGATTGCAAATGCGGTAGCACATCGCAGTTATCTGGAACCCGGAAATATACAGGTTGCATTGTTTGGTGATCGGCTAGAAATAACTTCCCCGGGAATGCTTTTGAATAATGTTACAATTTCTAAAATGATGGAAGGATATTCAAAACCAAGAAATCCTGCGATTGCGCGAGCTTTTGCTTATATGAAAGTCATTGAAAAATGGGGAACTGGAATACCAAGATTGTTTAGCAATTGTGAGGAATATGGATTGCCAAAGCCGGAGTTAATTGATTTTGATGGTGATTTCAGGGTAAATATGTATCGAAAAAGAGATACTAACACAGAAACTGACAGAAAAACTAATACTAACACAGAAACTAACATTAAAACTAACACAGAAATGCTCTACACAGATACAGAAACAGCAGAGAGAATAATAGCAATTATGAGAAAACACCCTGCTATTACAGTAAAGAAAATTGCGGAACAGTTGAATTTATCCGTTGGTGGAGTTCGTTATCATGTAAACAAAATGAAGAAAGACGGTTTGGTGGAACATATTGGTTCATCGAAAAAGGGAACATGGTCTATTAAAAATGGGGGATTTAGTGTTAGTGGCATTACGACAAAAAAATGATCCAAAACAATAGCTGCATAATTTTATTTACAAAACCTCGAATACCATTCGGGGTTTTTACATGAATCCCTAATGCTATTCTATTTCCATTATCCGTAATCCTTTATAAAATAAAATTATGCCAGAGCTGGTATAAGTAAGATTTTAAAATTAAATGATAGGAAATGTTTCCTATATAAATAGGAAGAAAGTGGAAATGGAGGAATAGGATAAAAGAAAATATTGGAGAAGATAAAATAGTAAAGCTATAAAAAAAGAAATGTTGAATTATGCTATTGTGAATGGTATTATTGATTTAAACACCATTCTTTAAAAACACCTGTTTAGGTGTTTTTTTGTCTTTTGTTTTCAGAAAGTTAGTTTGGTGTCAATGGACAAACGACCAAACGTCTTAGTGATTATCGAAAATTGAACTTTTATAAAGGAGAATTATATGAAAAAAACAAATAACAGCGTGCTTTCGCAATACCGGGGGGCGTTAATGGGAATATCCATCATATTGATTATAGTTTTTCATTTTACGGATGACTGTCATTATTACTCCTATCATTTTAGTGGCTGGATTTCCTTCTTTTGGAGATATATTTCATCATCAAGTGTGGATGCATTTTTATTCTTTTCTGGTCTGGGGTTATATTATTCCATGAAAAAAAGATCAGATGTTAGAAGTTTTTACATAAGAAGATTAAAAAGAATTCTGATTCCTTATTGCATCGTAGCCGTACCCTCTTATATTTTACTGGATGTCTGTGTAGATAAAACAGGATGGGGAGAAGCCATAAAAGACTTCACATTTATCACATTTTTCAGTGATGGAGACAGGCTTTACTGGTATATTGGACTTATGCTGTTATGCTATCTGATTTATCCCTATATCTTTCAGATTGTGGATAGCGCACGGGACGCAATAGATGGAGAGATCCGGCTGATTTCCATGGTAAGTGCTGTTACCGTATTGGCACTTGTAATTGCATTATATGAGAAAGAGGTGTTTGGAAATGTAAATATTGCTTTGCTTCGTCTGCCTGTTTTTATAGCGGGCTGTTTTTATGGCAGATCCAGCTATGAAAAAAGGGAAAGTTATTGGAAATGGTTGATTCTTTTTGCGTTATCCGGCTATTTGCTCACCATGCTTCCAAGTGGATCTCCTATTTTTGCAAGGTATGTGACTGGAATTTTTAATATCTCATGTTGTGCGGGAATTGCCTGGATCTTTTCCCAGTTATCTATGCGCCCGGTTATAAGAATACTGGAATGGTTTGGTGCTCATTCGCTGGAATTGTATCTGGTACATGTTACCATACGAAAATTTATGAAGGGAGCAGCATTTCATACATGCCGTCTGCGTTACGAACTGGTGCTGGTATGCAGTTCCATTGTGATTGCATGGATACTTCAGATCCTTGTCCGGTATATAACAGATCATTTGCTTAAGGAAAAGAGGTAAGACCTATGACCCTACAGCAGTTACATCAGGTAATTACGATTGCAGAAAGCCGTTCCATGAACGAAGCATCCCGAAAATTGTTTGTCTCACAGCCCAATCTGTCTGCGGTTGTGCGCGAACTGGAAGAAGAAGCAGGAATCACCATTTTTATCCGGTCAAACCGCGGAATCGTGCTTACACCGGAGGGAGAGGAATTTATCGGATATGCCAAGCAGGTCGTGGAGCAGTATCATTTGCTGGAATCCCGTTATATTTCGTCTGCATCCAAAAAGAAATTTTCCGTGTCGATGCAGCATTATACCTTTGCGGTCAAGGCATTTGTGGAAGTGGTCAAGGCGGTGGGAATGGAAGAATATGAATTTGCCGTGCATGAGACACAGACGAATCAGGTAATCGAAAATGTGCGCAACATGAAAAGTGAGCTGGGGATTCTTTTCCTGAGCAAATTTAATGAAGCAGTACTACAGAAACTTTTCAGGGAAAATGATGTAATTTTTGAAGAACTGTTTACCTGTGACACCTATGTATATCTGTGGAAAGGACATCCGCTGGCACAAAGGGATGTAATTTCCATGAAAGAACTGCAGGAATATCCATGTCTTGTGTTCGAACAGGGGAAAAATAATTCCTTTTATTTTGCCGAAGAGATGAAAAGTACCTATGAATATAAGAAGATGATCCATGCGGATGACCGGGCGACCATGCTGAATCTGATGGTTGGGCTGAATGGTTATACGCTCTGTTCCGGGATTATCTGTGAAGAATTAAACGGAAATGATTATGCGGCAGTGCCGCTGGCAGAGAGCGAAAAGATGCGGATTGGCTATATCCGGCACAAGGGGATAAAGGTCAGTCCGATCGGAGAATTATATGTGGATATTCTGAAAAAAAGTGGGAAACCACTTTAAAAAAATTAGTTTTCGTCAAAAAATTCCTGTTTTTGTGATTGGAAAGGCAATTTTTTGGAGAAATTGCATAAGATAGCAGGTATAAATATAAATACACGAAAAAAAACGGTAGGAATCTGAGTAAAACGGTTGCGCGTTTACCGTCATTATGCAGGAAAAACCTAAGAAATATAGAGTTTGCGGAACTTTGACAGATGAAAAAAAAAGTGGCATAATCGTTTCTAAACTCGGGGATGATAAAAATAATATCTTGTTTAAAGGTAGAAAGAGGTGTTGGATTATGTATGAAACTGTTAAAGTAATTCGGTTATCAGACATGGATGAAGTAAAAGATTTCGTACGTGCTGCAGGAGGCTGCGATTTCGATATCGATGTAAAATGCGACCGCACACTGATTGATGCAAAGTCATTACTTGGCATGATTGGTCTTGGCGTAAAGAAGAATCTTCAGGTTTGCTACGGTGGAAAGAATGAAAACTTCGAAAACGTAGTTGCTAAATTTGCAGTGGCATAATACAATTATAATATCGTGACTATGGAACTTTAAGTTCTGCTCCGTATTCCGGAGCAGGGCTTTTTTTGTAAAAGAATGAAAGGACGAAAAACCGCTTCACACAGCAGAAAAATATCCACTGGAGAAAGGAGGAGCACATGCAGGAATTACATATCTCTGTGAGAAATCTGGTAGAGTTTATTTTCCGGGCAGGAGATATCGATAATCGTGCTGGAAAGCTGGCGAGTGCAGAGGCCATGATGGAAGGCAGCCGTATCCATCGGAAAATTCAAAAAAGCATGGACACCTCCTACCAGGCGGAAGTACCGCTGAAAATTGAATGGAAAGCCAACGATTACGTACTGGTCGTGGAAGGACGTGCAGACGGAATCGTCTATGGAAAATTTCAGCCGGATCTGCCGGCTGCGACGGAGTCTGTGCTGCAACCGGAGATGGAGTTTGCGGCGGAAATCCCTCCGGAAGAAGAAATAAGCTTCATCGATGAGATCAAGGGTGTATATAGAAACGTTGCGGCAATGGAACAGCCGGTCTACGTGCATAAAGCCCAGGCAATGTGCTATGCGTATATCTATGCGAAACAGAACCGTCTGGAGCGGATCGGCGTGCAGATGACCTACTGCAATCTGGATACGGAAGAAATTCGGTATTTCCGGGAAATTTTCGATTATGAGACACTGACCGTGTGGTTTGGCCATCTGATCGAAGATTATCGGAAATGGGCGGACTGGCAGATTGCATGGAAAAAACAGCGGCAGGAGAGCATTCATGGACTGGAGTTTCCATTTCCGTACCGGGAAGGGCAAAAGAAGCTGGTTGCAGATGTTTATCGTACAATTTTGCGGGGAAAGAATCTGTTTATCGAAGCACCGACCGGTGTGGGCAAAACAATTTCCACAATCTTTCCGGCGGTAAAAGCAGTGGGAGAAGGGCTGGCAGACCGGATCTTTTATCTCACGGCAAAGACCATCACAGCAACTGTGGCAAAAGAAACGTTCGCACTGCTGGAAGAACAGGGCTATCGTGCCAAAGTGATCCAGATTACAGCAAAAGAAAAACTCTGCCTGTGTGAAGAGATGGACTGCAACCCGGTAAACTGTCCATATGCAAAGGGACATTTTGACCGGGTGAACGATGCGGTGTTTGATCTCTTGCAGAAATCCAACCTGTTTACCAGAGAGGAAGTTTTAGCGCGGGCGAAAGAATATCAGGTGTGCCCGTTTGAGATGAGTCTGGATGTGGCAACCTGGGCGGACAATATTGTCTGTGATTACAATTACGTATTCGATCCGAATGTATATCTGAAACGCTTTTTTCAGGAGGGGATAAAGGGAGACTATCTGTTCCTGGTGGATGAGGCACATAACCTCGTGGATCGCAGCAGGGAGATGTACAGTGCCGATCTGTACAAAGAAGACGTGCTTGCAGTGAAGCGGATCATGAAAGCGCACAGCCGTACGATCTGCCGTATCCTGGACAAATGCAACAAAGCCATGCTGGAAATGAAACGTGAGTGTGAGCACTACCAGATTCTGGACAGTGTGGGAACGTTGACCTTCCACCTTATGCGGCTGGCCTCCCAGATGGATGAATTTTTGGAAAAACCGCGGGAATTTCCGGAGAAGAAAACGGTGCTGGATTTTTACTTTGCGCTGCGCAATTTCCTGAATATTTATGATCTGGTGGATGACCATTACGTGATCTACAGCCAGATGACGGAGGAAGGCCAGTTCCGGATCCGGCTCTTTTGCGTAGATCCGTCGGTCAATCTGCAGAAATGCATCGATAAAAGCAATTCCACGATCTTTTTCTCCGCAACGCTCCTGCCGATCGGATACTACAAGCGGCTGCTTTCCACGGACGAGGATAACTATGCCATTTATGCGCAGAGTACGTTTGCCCAGACACAGAGACTTCTCGCATTTGGCCGGGATGTGAGCACAAAATATACGCGGAGGAACAGAAAAGAATACGAAAAAATCGCGGACTATATCGGTGCAGTCACAGAAGCACAGCAGGGAAATTACATGGTGTTTTTCCCGTCTTACCGGCTGATGCAGGATGTATATGAGGTCTTTGCTGGGAAGGCGGCCGATTCGTGCGAGATTCTGATGCAGCATAATAATATGAAAGAACACGAAAGAGAAGCGTTTTTGGAAGAATTTGAAAAAGAGCGCCAGGGGACACTCGTTGCGTTCTGTGTGATGGGTGGAATTTTCGGGGAAGGCATTGATCTGAAAAACGACCGGCTGATCGGTGCCATCATCGTGGGAACCGGACTTCCGCAGGTCAGCGATGAACGTGAAATTTTAAAGAATTATTATGATGAGCGGGGATTGTCCGGATTTGACTATGCGTTCCGCTATCCGGGAATGAACAAAGTCCTGCAGGCAGCAGGGCGCGTGATCCGGACCAGCGAGGACCGCGGCGTGATCCTTCTGCTGGATGAACGTTTCCTGCAGCGCGAATACGGAGCACTTTTTCCGAGAGAATGGGAAAAGAGAAGCGTCTGTGGTCTGCCGCAGCTGCGGGAAGAAGTGAGCCGGTTCTGGTCAGACGTCCGGGAGGAGCTTTAAAAACTCTTCGGTGGAGGCAGAAACCGGAAGGGTAGGGTTTAACGAAGCCACCAGCTGCCGCTGCGGGATCGTTTCCTGCGTGCGGACGAGGAAGAGATCCTCCGGCTTGTGTTTCAGACAAAAATCCGGGATAAAAGCAATTCCAAGACCGATGCGGGCCATGTCAATGAGCAGATCGTTGCTGCTGAGCTCTACCTGAGGCAGCAGTTCCAGCTGATGCTGCAGGAAAATGTGGTGCAGAAACTCACTCGTTGTGCTCTTGCGGTCTAACATCATGAGCGGATAGGTGCCAAGCTCCGAGAAAGGAACGATGCGGTCCGCCAGATCAAAATATGCCGGATTGGCGACGAACACATCCGAGAAAGAGCCAACCGTTTTCTGAATATAGGAAGGATTCAGATGCGGGTTTGGAAAATTTGTGATGATCAGATCTACCCGGCGCTGCTCTAACAGGTCTACACAGCCCATCGAGCTGGCATTGGTGATTTTAATCGGAACATCCGGGAATTTCCGATGGAATTTCTGCAGATACGGCAGAAGAAAATAGCGGCAGATCGTGTCGCTGGCACCGATATGCAGCTGTCCTAAACCAAGAGAGCCGGATTCTAAAAGCTGGCTTTCGCCGCGTGAGATCAGATTCATGGCAGGTTCCACATGTTTCAGAAGCAGAGCACCGGCAGGAGTCAGCTGCACTTTTTTTGTGCTGCGGATAAAAAGCGGCTGTCCCAGCTTGCGCTCTAATGTTTTGATAGACTGGCTTACCGCTGACTGGGAGATAAACAGCTTCTTACTTGCATCCGAAAATGAGAGAGAGCTTGCAACATAATAGAAAACCTTGTATAATTCATAATTGATATCCATCGATCATATCCTCAGTAGTATAGTATAGTATAGGATATATTATATACCTTTCACAAAGGAGAGAAAAGGAGATTATCATGAAAAAGGGAATTTTGAAAACCTTATGCGGATTGATGGCGGCACTCATGCTGCTTGTGTTCGCAGGAACACCCGTTACAACTCAGGCAGCAAAACTGCCATATTACATTAAAATCAATCGTCAGCAGAACTGTGTGACCGTATATGCACTTGATTCCAAAGGCAAATATACCAAACCGGTCAAAGCATTTGCCTGCTCGGTCGGTGTCAACAATGCCACCCCGACAGGAACATTTTCGATTCCGGCAAAATACCGCTGGCATACACTTATGGGCGGTGTGTACGGACAGTATTGCAGCCGTATTCACGGTGGTGTGCTGTTCCACTCTGTGTTTTACAGTTCACAGGATCCGAGCAGGCTGGCATACAATTCTTATAACCGTCTGGGACAGACGGCATCCCACGGATGTGTCCGTCTGAATGTGGAAGATGCCAAGTGGATCTATGACAACTGCCCGGTAGGAACCAAAGTAACCATCTATGACAGCAAAGATCCGGGACCATTGGGCAAGCCTACCCCGATCCGTATTGATGTAAACAGTCCGTACCGCGGATGGGATCCGACCGATCCGGATCCGAGAAATCCATGGCTGAAACTTCGCCCGACGATTAAGGGAATCAAGAATAAAACCATCGAGAGAACAAACAGCAAAGTAGATCTGAAAAAGGGTGTGAAAGCTACCGATTACAGAGGTAAGACACTTAAATTTACCGTTTCCGGAAAAGTCAATGCGGCAAAGACCGGAAAATATAAGATTACATACACCGCAAAAGATGCCAAAGGAAACAAGACCCAAAAGAGCATCGTAATTACCGTAAAAGATACGAAAGCACCATCCATCAGCCTGAAGCGAAAGACACTGACCTACAATAAAGCCGTTTCCAAAGAAAAACTGGTTTCTGCAATTAAGGCAGATGTAGTGGCAAAAGATCTGGGCAAAAAACTTGCGTCAAAATATGTTTTCGTGGATGCCAGAGAAGCACATAAGGCAGTTACCGCTATGGAAAGAGGAACCTATGGAACTTATAGCGTGACCGTATATGTCAAAGATGCGGCAGGAAATAAATCCAGAAAGCTGAAAGTAAAGATTAATTTTGTAAATCCAAACCCGGGTACCGATCAGCCGGATCAGCCGGAACCGGACACTCCGGGCGTTGTAACGGACAGTGCAATTACCGTACAGTAATTTCATAAGAACAGGTAATAGATATCGTAAGCGATATTAATTTTACTTAATTGTCAACCCATGATACAATAACATAAAGATCAATAGAATGCCCCCAAATGCAGGGGGCATTCCGTTTCGCAAAAGAAGGAGGTAAATCCAATGGGCAATGTACGTCGTGTGTACGTAGAAAAGAAACCGGATTTTGCCGTAAAGGCAAAAGAATTAAAACATGAGGTAAAGCATTATCTCGGAATCGCTGCAGATCAGGTGCGTGTTCTGATCCGTTATGATGTGGAAAATGTATCGGATGCCACTTACCAGAAGGCATTGCAGACGGTATTTTCCGAGCCACCAGTGGATGATATTTATGAGGAGAACTTTGACGCAGAAGGCGGAAACGTATTTTCCGTAGAATTCCTGCCGGGACAGTTCGACCAGAGAGCGGATTCCGCAGAGCAGTGCGTGAAGCTTTTAAATGAGGATGAGGAGCCGATCATCCGCAGCGCGACGACCTATGTGATCAAGGGTGACATCACAGAGGATGAGTTAGAGGCGATCAAAAAGTATTGTATCAATCCGGTAGATTCCCGTGAGACCGGTATGGACAAGCCGGATACCCTCGTACAGAATTTCGATGAGCCGGCAGACGTGGCAGTTTTCGACGGATTTATCGACATGGCAGAAGCACACTTAAAGGAACTGTACAGCTCTTTAAATCTTGCCATGACCTTTAAGGATTTCTTACATATCCAGAATTACTTCAAAAATACCGAGAAGCGGAATCCGTCCGTGACAGAGATCCGCGTGCTTGATACTTACTGGAGTGACCATTGCCGTCATACCACCTTCTCGACAGAACTTAAAAATGTGAAGTTTGATGAAGGATTTTACCAGGCACCAATCAAAAAGACTTACGAAGAATATCTGGATACCCACAAGAAACTGTATGCGGGACGCGATGACAAGTTTGTCTGCCTGATGGATCTGGCACTGCTTGCCATGAAACGTCTGAAAAAAGAAGGAAAACTTGCAGACCAGGAAGAATCTGACGAGATCAATGCATGTTCCATCGTGGTACCGGTGGAAGTAGATGGAAAGACAGAGGAGTGGCTTGTAAACTTTAAGAATGAGACACATAACCATCCGACCGAGATTGAGCCGTTCGGTGGTGCTGCTACCTGTTTAGGCGGAGCCATCCGTGATCCGCTTTCCGGAAGAACTTATGTGTATCAGGCAATGCGTGTGACCGGAGCCGCAGATCCAACCGTATCCGTAAAAGATACGATTGAGGGCAAGCTGCCACAGAAGAAGATCGTGCGTGAGGCAGCCAGAGGTTACAGCTCTTATGGAAACCAGATCGGACTGGCAACCGGATATGTCAAAGAAGTTTACCATCCGGATTATGTAGCAAAACGTATGGAGATCGGTGCTGTCATGGGTGCCGCACCGAGACGTGCCGTACAGAGACTGACCTCTGATCCGGGAGATAAGATTATCCTTCTGGGCGGACGTACCGGTCGTGACGGTATCGGTGGAGCAACCGGATCTTCCAAGGCACATAACACACAGTCTACGTCTGTATGTGGTGCCGAGGTACAGAAAGGTAATGCACCGACTGAGCGTAAACTGCAGCGCCTGTTCCGCAGAGAAGAAGTCAGCCATATTATCAAAAAATGTAACGATTTCGGTGCCGGCGGTGTATCGGTAGCCATCGGTGAGCTTGCAGACGGACTGCGCGTGAATCTGGATAAAGTACCGAAGAAATATGCCGGTCTGGATGGAACGGAGATTGCAATCTCCGAGTCTCAGGAGCGTATGGCAGTGGTTGTCGCTCCGCAGGATGTCGAGCAGTTCCTTGCTTATGCAAAAGAAGAAAACCTTGAAGCAACCGAGGTGGCAGTTGTTACCGAGGAGCCGAGACTGATCTTAGAGTGGAGAGGAAAAGACATTGTCAATATTTCCCGTGCATTCCTCGATACCAATGGTGCGCATCAGGAAGCAGATGTCGAAGTCGAGATGCCAAAAGAGGAAGACAACTTCTTTAAAAAGATCGAACTTCCGAAAGTTGCAGATGCATTACAGAAAAACGACAACAAATCAGCATGGCTTGCCATGCTTGCGGATCTTAATGTATGTTCCCAGAAGGGACTTGTCGAGATGTTTGACGGTTCCATCGGTGCGGGAAGTGTCTACATGCCATACGGCGGCCGCTATCAGCTGACCGAGACACAGAGCATGGTTGCCAAACTTCCGGTTCTGAAAGGAAAATGCGATACCGTAACCATGATGTCCTACGGATTTGATCCGTACTTATCCTCTTGGAGTCCATACCACGGATCGGTATATGCCGTACTGGAATCCCTTTCCCGTATCGTGACCGCCGGTGGTGACTACAAGAAAGTACGCTTCACCTTCCAGGAGTATTTCCGCAGAATGAGTGAAGATCCAAAGAGATGGAGTCAGCCGTTTGCCGCACTGCTCGGTGCATTTGATGCACAGATCGGTTTTGGTCTGCCGTCCATCGGTGGAAAAGATTCCATGTCCGGAACCTTTAACGATATTGACGTGCCTCCGACACTGGTTTCTTTCGCAGTCGATGTGGCAAGAGAAAAAGACGTGATCACACCGGAACTGAAAGAAGCAGGAGATAAGCTGGTACTCTTTACGATCGAAAAGAACGCGTATGATCTGCCGGTATATGAGCAGGTGATGAAACTGTATGACAAGATTCATGAGCTGGTCGGCAAGGGAGCAATCCGCAGTGCCTATGCACTGGACGGAAAAGGTCTGGCAGCAGCAGTCAGCAAGATGGCATTCGGTAACAAATTAGGTGTAACCATCGCCGATGATGTGACTGCAGAAACCTTATTTGCGCCGGGATTCGGTAATATTGTTGCAGAAGTAAAAGAAGAGTTTCTTCCTATTATAAAAGAAGCATCCGCAATCGTTATCGGAGAAGTGAACGACGCACAGAAATTCGTATACAAAGACATGGCTCTTTCCATGGATGAGGCACTTGATGCATGGCAGGGAACACTCGAGCGTGTATTCCCAACCCGCGCAACCGAGGATAAAGAAAAAGTACAGAGTGACGTATACGATACAAAGAATGTTTATGTATGCAAAAACAAAGTCGCAAAACCAACCGTATTTATTCCGGTATTTCCTGGAACAAACTGCGAGTACGACAGTGCGAAAGCGTTTGAGCGTGCAGGTGCCAATACCATTGTAAAAGTATTCAAGAATCTGAGTGCAGCAGACATCCGTGATTCTGTCGATGAATTTGTCAAGGCAATCAACCAGTCACAGATCATCATGTTCCCGGGTGGATTCTCCGCAGGAGATGAACCGGAAGGATCAGCAAAGTTCTTTGCAACAGCATTCCGAAATGCAAAGATGACAGAGGCAGTAAGCAGACTGCTGTCAGAACGTGACGGACTGGCACTTGGTATCTGCAACGGATTCCAGGCGCTGATCAAACTGGGACTTGTTCCTTACGGACAGATCCAGGCACAGAGTGCGGATTCCCCGACACTGACCTACAACACCATCAACCGCCACATCAGCAAGATGGTATATACCAAGGTCGTAACAAACAAATCCCCATGGCTGCAGCAGGCAAAGCTTGGTGCAACATACTGCAACCCGGCATCCCATGGAGAGGGACGTTTCGTAGCTCCGAAGGAATGGCTGGACAAGCTTTTTGCAAACGGACAGGTTGCCACCCAGTATGTCAATGAAGCCGGCGAGCCAACCATGGATGAAGAGTGGAATGTCAATGGTTCGTACATGGCGATCGAGGGTATCACCAGTCCGGATGGACGTGTACTTGGAAAGATGGCACACAGCGAGCGCCGCGGTGAGGCCGTTGCCATGAACATCTACGGAGAGCAGGATATGAAGATCTTCGAATCCGGAGTTGCTTATTTTAAATAGAATTGTTTATCTTCACGCGTAGTTTCACTCGAACTACGCGTGAAATAGTTTTAATAATAGAAAAAAGTGAAAAAACTCTTAAATGCTTAAGAAAATATTAAAGAATTTTTTCAATAAAATGTAATTTTGGTGTTGCAAAGATACAATACTTGGTGTATGATATGCACGTAGAGTAGTTAAAAGTGTACTATAAATAGTACGACTAGCGATGAACTACTATCGAGGCTATGGAAACTGGAACTTGTTCCAGACAGACCTTACAATTGCAGATACATATTAGAAATATAAGTCATCGGAACCTCAGCTTGCTGATCTTGATGCTGGACAATCAACGTTGATATCACACTCTACGCCGACGTCTGATGCACGAAAGTTTCTGGTCAATTTTGATTTATGTGTCTGTAGATGAAACTGACGATGGACTTAACAGTAAGACCGAGGAAGGTCAGTGGAGGCAATTAGCGAGAACATTGGATTGGAAGAATCGTCCGCAGCGGTTTGGAAGAGAAGATGAAGGAACTTAAACGTGCAGGGTTAAACGAGTAGATGAGATGGAAGTTGGTCAAAAAGAAAGAGAGGAAAAAACATGAAATCAAGCAAAAAAGTGTTAGCTTTTGCTCTCGCTGCAGCTATGGTTGTAACAGCAGTTCCTGCTACAAACGCACAGGCAGCTTCTACAGCAAAGCTTAGCGCAACAAAAGCCACAGTTTATTCTGAGGGCTACAAGACAGTTACAGTTAAAACTCCAAAGTCTTGGAAGTCTGTTAAAGTAACTGCAACAAGCAACAAGAAGTCTGTTGCAAAAGTTAAGAAGACAGCAGCAAAGAAGATCAAGGTTACAGGTGTTAAGCCAGGTACCGCTAAAGTTACGGTTAAGGTAACTTACAAGACTTCTACAAAGAAGAGTGCTAAGACAAAGACAAAGAAACTTACTTACACAATGAAAGTTGCTAAGGTAGGCGTTGCTTTATCTGGAGAGTCAGCAGTAGCAGTTGGAAGCACAACTAAGTTAACAAATACTAAGAAAAATTCTTCAAGAGCTAAGATCACTTACACATCCAGTGATGATACCATTGCAAAAGTAGATGCTACAACAGGTGTTGTTACAGGTGTTAAGGCTGGTAAGGTAACAATCAAAGCTAAGATTACCGTTGGTAAGGATTCAGCTGAAACTACTAAGGATGTAGAAGTAAAGAATGTTATTTTAGATTCTGTTACTCCTACAGAAGCAAATAAAGTTGTTGCTATTGTAAAAGGTAATACCAAGAACCTTAAGAAAGCAGATTTTGTTGTAACTGGTACTGAAACAAAGGCAACTGTAGCTGTTACAGACATTAGTGTTGATGCAAAGGATGCTACAAAGGTTACTCTTACTCTTGCAGCTAAACTGACAGATGCAAAAGAGTACGGAGTTGCATTAGACGGTATCACAAAGACATTTGTAGCTTCTGATGGAAAGGTTGATTCTATTTCCGTTGATCCAGTTCAGATCCCGTATGCTGAAGCAACAGAAATTGACCTTTTAGCAAAAGATACAAAGGGAATTATTGTGAATAGAATGAAATGGAACAATCCAGATGCTGGATTTTCTTTCACATTCACAAAATATGATGGAACTTTACAGGGTGAGAAACTTTACCTGAATAAGATTGGTTCTGTTGCAGAAGGAAAGATTACTTATACATCTTCTGAGTATAATGCAGATGGAACACCTAAGGTAAAACTGGAGCAGCCATTTACAATTACTGCTGTTGATCAGGCAACTGTTAACAATTATGCTGTACGTCTTGGAAAATCTACTGACAAGTTTGATAAGCTGAAAGATGATAATAAACTTGCTGTTGAAGACAATGGTAAGGTTGCATTTATTAAAATTAAAGATGCAAATGATAAAGAGGTTTCTGATTACAGCAAATATACAGTAGAAAGTTCTGATAAGAATATTCTTCTTCTTGGTTCATCTTCAATCAATAATGCAAAACATTATGTTGATGTTAAAGCTGTAACAACTGGAACAGCTTATATCATTGTTAAGAAAGATGGTAAGTATTGCACATCTCTTCCTATCAATGTTGTTGCTAAGAGAGAAGCTGCTTCTTTAACTATTGACAATGCAGCATTTACTTTGTCTAATACAACAAACATTGCTGATGATAAGGTCGTAACAGCTAAAGCAAAAGATCAATATGGTGATGATATCTCAATCGGCGCAAATGCTCTTTCTGCAGAATGTGTATATGTTGACGCTAAGAGCGGTTCTGCAATCAAAGTTTCAGATGTAAATGGTGATACTACTAAAAAGTATATTGATAAGACCGCTGCTGATAAGATTAAATTTAAGGGTCAGGTTGAGCCAGGTACTTATACATGGACAATTAATCTGAAAGTTTCTGATACTAAGACATTAAAGCAGACAGTTTCTGTTACTGTAAAGAAACTTGATGACACAAAGACAAATATCAGCTATGCATTAGAGTCTTCTGCAAGTGAGATTGATGCTGTTGTTAAGGATGACGCAAAGAATGGTGATTCTTCTGAAGCTACCGTACAGATCGCATTATGCAAAGATGGTGTTAAATCTAATTATCAGGCAGTTGATTATACCGTGAAGAAAGATGGTAAAGTTGTTACAGGTGCTGGACTCTCTGTTGATGGCAGCATTATTACAGCTGAGAAAGCCAATGGTAAAACATTAAAAATTACTGCTATGTCTGTAACTGGAAGTACTGCAACAAAACTTGCAGCCGGAACTTATGAAGTAACTGCTGAGTGGACTACTAGTGACAGCAATGGAAATTCTATTACAAACTCCCAGAAGACTCAGATTGTAGTTAAGGATACTCAGTCAGGTGCCGATGCACAGGTTGTAAATGATGGTGTATCTGCGGCTACACAGACTACTGTAAAAAATCTTGCTGAGAATACATTAAAGGTTGTTCTTGGAGATACAACTTATGTAAATGTTAATAAAGGTCAGGAGGATAAGACTTTAACAATCACAAAGGTTGAAGGAAATACAATTTCTGCTTCTGGTGATATCACAACTACTCCTATTACTTCTGGCGCAGAAGTTAATATTTCTAAGATTACATTTACTGCTGAAACATCCAGTGGTGTATCTTACGATTATACTGTATCTGTAGGAAGAACAGTAACAAACAAATAATTAAATTTGTTAGAAAGAGGTTGCTTTCGAGCAACCTCTTTTTCAAGTATAAAAAAGGAGTTAATTTACCTTAACCGGAAATACTGGATTTGTGAAAAAGGTTTGATGCACTATTAGCACTACAAGTAACACACAATTAACACATAAGAGACAGATAAGTGACAAATTGTTTCAGTTGTAATCCTTGTGCCATATGCTATAATATAGGTAGATAAACAAAGGATTTTAACGAAAGGAATCCCGACAGTCAATGACAAAAACAAATGATGACATTCATGTAAATAAAAAATATAAGGACACCGTATTCCGGAAACTGTTTGGCGAAAACAAAGAAAATGCCCTGAGTCTGTATAATGCGGTAAACCATACCTCATATACCGATCCGGATGATCTGGAGTATACAACTCTGGAAGATGTCATTTACATGAAATACAAAAATGATGTTTCATTTCTGATTGACAAAACATTGAGCCTTTACGAACATCAGAGTTCCTATAACCCGAATATGCCGCTCCGGGGATTTTTGTATTATGCGGATCTGTACCGGAAACTGATTCACCGATCCGAGCGGCTGTACAGCAAGCATCTGTTGAAAATTCCGCGTCCCCACTACATTGTATTTTACAACGGAAGTGAAAAGGACATGGAGGAAGAACGAAGGACTCTGCGGTTATCGGATGCCTTTGAAACAGATACCGGAGCTGGTGAATATGAATGGACAGCCACAATGATCAACATAAACAGTGGGAAGAACCAGTCCATCATGGACAGCTGCCATGTTTTATACGAATACGCGGTCTTTGTTGCAAAGATTAAAAGATACCGGGATTCCATGGAATTAAAAGAAGCCATTGA
>ULUU01033025.1_pt1 | contig 17425 bp, 10 predicted proteins | sample 1958871 | NCBI WGS metagenome assembly ULUU01 (sample SAMEA4835770, study PRJEB28245) | human gut metagenome | biome: gut microbiome; material: fecal sample | place: Denmark | collected 2008 | reverse complement strand
CGGCGGTAAGCGTGAGCTGATTGCACCGCTTTGCCAGCAGGCGATGGACTTGGGCATGGACGGTCTGATTGTGGAATCTCACTGCAATCCGGACTGTGCATGGAGTGATGCAGCACAGCAGGTTACTCCCGATGTACTCGATTACATCCTCAACCTGCTGGTTATCCGTAAGGAACACCAGTCGACTGAAAGCCTGCACGAGCTTCGTCAACAGATCGATACATGCGACAACGAGCTAATGGAAATTCTTGCCAAACGTATGCGTATCTGCCGCGAGATCGGTACGTTCAAGAAAGAACATAACATGACGGTTCTTCAGACCGGACGTTACAACGAGATTCTCGACAAGCGCGGTGCACAGGGTTCTCTCTGCGGCATGGATGCCGACTTCATCAAACAGGTGTTCGAAGCTATCCACGAAGAGAGCGTACGCCAGCAACTGGAAATTATCAACAAATAATTAAGAACTAACAGAGAAGAATCAGAAACCCAACACTTTCTCCAACGACAGTAATGAGTTTCTGATTCTTCTTTATACACTATCTTTCATTCTACAAACTATGAGAATATTAATTATGGGAGCCGGAAAAATGGGCTCGTTCTTTACCGACGTATTGAGCTTCGAGCACGAAGTTGCGGTATACGATGTCGATCCCAAACGTCTGCGCTTTATGTACAACTGCCTCCGGTTCACCGAACTCAACGAAATAGAAGCCTTCAAGCCCGAACTGGTTATCAATGCAGCAACTGTAAAATATACCCTCGAAGCCTTCAATCAGGTACTTCCTCTCATCCCGAAAGACTGTATCATCAGTGATATTGCTTCTGTCAAGACCGGACTGAAGGAGTTTTACGAGCAAAGTGGTTTCCGCTATGTATCTACTCACCCCATGTTTGGTCCAACCTTTGCCAACCTCGACCAGTTGAGTACGGAAAATGCCATCATCATCAAGGAAGGCGACCATCTGGGCAAGATTTTCTTCAAGGATCTGTATCAGCGACTGGGACTGAACATTTTTGAATATACATTCGAGGAGCACGATGAAACCATGGCTTACTCCCTGTCTATCCCGTTTGTTTCCACCTTTGCCTTTGCTGCGGTGATGAAGCATCAGGATGCGCCGGGTACTACTTTCAAGCGCCACATGGCTATCGCCAAGGGAGTGATGAGCGAAGACGACTTCCTGTTGCAGGAAATCCTGTTCAACCCGCGTACTCCGGCACACGTAGAGGGTATCCGTACCGAGCTGAACGAGCTGCTGGATATCATCAACAAGAAGGATGCTACCAGAATGCGTGCGTACTTGGCAAAGATTCGCGAACATCTTAAATAACCAACCTCTTTCTATATCCCTTATCTCTCTATGGTTACCTTCATTCAATCCGTAACCAATAGAGAGATTTTTTTGTCCGTTCCTCCACACCCGCCAGAGTAATAGGGGATAACTTTTTTTTATGACAATATCTCGGACAGAAGTCGTACCTTTGCCGTACGAAAACTAATTTAATTTTTCACGACTATGTATAAATCAATCATTCGTCCCTGGTTATTCCGCATCGACGCAGAAAAGATTCACAACGAAATTATCACCCTGTTGCATGTCTATCGTCATCTTCCTCCGGTAAAGAGCTTCATCCGGTCGGTTTACCGTCCGAAGGCAACGCCTTTCCAGTGGCAGAACCTGACGTTCGGCAACCGTGTGGGACTCTCTGCGGGTTTCGACAAGGAAGCAAGCTGTTTCGACGAACTGAGTGATTTGGGCTTCGGCTTCCTCGAAGTGGGAACGGTTACTCCCGAGAAGGTTGCCGGAAACCCCTCCCCCCGCATCTTCCGTCTGCCTCAGGATCATGCCCTGGTTTCACGTACCGGATTCAACAATCCCGGAAAGGCAGTCGTCTTGCAGAACCTGAAACGGAAACGGAACGGGAAATACATCTTAGGAGTGAACATCAATACCAACCATCCTTCGGACGAAGCACTGGCTGTGGCAGAGTTGTGCGACCTATATGATACGTTCAGCGCGTATGCCGATTACTATACCCTCAACTGGGGAAGCATAGCTCCCGAGATACTGGGTGCGGCGCTCACCGCCCTGACAGACGACAAGCAGCGTGTACGCAAGCCCATACTGCTGAAACTTCCGGCAGATGTACCCCTCGAAAAGCTGGACGACATCATCGGATTTGCCCGTCAGTACCACGTCGGCGGCTTCATTGCTACAGGTCCCACACAAGACCGTTCGCTGCTCATCCATTCCAGCCAGTCGGAAATCACTGAGGTAGGTGCCGGAGTAATCAGCGGACTGCCAATCATCCACAAGTCGATTGAGGTAGTGAAACACCTTGCCGCCCATGCTCCCAAGGAGATGCTCATCATCGGAGCTGGAGGTGTCATGACCCCGCTGGAAGCCCACAGCATGCTCAATGCCGGTGCTCATCTGGTGCAGGTGTATTCGGCTTTCATCTACGAAGGGCCGGGCATCGTAAAGCGCATAGCAGAAGCGTGCAAGTAAAGATTTAAACGTGCAAAAATAGAAAGAGTCGTATCATTCCTCACGAAACTGAGTTTGATACGACTCTCTTTTATTTTGCAGTTACTATATTCCGTAACTTTTCGGAGTAACTATAGGGAATACACTCCTTAATCATTAAATTCACTTCCTTCTAAATATCCTTATCCGGTTATTTAAAAGTTTGAATTTTAAAAATCTACATCGCTTCCCTTATTAACCAAAAGCTGATACTTGATATACCCTCCCGACTTAGAAGAATACTTAGTATAGATAGCGGTAATAGAACCCTTGTCGCCATTTTCCGGCAATGGATTCAAAGCAAAATTAGCATAACCGCTCACACGGAGAATCAGATTACCTATCTTATCTTTCTCATCCGAAGCATTATACGTAAAGAGTGAAGAACCATAATAACGCTGATTATTATAGTTGTAGGCAAAAGTAGGAGTCAATCCCTCTTTATCATAATATTTATTCGTATAAGTAGCTTCAGTAGAATTGTTCAGGTATACAGTTTCCAGATATTGCGGATAGGTATCACCATCAAACGTTCCAGCCTTGTAAGTCAAGCCCTCAAAGCGAATCAGGCGTCCAAGATGAGCATCACTCAGCACAGTCTTGTAATTCTGCGGGGTAACCACCAGCGTATCCGATGCTTCCAGTTTACCCAGCTCACCGGCAAAGATATGTGCATTGCGCTCCATCTGAGTATCAAGGTTACGGTTGGCATAGTTTTTGGAAATATCTTCTGCAGTAGGAATACCGCCTACACTTAACATATAGCGATAGTTACCAATGGCAAGCCCTTTCAGCTTCACATACAATGTCTGTCCTACCTGATAGTACACATAGTTGCTCACCATCAGTTTCAATTCGATACCAGCCGTACCATCATAAATATAAACAGACTTATACACGTTGCCCGCCTGATCACTCGAAATCACCTTTCCTTTAATCACATAGTCTTCGGTTATTTCCTTGTAACCAGCCAAAGGCACATTGGCACACATGTCTTTCAATTCTTTGATAGAAATAAGCTGACAGCCTTCCGACTCAAAATCGGCAGCCGTCCAGATCTTAGCAGGAGCCGGTTCGTCAAAATCACTGTAGCAACTAGTAACACCCATGGAAAGTGCCACCATCAAACTACCTATTATCAATTTATTTATCATAACAATAGTTCTTTTTCAGGGTTAGAAACGGAAATATAAATTCAAGTAATAATTGGTACCAAACATATAGAAGTATTTAGAATCGAAAGGCTGGTAAGTAAGCGTACTTGCCTCCTTGTTCTTCAACAGACGAATCTGTTCATAACCGCCAGTCTTAATATTCTGATTGTTCAGCAAATTATCTACACTCAGACTGAATCCCAACGTATAAGAACGGTTGATGTACCAGTTCTTGCCAATACTTGCATTCAGTACATAAGCCGCATCAAATTTCTCCTGACCACGAATATCTTCCAGCATTGCAGGATTTTCAAGCATCGGCTTAGTCAGTACAGCATCGGTACGATACAGCGGGCTCATCGACAGATACATGTTGTTATAATAATTCAGGTCGAGTGACGCAAATATATTATTGCGACTACGATAAGACAAACCGATATTGGCAGCTGTCTGCGGAGTACTTTCTACTCGCTTGTTTTTCCAGTAAACCTTTCCCTGGTTGATGATTGCCGCACTATTATCCTGAATCTGTACATAATTCGGATTATTCGAATAAATATACTGTCCCCAGCTCAAAGCTCCTTTCAGTGACAAACCTTCATACAATGGTATAGAAGCAGCCACTTCCAGTCCGAAATGCTGTTTGTTGATGCCGCTCATAGCAAAATTGGAATAAGTAGCTTCCACGTCATCATAGTAAGAAATCACCTTCGTCTGGTCTGTAAAAGTTGTATAGTAACCAGAAACACGTGCCTTGAAATCTCCCATGCGGAAATTATAAGAAGCATCCACTCCAAAGATTTTCTCTGCTTTTACTCCGGGGGTAACATCATTACGTGTACGAGGAGAAACAAAAGCCGACTGGAACGAAGGTGCGTCTTGCATGTACACAATGTTAGCTTCAAAATTATGAGCAGAAGAAAGTACATAACGGAAATTAGCCTTAACCTTGTAAGTCAGGTAATCCAGCAAATCAGAATCTCCCTTGGAATTCTCATAGAACAATCCCTTACGCCAGATACCGTGACGCCATAGAGCAGCATATCCCAGTTCGGCACCCAGTCCTATCTGCAGGTTATTCAGAGAGAAATCATATTGCAGCCATCCACGACCATTGAACACATTTGCATAATAATCGTAGCTATATTTATCGCCCACACGTGCGATAGGAGCTCTTCCGTACTGCTCATAATAATCCATGTTGTTCTGGTATGAAATGATATCGATACCCAGATCGCGTTCAGCAAACTTGTCGATATCAACCCAGTAATCACCACCCAGCAAGTCTTTAACCTCGCTGTAATATTCTGTACGGTTACGGCGTACATTGATACCTCCATTCAGTTTCGAACTGTTCTTGAAAAGATGAGAGAACTGAGTATAGAAGTTCCAGTCGAGCTGGTCTGTATGACGCTCCTCTATCATGTTGATAGAACGATGACCGTCTCCGTATGCTTCATTGACCGGCTGGTTACGGTTTATCATGTACAAGTTGTCCCAGTTAATGTAACGGATATTGTCTGTATTTGCCATCCATGCTTCCTGCAACCAAGCTCCAGTAGAAGTATTAGGATAGTAGCTTGGCAAATAGCGGTAATAGTCAGGACGAGGATCCGGTCCACCATACCATGTCAATGCAGAATAACCATTCTGACCAAAGCGAAGTGATGTTGCCACGTTCAGCTGAGTACGGTCTGTAATGTCGAATGTATAGTTAAGCATAGCCAGAGGTTCGTGGTAATCACGCACACGTGCATTACGGCGTTTGCCGTTCTGCCAGCCCCAGTTTGGATTATAGTAATTGTTTCCCACCAAGTCGTATGCCTCCTGTGTAGAAGCCTGCTGTGCACCACGTTCTGTAGGAGCACCCAAGACTGTCAGAGACAAGCGATGCTGCGGATTAAACTGCTTTTCTACGGCAGCAAAATAACCATAAGCATTGTAATATACACCATTTACATATGCATTGTTTCCCTGACGGGTAGATACGGAAAATGCATACGACCATCCATTATCCTGCACACCAGAAGAATAAGTAAGCATACCACGGAAGCGGTACATTGAGTTTGTGCTAACCAAGCTGGCTCTCAATCCCTTACGCATTTGTGAAGGACGAGTGTTGATATTAGTTACTCCACCAATACCACCAATTCCCATCTCTCCCATTTCCAGTCCGGTAGTTACTTCCTGATTGCGTGTTGCATCATTCAATCCACTCCAGAGCGACCATGGTGTATAACCGGTCATTGCATCGTTCAACTGAATGCCGTTCATGTATACATCCGAGAACTGAGAGTCGTATCCACGTACGTTGAAACGCATTTCACTGAATTGATAAGAAGCGATATTATTGAAAACATCCTTTGATGCCGACAACGAAGTAGGCAACGACTGTGCATCTTCCATAGTTTCCGTATCAAACTCTGCAAATATCGCATCATCCAGCACAGGCTGACGATTGGCAGGAACCATAATAACACGCATTTCACGCATGTTCTTTCCGACACGTACCGGTAAAGTTAAATCTTCAAACTCTGCAGTTTCAAAACGCAGTTCATACTCACCGGGAGCCACATTCTCGAAGAAGAATTCACCTTTGTCATCAGTCGACGCAGTACGGTCGCCTGGAACAAGTGTAATCTTTACGTTATCAATTTTTGCACGTGTAGTACGCGATATGACCGTACCCTTAATGCCTCCTCCCGTCTGGGCAAATCCCGTAACGGCAAGCAGCGACATCAGTAAAAACAATAATGTCTTGAATTTCATAAAATTGTAATTATTTGATTACTTACCTATATAAATATACACCGGAAAATGGTCACTGAAACCTCCCTGAAAGTTATTACCTACAAAAGTACGCAACGGATATCCCTTATATTGTCCTTCCTTCTGTACCATGTAGTGACGTCTGAAGATGTTACCGTAAAATTTCGATTTTTCCGATTTCTGAATCTGCAACTTTCCTTTCTCGTTATCCAGCAAGTTTCCACTTACTACGATATTGTCGAAAATATTCCACGCATCGCCATATGCCAGTGTTCCATATCCAGCCTTCAGCAAGGCAGCATACGGTGCATAATAGTCGGCAGGCTGAACCTCCTTTACCTTTATCTTAGCTCCCATACCTTCAGCTCCGGAAACGCTTTCGTCTATCGGGTCATCATTAAAGTCACCCATCATGACCACTTTCGTAGCTGGACGCAAGGCACGGACAGAATCTGCAATTTGGCGCATCTGCCGTCCCACTGCCACACGCTTGAATTCGGAAGCCTCTTTTCCTCCCAGTCGCGAAGGCCAGTGTGCCACCATAAACAGGAAATCTTCTCCTTCTATCTTTCCCCACATCGTTACAATGTCACGTGTCTTGAAGTCGGGCAATGAAGGAATTACCGTACGAATAGCCTTCGAACCTTCCAGCTTCAGCACATCCGGACGATAGATGAAGGCAGCATCTACACCACGTGCTTCGGGAGAATCATAATGCACAATCCGATAATTGGCTGGTGCCAACTTTTGAGTAGCAACAATATCCTCCAGTACATTACGGTTTTCTACCTCACATACACCTATAACTGCCGGATAATCCTTGTTGATAGCTGCTATGTCAAAAAAGACTTTTTCTATATTATGCAACTTTTTATCATACTTATCCTGAGTCCACTTCTTAGGTCCTTCAGGAGTAAACTCATCATCGAGAACATCCGGATCATTTTGTGTATCGAAAAAGTTCTCAAGATTGTAAAACACTACTTTGTAGGGCTTTTTCTGTGCGTATCCCGACACAGACAATGCAACGAGCAATACCCCAAGCATTAATATTCGTTTCATACTTATAGAAATTAGTTAAGATTCCATTCAATGGCATTGAAATCGTTTTTCACTTCCTGCGGTATACCCGGGAAGAAAGTAAATCCGGTAAGTTGTTCTATTTCGGAAACTTTTTTACATATAGCTTTCGATGGCTGTGATTCTGAATAAGCTTTATTCTCCAGCCAAAAGCCGATAGTCTGCAACTGAGAAGCATCACACTGATTCACCCATTTGCCAGAAACTCCCGATTTGGTTCGTAAAAGAACCTTGAAATAATGAGTCGGCACATCTACCTTTACTCCATTATTATCGGTAGCCTGTTTGGAAGCATTCCCATAATAAGCTCCAGTCACCACGTAAAGTGTATCAGAGCACATATAGCTTTTACGTAATTTATCCTCCAGATTCATCCAGATAGACTGATTTAACCCCTTTCCTGTCTGAGGAGTCTGATTTGAAAAATAGAAGGTCTGCGCATTCATCTCACGAGTCATTGTCCGGTCGGCCGACGGAATCTGATGTCCGCGATCGTAAGCAGGATATTCCTTATATGCCTTAGCTACAAATATCTGATATTCTTCTGCAATATCCGGATCGTATATCCACTCATCGGTTCTATCTAAGCCACCAATATAGCAGCTATGAAGCGGATAGGCAACCCAAAGTGCACCTTTGTGTGATTTATCATAGCACATAGAATAATTACGAACTTCTTTTCCGTTCAAATTAACATAATGGGTTACATACTGGAAATTAGTACCTTCTTTATATGCGGGAATCTCTGCCCACGATGTAGAAAATTCAGGACTATTTACCTGTCCTTTTTGTGAAAGCGTAAGAACTGTCTGCTTTCCTCCAGCAAAACTGACTGTGACAGTAGCCTGACGCTGTGCATCATTGATATTGTCCGAATAATAGACATATAATACATTCATACCCTCCACCAATGTACCTTCCTTGGTAGCAATCTTTGATGAAAGAGAAAAAGAACACCATTCTGATCCTTCCGTAATTTCAGCCTGCCACTGAGTTCCTGCTGTACCTTCCATCCGGATAGCAGCATTACCTTTCTGAGCAGCTACAGATGAAGAATTGTTCCAATAAGCCGTTCCGGAAGGAGCAATCTCTGCACCCTCATCACTTCCGCACGCCCACAATGTAAGCGAGAGAAATACTATTAAAAAATAACGGAACATAGTTGTTTGCTTGTTTTTGTTCACTCCAAAAATATTTAGGGGGTTACATAAAAAATCGACTCTTCACGAGAGGAAACGAATCCGGTTGCATCGTTAATTGATGCAACCAGATTCGTTTTTATTCTGGAATATTCAAATTCAGATTATTCGTAAACCAGTTCCAGCTTGGTAAACTGAGCATTGTACTTATTTGTTACAAGTACTCTGTAGGCAGTATTTACAGAAGTACCCGTCAATGAATAGGTATAAGTAAAGTCTGTCTTATTATCCCATTTCACAGCTTCACCACCGGCAACTGTACCATTGTTTGTATCTGCAATTCCAACAACTACGTTTGGAGAAGCACCGTCACGACTTACAGCTACCACTTTTACAAGCTTCTTACCACTTACAGCAGGCAGCTCTATGTATGCATTCGTTTTACCAATCAGCAAGTAGAACAAATCACCCGAAGCTGCACGGTAATATCCACCGTCGTTAGAAGCCATCAATGTGAGTTCTGTTCCTCCGAACGAGAAGGTTTCTCTTGCTGTTTTCTTTTCAGCTGATGATGCAGGGAAACCAGCAGGATAAGCAGATTCCGGTGTAAAGTCAACTGTAATAGTCTGCTGTTCGCCAGAAGATTTGCCACTGACTGTTACCGGTACTTCTACAGAAGAAGAAGTTCCGTCCAATGTAATCTTCAAAGTCTGAGATACAGATTCAGCCGATGCATTAGCCTGTGCTTTCACTGTTACGACATTTCCGCTTACGGTAGCCGACAAGATACCAGACAAACCAGAAGTGCTCAAAGTCTTACCTTCACCATTTGCTACGGTTACAGTAATATCTTTAGTACCGCCTTCTGCAGCAAAACTAACTTTTTCAGGATTAACGCCTGTAATGACAGGTTCTGAAGAAGAGAACGCCTTTACATCATTCAAGTTACGTGGAGCAATCTGTGCAGCACTTCTGTACATAGTAGCCACACCAGTCAAATCGCCCGTTGCTTTTGTATAAGTCTGACCTGCAAATACAGAGCCAGCCTGACAATATACTGTTATGTTGGTTCCATCAGCAGTAAACGTATGAGTATCATACTTGTCGGCAGTACACCAAGTTCCTGAACCGTCTGAAGAAACATTCTTAATAGTAACAGTCATGGCCTGATAGGCAGCCAGTTTATCGGCAGTAATGACAATCGGAGTAACGTTTGCCGTTCCAATCTTCTCTACTTTACACCAAGTTTCATCCTTAGAACCGGTAACTTCATACAGTCCGCTAAAATTCTGAACCTTAGCAGCACCTTTCATTAATGTAACTTTCACTTTATCACCCATCTTCAACCCTAAAGTCTTAGGATCAACCTGACTGCCATAAAGAGTCACACCATTCTTTTCGCTTGTAGCACCCTCTACTGCAACCTGCAAGTTGTTGGTTGTATAGTTTCCACTTTCCACGTCAGCCTGTACTACAGCTTCGAAGAAACGGTCTGCATTGGCATCAATCACTGCACCTGTACTCATCGGTTCAGGCATCAAGGCTATCAATTCAGGAATTGTAATGGCAGTAGCCTCACCCGGTTCAACCACAGAACCACCTTCAAGGTCGACTTCCTGACCACCGTTTCCTGTAGCCAGTGTGATATCATCAAGACGATATACAGAAGATTCGTTTGCAGTAAAGCGGATATACAGTTCAGAAGCAGCCTTCTTCAGTGTAAAGTTGGCAGTAGCAAAAATCCAGTACGGAGTTTCAGTATCTCCGTTGTTCTTTTCGTAAGCAATTTCAGTCCATGCAGTACCATTGGCACTCACTTCAACTTTGAACTTGCTTGTATCGAATGTATTGTCATACTGACCATCATCTCCCATGCTTGAGCGGCTTCCACCGAAAGTCAACTTCAAGTTAGTCTGTCCTTCAGCCAAAGCAATTTTCTGGATATCGAAAGTAGCAGGTGCACCACCAAAGAATACCACGTTCGGACCGGAAGCACCTTCGTAAGCATCTGTATTGGCTAAACCTGATGAACGTACAGATGCATTATTGCCTGCATAAGTTACATTTGCAGCCGCATCACCAGTCTTATTCCATCCATCGTATTCACCAGCCAAAGGCCATGGAGAAGAAACAGACTTATTACCAACAGTTTCGCTATAAAGAACTTTGGATTCAACTACCACACCACTCTTCACTGTCACGGTAGCAGTTTTCAACGGACCAGACTGGTTACCGATAGTGATATTGATCTTAGCCTCACCGTTTGTTCCTTCAGGTACACTTACCTGAACGGTAGCAGATCCCTCACCAGAAGTCTTTGAAAGAGTAACCCAATTAGCGTTATCTTCCACAGTAGCATTCCATGGACGGTTTGTAGAAATATCAAACGATTGAGTACCGCCATTCTCAAATGTCAATGTAGTAGGATCAACTTCCAGATAAGGAGCTTCTGTATCGTCATTATCGTCCACACAGGCAGTAAACGAGACAGTTAGCACCATGAGCAGCAGCCCATACCAAAAACTTAAAGACTTTAATTTTGCCATTTTGTTTTTCATTAAAAGTTAATATGCATTTTCACTAGTCAAATTATTATTCTAACATCTAAAAAGTATACAGCAAACAAAATTAATCCAGCATATCCTTTTACACCAATCAACTGCTTGCTTACCCCTAAAAGGGAAACAAATATAATAAAAATAATTAAAAATCAGGTTCTTAATTCAAAAAATATTACCACATTAACGTCGTTATGTTAACGACATTTATTTTATCAATAAATAATATTATATAGTATGACATCCATAAAGGGAAAAAACAGCGTCAAACCATATAAATAAATAACACTATTTCTAAAAAGCAGAGCATAACGTTATAAATTATCAGGTCAGATTAAAATTAATCAATATGAAATATCACCAACCAAATTATGATTTATATCACTTTCTCAAAATCTCATAACCCGGCAATCCATAAACGACGTATGATAGACTTTCTTTGTCCTATCAGACAATCTTTCCTGACAAAAATCCATAATTTTACGATCAGTCCCAATCAGTATTCTCATCTTTTTTTAATAAAAAACACTACCGTCGGCAAATGATCGCTATATCCGTTCATCCATCTGCCTCCTGCCTGTGTTCTTAAAGGGTAACCTTTATATTTACCATCCGCTTGTATAAGAAAATCGCGTCTAAAGATTTCATGATTCAAATAACTCAACTTTTTATGTCGCTTATTCAAAAAATTACCTGTAAAAACAATCTGGTCGAACAAATTCCATTTGCCTCTATATTTTAATGTTCCTTCACCTTCAGCTAATGTATTCCACCAAGGATTATACAAATCACCTTTCTTTACATTCTTCATGTTACGTTTTGCCCCCAAGGCCTCTGCCATACTCTTATCCATAGGATCATCGTTCATATCGCCCATGATTACAATTTTGATTTTCGAGTCCAGACGCTGCAGTGAATCCTTCAGCGCACGTACTTGCATGCCAGCACGTTCGCGAGCAGAGGATGCTGCTCCACGTGACGGCCAATGGTTTACAATAAAAGCTACACGTTCGCCAGCCAATCTACCATCTGCTATTAGAAAACCCCGTGTAGGACGATCTGTAGGCTGGGCCAATACATAAGGAACCAGTTTGGTAGCTGTCACCGTGTACAGCTTTGGATTATAAAAGAAAGCACAATCTACCCCACGTTCATCAGGCCCTTCATAATGAATAATCTCATACCCCCGATTGGCCAGTGCAGGCTGCTTTAGCAAATCTTCCAATACATGGCGGTTTTCGACTTCTGCCATACCTATTACAGCGGCCCCTTCAGAAGTCTTGTCAGTAGCCAGTAAACCAAGTACTGTCGACATATTTTTCAGTTTCGACTGATATTTTGTATTATCCCATTTGTTTCTTCCTTCGGGTAAATACTCATAATCTTTCTTACCCTCATCGTGTATTGTATCGAACAAATTTTCAAGGTTATAAAAGGCAACTCCGTAAATATTACCATTCTGCTCTTGAGCGTAACCAGTAATAACCAGACACACCCAGAAAAACGTAAACAAATATTTCTTCATATCAAACATTACTTCTACAGATAACAGAGGGACTGAACGTGAACAATCACATCCAATCCCCCTCTATTATTAAAAACAAATCTATCACTATCAGAGTTTTACAGGATCTCCTGCTATCTCAAACTGTCCTCCACCCAGACTCTTATAACGGAATTCATACGAATAACTGGTTCCATCGTAAACCACTGCTTGCATTTTATAATACAAATCCACTCCGTTCATCTGCGTAGGAGCATCCGGATAATTATGAGAAAGAACCAATCCGCACGCAACCTGAATCTGTTTCATCAGATACGCTTCAGCTTTCTGTTCGTCTTCTTTGTCCACCAATCCTTCTGGATCATTTCCGGTACGTTTATACATCTGTATATTAAAATTCTTATAATGAGAAGATGCGCCAAACCACCACTCTCCTGTATCTGGATAATCTTTATCCAAATAAGCAGGTTTGTTTTCTGCAACCCACTTTACAAGATACAGATAATCGTCGACAGTCATCGAAACAGTAATAGTAGGATCGAACAACCATTTTTCACCATTATGCAAAAACGTTTCTTTTTCATGACGGACAATATTATTGTTCAGTTTCCAAGTAGTATCCAACAGATATTCATCTGCCATAGCAACAGTTGTTTTGCCATCATAATATTTATATAACACAACTTGTGTATCTCCCTCCTTCGCATAAGGTAATTTCTGAGCCAGAAATACAGGTAAATAGTCGGTTGCCTTGATAGAAGAAGAGAAATTATCATTCTTTCCTGGATCACCCATTGCATCATAATCGGCAGGAGTTACCACTACAACATCGTTACCGATATAAGCTCCCCACTTACCGCTTGTGAACTGGAACAATGTATTATAAGGCTTCGATTGTGAAGGTTGTGAGGTTGTAACTTTTACATTATCCAACTGAATGGTCGTCGTAACCCCATCCTTTGCTCCCCGATACCCGAAGGCAATATAAATATTTTTCCCATTATAGGACTTCAGTGAATAGGTTCCAACATTTGTTTTATCAGTATATCCGCTTTCCATTGGAGTAGGATAAGCAAAATAATCAGTAATATCAGTCCATGCAGATACATCAAATGCTCCTCCCGCATTATATTTATCAGAAATCAATACGCTGAAAGCATCTCCGTTATAATGACCGAATACTATATCAAAAGTCAATAAAGCATCTGCCGATTCTATTTTTACCGGTTTCGTTATCAAGTAATTTTCCACTTCTCCAGCAGCCTTGTAAGCAGACAGTTCAGCCGATCCATCGCCCTTATATACATTTGCCGACCATTTTTCTGTTCCTTTTATACAGACTTGTGTCCATTCTGCAATTTCAATAGGCTGCTTAGCAGTGCACGAATTGAAATTCTCATTTAAATAATCAATTCCTTCCACCGGATCATTCAAGTCATACATATAATCCGCCAGACAAAAATCACCCTCCTTGGCACCTTCCATACGAGCAGCTAATATCTTAGGAATTTCTACATTGGGAACATGAGAAGGAGATAAAAAATTATTCTCCCATATAGTTTTGTAATCATCTCCATTTAAGGTATAGGCAGACACAACAGAATATTTTTTCAATGTTTCTGAAACATCTTCCTGATAATTATATGTAACCCCTACAGTAGAACCTTTTCCCCAAGATCCATACAGATTAGCCAATATAGCAGGAACATACTTATCTGCCGAAGCAAAAGAATTCAGAGCCAAATCTGAAGCTACTCGTTTCGCCAATGACTTTTCTTCATCAGTCTGTGCGTCAGCCTCTGCCGCTTTGGCTATAGATTCATAATCAGCCTTTACCAAGACATATTCTTCTTCAGTTTTCGTGATGGTAATACCTTCCGAATCAATTTCATTGTAAATATCTTCCATCGGATTACATGCAACCAGTAAGCCACCAAAGAAAGACAATGCTATTAAATTATATTTCAATTTCATACCTAAATCATGTTTTAAGTTAACCATCAGAACATTACCTTAAATCCGGTAGACCAAGTTCTGCCGAAGCCATAAAATACCAAAGCTGAATCCCAGTTATGAGTTGCACCATCTGTAGCATCAGCTACATAACAAGTATTTGTCAAATTGTAGACATTGCTATAAATCACAGCCTTCAAGCCCTTGCACAAATCAAAGCGATAACTAAGTCCTAAGTCAATGGTATAAAAATTAGGCATTTTCCAAGAATCAATGCCGGCATCCGATTTACTGGTACGGTTTGACGGATCGAAATCAGCATAGTTCTTACCTGCAAAATTATAGTCAGCATTCAGTTTCAATCCTTTAAACACCTCCCACGAAGCAGACAGTGCAGCAGTAAGCTGTGCTGAGTTGCCCACATGTACATCCTTTACATAAGCATCGTATGTACCGATTGGCTTGCTTGACTCATCGTAAATAGTAAAATGCACATCATCCGCCCATTTCCAGTCACCTAAGGAGAACATACCTTTCAATTCGAATGTCTTGACAGGCTTGTAAGTTGCTTCCAGTTCTACTCCCATGTGAATGGCATCCAGACCTGTAATATTGGCATATTCCTGCCCAACTCTTCTACGAGTCGATTTATCCATCCATCTGGTATAATATCCGTTCAGTGCGACATTGAAATATTCATTGTTGAACCCGTATCCTAATTCGAACGTAACAATTTTCTCGTAAGGAGCATCTGCATTGGCAGAAACGTTATTGTTCGGGAATACAGAATTAAAGAATGGAGCACGGGTGAAGTATCCTCCATTGACAAAAACGTTATGGTTTCGATTAAACTTATAATTATATCCTGCCTTAACACTCCACGGCTGGAAATGATAGAAATCGGAAACCTTTTTTCCATCTACATTGCCGCCTTTGTCATGATAACGATAAGATTCGTTCGTAATAGAAGCAGACAGGAACGAGGACCATTTATCCGTATTATACTCTGCCTGTGCAAACAAGCCTGCCCAGACAATTTCACCTACGCTATGGTACTGAACAATATCACCCTCTTTCAGGATCACATTAGGAGATTCATAATCCAGATGCTTACTACCCGGCATATAATATGCACCACCCAACAAATTGTCAATGACTTCTTTGTGATAGCCTTTATAATAGCGTCCGTCGAATCCGCCTGTAAACGTAAATTTCTCCGTGATACGGTTTTTATATGAGCTCAAAACGCCATACCAGTCATGATCATTCACAGCATTGGTAAAAATTGCTTGTGAGCCGTTGGGATTGGAAGCATTAGCAGCCAACACAGCATCGTAATCAAGTAATCCTCCTGCAGTCAGTTTTGTATCTTCGTAAGGACGTCCACTATTATTGTCGATGGCCAACCAGTTACTATTATTTCCACGTACGCGGCGTCCACCACCGGTTGCCATAGAAGCATACAGAGAAGTCGTCAAAGAAGAGTTCTCATTGATTGTCCAATAATGATTCAATGAAACCTGCGGTTTGTGATAATAGTTATATCCGTAAGCGCCACCAGTCAGTTCACCATTCAGATAACCATAAGAGTTACTAAAACGTCCACCATCCGGGCTGTTCTTATAATCTTCGATATAATGCTTGGTTGCACGCTGATTATGCCATTGCGGAGCACCAAAAGCCGTCAACGACAATTTATGATGTTCATTAATGATCTTAGAGATATTACCGAAATACGTCCAGCCTTCATAATTGGTTCCTTTCACGTATCCATCACCCGTATTCAGAGCACCCATCAATGTAACAGCCCAGCCGTTATCCATCAGACCTGTAGAAACAGAAACAGAATATTTACGAAATCCGTCATTTCCGATACCGATATAAGCCGATCCTCCTTTTTGTGCTTCGGTACTCTTTGTCACCATATTCATAGTTCCTCCCACAGAAGACAAACCTAATGCTGAAGCTCCCAAACCACGCTGCACCTGAATAAACTGGCTCACATCAGACAAGCCAGACCAGTTCGACCAATAAACCTTACCGTTTTCCATACCGTTAATAGGTACACCATTTATCAGAATACCCAGATTGGAAGAATCGAAACCACGCATATTGATTCGAGAATCACCATAACCTCCACTATCACGAGTAACATATACAGATGGAGTAGATTTCAACAACTCCGGAAATTCCAAGTTACCAACCTTCTCTTCAATAGTTGCCAATTTCACATTAGAAATAGGGATTGGAGTCTGACGATCAGACTTGATAATCGAAGCAATGACACTTACCTCACCCAACCCTATAGCGTCAGGTGCCAAGGAAATTGTACCTAAATTTACATTATTTCCTGTAATTTTCACGTTCTTGATTAATTCATTATAACCCACGTAACTAATAGCCAAAACAATTTTGCCATTTTTTACATTCAGTGTAAAACTGCCATCCATGTCAGTTACAGTTCCTTCTGTAGAGCCTTTTACCACTACCGTCGCCCCGATAAGAGGTTCGTTGTTTTCCGCATCTACAATCTTGCCTTTCAGTGTAGCCTGAGCTACCGCAGTGACTGTACTTACTATGACAAGCACCGCAAACAATAGAAAATGCTTCAATTGACTTTTCATACGTTTTCTTCAATTGTTTTTGTGTTATTAATAAATCAAAGACAAATATAGTAAAAAACTTTAAAAATTCGGAGGGAAAAGCCAAAATTATTAGCACATTAACTCGATTATGT
>ULUU01065411.1_pt1 | contig 17848 bp, 15 predicted proteins | sample 1958871 | NCBI WGS metagenome assembly ULUU01 (sample SAMEA4835770, study PRJEB28245) | human gut metagenome | biome: gut microbiome; material: fecal sample | place: Denmark | collected 2008 | reverse complement strand
ACCTCAGACACAAAATCCGCCGATAGCGGATCTTGCCGTGCCCCGCACGGCTTGCGGAGAACCGCAGACTTGATATTATTATATATATGAAAGGATGCATTTTTACAGTGAAAAGATCAATGAGGATCGGAACAAAAATAACGATTATCTCGTGTTTTGCCGCCGTTATGGCCGCAATATCCATGGCGCTGGTCACTATAATCGTGTTTATGTCATTTGTCAAAACCATACAGGAGGACGAGACGGCAACAGGTATAAACGTACTTGCCGCTGAGGTCGAGGGCGACATAGACGAAATGGGCGATGCGGCAGAGCTGATCGTTGCAAGCTCAGACGGTCAGGCGAATAATATAGATTATGACAGTCTTTGGAACGCCAACAAACCGAACGACAACAGCTATGCGGCTTATATAAAAGGCGGAGCTGCGGCGTGGAGCAGTGAGGGCTTTCCGCTTGGTGAAAGCGCTGTGGAACGCATTACGGACGGTGAAATAAAGGGCATTATGGCTGACGGCGATAAGCTGTATACTGTATACGGCCTCAAGATGGAGAATGGTGCACTGGTTATCTGTATTGACCTGAACGGCTCGGATTATGTCGATTCTGTCAAGGCAAAGACAGGTGCGGAGCTTACGCTGTTCTGCGGTGATACACGTTACAATACAACGCTGATGAACTCTTCGGGCGAACGCAACATCGGAACTCAGATGGACGGCGGTATCTGGCAACAGGTACAGAACAATAATACATATATCGGAAAAACGGTCATCGGCGATACGAACTATTATGTCAACTACACACCTATGGTGGATTACAGCGGCGAGGTCGTAGGCGCTTATTTTGCCGGCTATACAACCACTATGGCAGATGGGGAGCTGATGAAGTCTATCCTGCTCTCACTGGGAGTACTTGTTGTTGTATGCGGTGCTATAGCGGCGGTGCTGTTCAGAGTAATGAGGAAGCTTGTACGCAAGCCGGTAACGGAGGTCGTAAATATCTGCGGTCAGCTCAGATCCGGTGAACTTAATGCGCCCGATTCCAAATTCAAATTCAGCCATGACGAAATGGGCAACATAGCCGAAAAACTGACTGAAGCAAAGCACACGCTGAACAGCTATGTTGATGATATTTCACGAGTGCTGTCACAGATGGGAACAGGCGACTTTTCGGCACAGCCTTCGATGGGATACATCGGCAGCTTTGAGGAGATAAACCGCTCATTCCGCAGCATAAAGGAAACGTTGAGCGGCGTTATTCTCAGTATGAATTCTTCCGCAAACAATGTTACGGCAGGCTCGCAACAGATGGCTGACGGTTCGCAGGTTCTCGCAGACGGAACTACACGTCAGGCGACAGCGGTCGACCAGCTTTCTTCCACTATATCGGATATATCCGACAACATCAATAAGACTGCAGAGAACTCAGGCAAGGCGAGCGGGCTTTCAGACAACTGTGCACAGCAGATGATACGCCAAAGCGAAGAGATGGAGCATCTTCTTGAAGCGATGGATAAGATACAGCAACAGTCCGAAGCGATCTCGCAGGTCATCAAGTCCATCGAGGATATTGCATTCCAGACCAACATACTCGCACTCAATGCGGCTATTGAGGCCGCCAGAGCAGGAGAAGCGGGCAAGGGCTTTGCGGTAGTTGCGGACGAGGTACGAAATCTTGCGTCTAAGTCGGCAGAATTTGCAAACAACACCCGCGATCTTATAGCATCAACTATCGAGGCGGTACATAACGGCTCTGATATAGCAAATCAGACTGCCGATACACTTCGTCAGGTAACGGCACTTTCTCAGGAAAGCGCAAAACTTGTTGCGGATATTTCAGCCGCGGCGGTGGAGCAGGCAGATGCAGTCCGTCAGGTGACAGTAGGAGTGGATCAGATATCCCGCGTTATTGCGACCAACTCTGCGACCGCCGAAGAGTCTGCCGCTTCTTGTGAGGAGCTTTCTGCGCAGGCAAGGCTGCTTAAGGAGCAGGTCGATAAACTGCATATCTGATTTGTTTCTTAGATATTTGCCGTCAAAAGTTTTATTATACTGTCGTATATGACTGCTGATATCGGTGCGGTACAGCGCATTTGTCAAAAGCTATATCAGATGGGTTTATACAGATCGTACGGTCACCTTCGGGTGACCGTATTTTTTGTCCCATAAACAGTACACTCATCTGTGAAAGCGTTGACCCTGCAGAAAAAATTATCTATAATAGTAGTATAAATTTTAAAAGGAGTAAGGAATATGGAAATACTGCTTATAATAACCCTTGCCGTCAGTCTGATATCGGTGATAATATCGGTAATAACGCTTCTTACGCAGAAAAGGCTTGCCGAAAATATCGGCGTGAGCAAGATAACGGACGAGCAGACTGCAAAACAGCTTGATGTGCTTGCGGAGCGTACAGCGCAGCTTTCGGCAAAATTTGATACTGTGCAGGCAAGTCGTGCAAGCGGCGAAACGGCGCTCAGAACCGAGCTTGTAAGCCTTGTGACAAACCTCGGAGGTACGCTCACCGACACGCAGAAGCAGAATGCGGAGGGAACTGCAAGGCTGCTGTCACAGTTCGAGCAACGGCTTCAGAGCATTGAGCAGAGAAATGCCGCCGATATGCAGAATATGCGTAACGAAATGGCGGTTCAGCTCGGAAACATAAATGCAAATACGAAAAATCAGCTTGAAGAAATGCGCGGAATGGTCGGAGAAAAGTTGCAGACTACGCTTGACGACAAGATAAGCCGTTCGTTTGCAACGGTCAGCGAACAGCTGAGCAAGGTATACAGCGGACTGGGCGAAATGCAGAGTCTTGCCGCAGGGGTGGGCGATCTGAAAAAAGTCCTGTCCAACGTAAAGAACAGAGGTATACTAGGCGAAATGCAGCTCGGCGCGATCCTTTCCGACATTCTGGCTCCCGAGCAGTATGATACCGAGGTCGCGGTCGTCCCCGACAGCCGTAACCATGTTGAGTTTGCGATAAAGCTCCCGGGCAAGAATGACGATACAGTGTATCTGCCGATCGACTCAAAATTCCCCGGCGATACCTACACCGCTCTTTGCAGTGCCTACGACAGCGGCGATAAGGTAATGATCGAAGAAGCATCGAAGGCGCTTGTTGTGGCAATAAAGAAATGCGCGAAGGATATTCACGATAAGTACATCTGTCCGCCGTACACGACCAACTTTGCGGTAATGTTCCTGCCGTTTGAGGGATTGTATGCCGAGGTCGTAAAGCTCGGACTGGTGGAGGAGCTGCAGCGTAACTACGGGGTGAGCATTGCAGGCCCGTCCACAATGTCCGCATTGCTGAACTCATTGTATATGGGCTTCCGCACCCTTGCCGTGCAGAAACGAAGCAGTGAGGTATGGAAGATACTCAGCGGTGTCAAGAAAGAATTTGAGAACTTTGAAAGTGTGCTGACAAAGACAAAAAATCATTTACAGCAGGTCGACAGCGACCTTGAAGCGCTTGTCGGAGTGAGGACAAGGGCGATAAACAAACAGCTTATGAGTGTGGGTGAGGATAATGCGGAACAAATAGAAAATTGAGAAAAAGAAACACCGTCGCAGAAAATATTAAATTCTGTGACGGTGCAATATTTTGTAATATGTGACAAAAACACAAAGAAAAGTTGTGAAATCATACAAATAATCAAAAATGCTATTGAAAAGCATATCGGTATTTGATAATATATAGTCAAAGCTATTGCAATAATTTTAACAAAATCATTACTAAAAAAGGAGCATTATCATGAAGAAAATCAAAAAAGCATTAAGCATTGCAGTGACATCAATTACGAACGGCAACACGGTCACAGCTAACGGCAGTGCGGTCACAAAAACAAAACTATAATATAAAAAGGAGATACAGTATATGAAACGCTTTTTAACAATAATACTTGCAACATTCATGCTTTGCGCCTGCACAGGCTGCAGTGGCGGCGGTATCAACAGCAATATCGAAAGTGCAAGCAACAGCACCGACAATACTGACGGTGATATTCCGGAAGCATTGAAACGTAAAAACGAAATAAGCTATTATACGAGTGACGAGGTAAAGAAGATAATTAAAGAAAACACGAAATTCGATATATCCGAGGATTTCGAGAGCTTTGTTCCGAAGAGCGTTTCATATCTCAGCTATTTTGACTATGCTCCTGTCAACAGACCGAATATCTCCGATTTTTATACCGACTTCAAGGAAATGTTCGCATATCTTTTCCCGGACGAAAAATTTAACGATGACTACTTTTTCTATTACTACATCAGAACAGATGAGGAAACAGAAAATGCGAAAGAGGACGAATACCCTATAAAAAACGTCAAAAAGTATTTTGACGAAGCGGCTGACGGCAAGAGGAAAATATCATATTATTTCTATTCTCCTTATTCTCATTTTGCTGAAAAGGAAGGCTCGGATTATGCTCATCGGGTCGAAAAGGATAGTTCGGATATTAACGATCGCAATATTTTCCTTGAGTTCGGTCCGCCTATAGGCAACTACCTGTCAAATGTCAACAAGGGTGTACTTGCGGAATATTACAGCAAGGAGAAAGGTGAAAAGAACGATTATTGGCTTGAGGTCACAGGAACCGTTATCTGTGAAGAATACGAAACCGTCAGATCATGCACTCCCGATTGCACAGATAAGTACAGATTGCTTGACGGTAAGGAGATAAGTGTTGCTGAAGCGGTGACATTCTTTGAAAACTATATGAATGATCTGCCGTGTCCGAAAAATCCGGTATACGATACCAAGGTAACAGGTGTTAATGTGAAGAAGCTCGGCGAGGATAAATATTTCTTCATGTTTCAGATAACGCCTACCTATGCGGGAGTTCCGCTTGACTGGGGACGTTTCCGTCTTACTTCCGAAAGCGAACTGCGCACGACAACGGGTTTTTACGGTACAATGGCTGTGACCGATGATATTGACAGCTTTGTAGGCTATGTAAGAGCGGGTTCGATCACCGATGAAAAGGTAACAGATAAGCTTCTGCCTTTTGATAAAGCGATAAGCAAAATAGAACAGTCACTCACCGAACAGGTATCGTTTGAGGTACTCAGTGCCGACCTTGTGTATGAACAGATGACATATTACGGTCCGTATGACATTCCGCTTGAGGAGCAAAAGCGGGAAACCTCGCCCGCGTGGAAGGTCGTTATTCAGAACAAGAATAACAATCTCGTGTACACCTGTTATATAGACGCCGACACGGGAGATAATTTCAGTTATAGCAAGGCGGCGTTCTATACGGAAACGGAAGAGGCAGAGGGCTGATATGTTTACGGCAACACTTTCTTACCTTAAACGCATACCGGGAGATACGGATTTACAATGTCTTTATTTTCCCTTACTCAGCAGTGTCAAGAAAGAATTTGAAACTTTTGAAGATGTACTGACAAAGACTAAGAAGCGTTTACAGCAGGTCGACAGCGACCTTGAAGCACTTGTCGGAGTAAGGACAAGGGCGATAAACAAACAGCCTATGAGTGTTGGCGAGGATAATGCGGGACAAATAGAAAATTGAGAAAAAGAAACATCGTCGCAGAAAATATTAAATTCTGCGACGGTGCAATATTTTGTAATATGTGACAAAAACACAAAGAAAAGTTGTGAAATCATACAAATAATCAAAAATGCTATTGAAAAGCGTATCAGTATTTGATAATATATAGTCAAAGCTATTGCAATAACTTTAACAAAATCATTACTAAAAAGGAGCATTATTATGAAGAAAATCAAAAAAGCATTAAGCATTGCATTGACATCAATAGTAGCAGTTGCAGGTATCTTATCTGTTCCGGCATCTGCCGCTGACGGCGTATACCCCACAAGGCTCGCATGGAAAGCTGCCGGTTATTGTACCCCGGGCGGCTCGCCGAGCAACACCTATACTCCCGCTACGCCTAAAATACAGTACTCAACATATGGTCATTATATATATGTAAACGGGATTGTTAATTCATCAGACGGCGCAAACTATGAAATTAAGATTTCGTGTGATAGCGGAACAATGACGGAGATATCCACAAAAAGTAACGGCAGATATTTTTGTGATCCTGCTATGCATGGTTCTTTCGAAAGTGTAACCTTCAGGATCAAAGCGCTTTCATATACGAACGGCAATACGGTCACAGCTAACGGCAGTGCGGTCACAAAAACAAAACTATAATATAAAAAGGAGATACAGTATATGAAACGCTTTTTAACAATAATACTTGCAACATTCATGCTTTGCGCCTGCACAGGCTGCAGTGGCGGCGGTATCAACAGCAATATCGAAAGTGCAAGCAACAGCACCGACAATACTGACGGTGATATTCCGGAAGCTTTAAAACGTCAGAATGAAATAAACTATTATACCGACGACGAAGTAAAGAAGATGATCCGGGAGAATACAAAGTTCGGTATATCCGAGGATTTTGTGAGCCTTGTACCAAAGAGCGTTTCATATATCTGTTCTTTTGACAAGGCGGCAGTAAACAGACAGGCTCCGGCAGAATATTATGATGACTTCAAAGAGATGTTCGCATATCTTTTCCCAAATGAAAAATTCAATGACGACTATTTCTTCTACTACTATATTTCCGATGAAGAAAGCAATAGGCAAGAAGGCGAATATCCGGTAAAGAATTTCAAGAAGCATTATGATGATGCGGTTTCCGAAAAAAATATAATATCATATTATTTTTATTCTCCGTATTCCGGTTTTGTTGAAAAGGTTGGCTCGGATTATGCTATTTTGGATAATAGGGATAGCTCGGAGGTTACCGATCGCAATATTTTCCTTGAGTTCGGTCCGCCTATCGGAAACTATCTGTCCAATGTCTGCAAGGGTGTTCTGGTTGAGCAATACTGCAAAGATAGCGGCGAAAAGAACAATAATTTCCTTGAAAATTGGGACGCTGAGATCAAAGGGCATTATAAAGTGATCGGGAGGTACGACCGTGACAGCACCGAGAAGTTCAGATTGCTGGACGGTAAAGAGATAAGCGTTGCCGATGCGGTAACTTTTTTTGAAAACTATCTTAAAAATGCTCCCTGCCCGAAGTCACCCGTATATGATATGAGGGTTATGTCTGTCATTGTACAGCAGTACGATAAGGATAAATATTTCTATTCTTTTACAACAACTCCGACATACGGGGGAATACCTTTTGACTGGGATCGTTTCTATCTCAGCAGTGACAGTATGTATGAAACCACTCTGTGCAACGGCAGTATGGTTACGACCGATGATATTGACAGCTTTTACGGCTACAGAAGAACCGGTTCGATCACCGATGAAAAGGTAACGGATAAGCTTCTGCCGTTCGATAAAGCGATAAGCAAAATAGAACAGTCGCTGACAGAGCAGGTATCGTTTGAAGTACTCAGTGCCGACCTTGTATACACACCGCTCAAATATTACGGATCTTATGATATTCCGCTTGAGGAGCAGAAGAGTAAAACGACCCCCGCGTGGAAGGTCGTTATTCAGAACAAGAACAATGATCTCGTGTATACCTGCTATATAGATGCCGATACCGGAGAGAATTTCCGTTATAATAAGGCGGCGTTCTATACAGCAGAGGAAGAGGCAGAGGGCTGATATGTTCAGAGCAACACTTTCTTACCTTAAACGCATACTAGGAGATAAGTCGTTTTATATATGCCTGTTGCTGATATTTGCAATATGCTTTACGGCTTCTGCCGACTATGACTTCGACAAAAATCAGTCCTTGTCGGTCTGGGATCTGATTATCGACACACAGCGGATATATACCGGCAATATCAGCTTCAGCGCCTGTGTAGTGTCCGGGCTTAAGGGCGGCAGCTGGCTGAATATGTTTCTGCCGCTGCTTTTGCCTCTGTGCTTTGTAAATGCGCTGTGCGATGACAAAAGCTCGGGCTTTACCCGCTATGAAGTTATACGCACAGGCTATCGCAGACTTAAAAGCGCAAAGTATGTTTCGGCTGTGCTCGCAAGCGGCATATGCTGTCTTATCGGGTATTGCCTTTATGTGCTTGTCGTGCTGATAAGGTTTCCGCATATAGAAGCCTATGACGCCGAAAGACTTTCTTACGTACTGACCGGTATTCAGATGAGCCTTTTTGACAGCGTGGGGATAGCAGGAGTATATCTTGTCAATATGCTCGATATGCTTATCTATGGGATAGTAATGTCACTATTCTCGCTGATAGTGACGGCGTATACTGAAAACAAGTATCTTATATGCTGTATCCCGTTTATGGTCGCTTATTGCCTGACACAGCTCGGCTCATGGCTTACAGGACTTGCCATGCAGGATCCCTGTAACACAGACGAAGTGCTCCTGACAATAGGCAATACAGCTTCTCCGCTTGCGGCGAACGGTATAGTTTCGGGCGCAAGCGGCGTTACACTTGTCTGCTATTACGGAGTGCTTATACTGATTTCGTTTGCGGTATATGTATTTTTCGGAAAGGGCGGTGCGGATAAAGGTGCATAAACAGATCAGCCTTTCAAAGATGTGGTCGGTCGCAAGGTGCGAATACATAAAGTGGATAACCAATCCCAGAAATATAGTTGTAATAGTACTGCTTATATTTATAAAGACGCTTTTCATCGATACGCTTGCACAGCGCGCAGACAGGTACGGCAGTCCGATGAATGTGCTTGAGCCGTTTATAGCGGTCGGCAACTCGTGGGTAGCGGTGCTTTTACTGCCGTCGGTGTTCCTTGTGCTTATGAGCGATTTCCCGAAGTTTGACGGCAACTCGCTTTTCGTTATCTGCAGGAGCGGAAAGCTGAACTGGTTGTACGGTCAGATGTTATTTGCTGTTATGGCGGTAATAAGCTATATAGCTGTTGTATTTCTTGCAGTTGTGGGAATGTCTGTCGGGAACACGGTGCTCGGTTCATCGTGGAGTGAAGCTGCAAGATTTTATGCGGCAAAGTTTCCCGATGAAATGAATACTTTCGCTACTCTGCTGTTGCCTGAAAATCTGTATAATCAGCTTGACCCCATATGTACTATTGTACACACGTTGGTACTCATCATATTATACCTTTTTCTTTTGTCGCTTGTGCTCCTTATTTGCAGGATATCATCAGGTAAAATGACAGGTATGTTCATATGTACCGCGGTCATAGCCCTTGGAGTGGCTACCTGCGCACTGCGCAGTGATCTGATGTGGCTGTTTCCTATGGGTAATTCCATAATATGGATGCACTACACGGAGATAATCCGTGAACCGATAAAGCCGATATGGTATTCCTACGTTTATTTCGCCGTTATGGCTCTGTTGCTTATATTTATGAGCACATTGAGAGCAAGACGATTGAGCGTATCACTTCTTCCGGAGGAAAGCTGATGATCAATACAGAAAATCTTTCACTGATGATAAACAAAACGGAGATACTCCGTGATATAACAATATCTTTTGATAAAGGGAAAATACACGGGCTTATAGGGCGCAACGGAAGCGGCAAGACTATGCTGATGAAATGTATATGCGGATTTGTTCGTGCAACCTCAGGCAAGGTAACGGTAGCGGGCAAGGAGATAGGCAAGGACTGTGATTTTCCCGAAAGTACGGGAGTTATAATAGAAACGCCCGGCTTTATCCCGTATTATTCAGGGTATAAGAATCTGAAGATTCTTGCCGACCTCGGCGCAAAAGCAGACAAAGAGGATATATGCAATGCTATGAGCACGGTGGGTCTTTCCCCCGAGCTTAAACGCCATGTGAAAAAATATTCGCTCGGTATGCGTCAGAGGCTAGGACTTGCACAGGCTATAATGGAAGACCCAGACCTGCTTATCCTTGACGAGCCGATGAATGGGCTTGACAAGGACGGCGTTGCGGATATGCGCCGCTATCTGCTTGATCTCAAGGCAAGGGGCAAGACTATAATCATTGCCTCGCACAGTGCGGAAGATATTGAGGTGCTGTGCGACACCGTATGTGAAATGGATAAGGGCAGGTTGAGCGTGATAAGATAATAACCGTCCGAACAGGATAACCGCCGCAGATTTTTAAAACCTGCGGCGGTTTTTTGCGTTGTATTGAAAATTTAGGGCAAAAGTTGCAAAAAAATTAGGTAGGAGATATAAAATCGTCCTTGCTTTTACTTATATCGTAAATTGAATAAAAGACACCGCCGTGGAGCAGTAACTCTGCGGCGGTATCTTTATTTGATCATATCTATAACAGAACTGAGTGTATCTTTTACAGCCTGCTTTTCATTATCGGAAAGCTGTGTTATTTTGTCCGAAAGTATCCCGATAGGCGAAAGGGAGCTGTCAGATGTCAGAGGGTGGCGGCTTGAGGAAATTCCTGCGATGTAATCAAGGCTGACATTATAATACTTAGCAAGCAGGACTGCGCGCTCAAGCGGTATTTCCGCTTTACCCGATTCGTATTTTCCGTAGTGCTGTGCAGATGTGCCGAGATAGTCGGCTATCTCCTGCTGTGTCTTGTCCGCGTCCTCGCGCAGATCGCGTAATCTTTGATAATGTGCCATACTCACCCCTCCTGTACAGATTTTATCATATCAGATTGAAAATTGTTGACAAAAGTGTCCGAAAAGACTATAATATAGTTATAATCAGTCTGATTAGACACGTTTATGTGTCGGAATGAGTTAAATAGGAGGTTTTTATGAAAATCAAAACAATGTTTAAAGCGGTATTGTCGCTTGCGGTCTGCCTAATGGCAATGTTGGTAATTTCAGTTGCGGTAAGCGCAGACGAATATGAAGAAATAGAAATGGATACAGAATATCGAATCGAAAATGCTGCTTCGTATTCATCCGACAAGATCACTTATAAATTTAACTCCCCATATAAAGGTTTAGTGCAATTGCATTTTGAATTAGAAGATGAACCCGCATATGTTATTTATCAATGGTGGAATGCTGAGGTTTTTCTGTATGATTCTAAAGGTGATTGCATTGTATGGAACGATGTAGATTCAGTGCAGGGCAAAGCTTATGGCGATTCTACTGTTTCAGGTGATGTATCGTATTTAAAACTGTATGTGAACGAAATTACGCATAAATACTCCGGTTCAATTTACTATAATGCTGATGAAGGCTATAATTATATATCGATTGAATATTATGACGGTAACGGCAGTATTGAAATATCTCATGAGCATTCGTATTACGGCACAGCAACAAGCGAAGCTACCTGTACCAAGAAAGGCTCAATAAAATACACCTGCGTTTGCGGTGATTCTTATACGGAAGAAATACCGCTTAAATCTCATAATGAAGTAACAGATTACGGAAAAGCGGCGACCTGTACCGAAACAGGTCTTACGGACGGCTTGCATTGTTCCGTCTGCCAAAAAGTACTTATTGTGCAGTCCGAAATACCTAAAACAAATCACGAATACAATGAATCATATAAGGTGGTAAAAGACGCTACCTGTACCGAGAAGGGCACTATAAGATATTACTGTGTCTGCGGAAAAACAAAAGATGAAGAAATACCGTTGACCGAGCATGAAGCGGTCATAGATGAGGCTGTTGCCGCAACCTGTACTAAAGAGGGAAAAACACAGGGCTCGCATTGCGGTGTTTGTAATACAGTGATCATACCGCAGGAAAATGTTCCGAAAGCGGATCATATCCCCGTCACAGATAAGGCAGTTGCCGCAACCTGTATAAAAGAAGGAAAAACAGAAGGCTCTCATTGTGAAATTTGTGACACGGTGATCAAACCGCAGGAGACTGTTCCCAAAGCCGATCATACTCCTGTTGCGGATAAAGCGATCGCTCCCACTTGTATTAAATCCGGTAAAACAGAAGGCAGCCACTGCTCTGTATGCAAAAAAGTACTTAAAGAGCAGGAAACAGTAGTAGCAACCGGCAAGCATACTCTTAAACATATTGCAGAGAAAAAAGCGACCGAAAGTTTTTCTGCCGTGCAGGAGCATTGGAAATGTTCTGTTTGCGGACAATTATTCGCCGATGAAAAAGGCTTGACAGCTTTAAGCCGGACACCGGTCAAAGACGAAAGACCGCTTATGATGATAATAGGAATATCCGTAGGCGCATTGTTGCTGATAGGCGGAACTGTTACGGCGATTATAATATCGAAAAAGAGATCCGGTAAAAATAACGATATAACAGGTAGCGAATAATGCAAAAACGCTGCCTTGACAGGACGTTCACGGCGGTGTTTTCATATCATTTCCACTCCGCCCGAATGCAGTCGCCCATTTCGTGACATACTGATATATAGTCAGCCTTTATCGCAAAAATAAAATCTCTCGTAATGAAATCCGAAATCTGTCGGGTTGAAAATCAGAAATCACTAGTAATGAAAACACAAAATCTCTCGGGTTGAAAAGTCAAAATCTATCGTAATGATATTGTAAAATCTATCATAATGTGTTATATTATTTATACAGCTTACGAAAGGAGCGGAATATGCGTAACGATAAATACAGACCCAGACTGATAGATAAGAAAATAGACGAATACCTTAAGGCGTTCGGAGCGGTGTGCGTTGAGGGCGCTAAGTGGTGCGGCAAGACGTGGACATCGGCGTTTCACGCTGAAAGTCAGATATTGATAGGCAACCCCGAAAATAACTTTCAGAACAGAAAGCTTGCCGAAATGTCGCCCGAACTCATACTCGGCGGTGAAACTCCCCGACTTATAGATGAATGGCAGGAAGTGCCGCCGATATGGGATGCTGTGCGTTATGAGGTTGATAAACGTGCCGAAAAGGGACAGTTTATATTAACAGGCTCGGCAACGCCTAACCACAAAGGCATTATGCACAGCGGCGCAGGCAGGATAGCCAAGATAAGAATGCGTCCGATGTCGCTGTATGAATCGGGTGATTCGTCGGGTAAAATATCTCTTAAAAGTATAGCGGACGGCACAATGCAGGCTGAAATGACCGGAGAAGTGGAGCTTATGGAGCTTTTCCGCCTTATAGTCAGAGGCGGCTGGCCGGGTAATATAAGCATTCCGCTGAAACAGGCAATGCTGATTCCCGATGAATATCTGAATGCGGTTATAGATGACGATGCGTTCCGCATAGACGGCGTGAAGCGGAATACTCAGAAAATGCGGTTACTGCTTAAATCGCTTGCGAGAAACGAAAGCACGACCGCAACGAATAAAAAGCTGAAAAACGATATATCTCAGACGGATAACGAGGACATCAGCGTTGACACGGTAGCCGAATATCTTGATATATTCGAGCGGCTTTTCATTACCGATAATCAGTTGCCGTTTTCATCAAATATACGCTCATCGGTTCGGGTAAAACAGGCGGTAAAGCGGCATTTTGTCGATCCGTCGCTTGCGTGTGCATTGCTTGGCGCTACTCCCGAAAGATTGCTTGGCGATCTTGAATGCGCCGGCTTTATGTTTGAGGCACTGTGCGAGCGTGATCTGAGGATATATGCCGATGTAAACGATGGTGTGCTGTATCACTATCAGGACTATTCGGGCAAGGAAATTGATGCCGTTATAGAATATCCGGACGGTGAGTGGCTCGCAATAGAAATCAAGCTCGGCGCAAATCAGATAGATGCCGCCGCCGAAAATCTTATATCAATAAGCAATGCCATAAAAAGCGAAAATGGCAGAGCACCGAAAGCGTTATGCGTCGTATGCGGCCTGTCAAACGCTGCCTACAAGCGTCCCGACGGCGTATACGTCGTCCCAATCACCACCCTGAAAGATTAAAATACCGACCAAATAAAAAACACCGCCGGAACATCACATCCCGGCGGTGTTTTCATATATCAAGTTTTATGAAGGACAATAGTATTATATGCTCAGTCAACCTTAGGCATACGGTCCATGCTGACCTTAAGCTCCTCGTCTGTGGGAATGTAGTCGCTCATTTCGTGGTCGTTGAACTTCTGGTATGCGACCATATCAAAGTAGCCTGTGCCTGTAAGACCGAAGAGGATAGTCTTTTCTTCGCCTGTTTCCTTGCACTTCATAGCCTCGTCTATTGCAACTCTGATTGCGTGGCTGCTCTCGGGAGCGGGGAGGATACCCTCTGTCCTTGCGAACTGTTCGGCGGCGGAGAATACGCTTGTCTGCTCAACTGAGCGTGCTGTGATATATCTGTCGTGGTAGAGCTGTGAAAGAACACTGCTCATGCCGTGGTAGCGCAGACCGCCTGCGTGGTTTGCGGAGGGAATGAACGTACTGCCGAGCGTGTACATCTTAGCGAGCGGGCAAACTGCGCCTGTGTCGCAGAAGTCGTAAGCATAAACGCCTCTTGTGAGCGAGGGGCAGGACGCAGGCTCAACGGCGATGAACTCATAGTCGGCTTCGCCACGGAGCTTTTCGCCCATAAAGGGAGAGATAAGACCGCCGAGGTTAGATCCGCCGCCTGCACAGCCGATGATCATGTCGGGCTTTATGCCGTACTTTTCGCAGGCTGTCTTTGTTTCAAGACCGATGACCGTCTGGTGCAGAAGTACCTGCGACAGCACCGAGCCGAGAACATATCTGTAGCCCTCGTGTGTTGTTGCACATTCAACTGCTTCGGAAATCGCACAGCCGAGCGAGCCTGTCGTGCCGGGAAATTCTGCGTTTATCTTCTTTCCTACCTCTGTTTCCATTGAGGGAGAGGGAGTAACGTTTGCGCCGTAGGTTCTCATAACCTCACGTCTGAAGGGCTTCTGCTCGTATGAGCATTTAACCATAAATACCTTGCAGTCAAGTCCGAGATATGCACAAGCCATTGAAAGCGCTGTGCCCCACTGACCTGCACCTGTTTCTGTTGTAACACCCTTCAGACCCTGCTTCTTGGCGTAATAAGCCTGAGCTATCGCACTGTTCAGCTTGTGCGAACCGCTTGTGTTGTTGCCCTCGAATTTGTAGTAGATCTTTGCGGGTGTACCGAGTGCCTTTTCAAGACAATATGCTCTTACTAAGGGAGCAGGTCTGTACATCTTGTAGAAGTCGATTATCTCCTGGGGAATGTCGATGTAGGGAGTTGTATCGTCAAGCTCCTGCTTTGCAAGCTCTGTACAGAATACGTGGCTCAGTTCCTCGAGCGTACAGGGCTGATGTGTTGCAGGGTTTAACAGCGGAGCAGGCTTGTTCTTCATATCCGCTCTTACGTTGTACCACTGACGGGGAAGCTCGTTTTCTTCAAGATAAATTTTGTACGGGATCTCTCTGTTTGCCATAATAATTTTCCTTTCTACGCGCCCGACAGCCTGTATCTTATTCAGCAACGCATTATGTCGGCTATGCCTTGCTGTCATGCCATATGCCATGATGATAGCTTCAACGTAGAGATTGAATGTCCGGGAAAACAAAAAACTCCCGTCCCAGTTGGGACAGGAGTATAATTTACCTGCGGTACCACCCAAATTACCGTATAATAAAACACGGTCACTCGCTACACATACTATCATATGTGCGACCTGTAACGGAGGTGTCCGTCGCCCCTAAAATATCATAAACTGATACTCTCGGTTTGCCCTCGTGAGTCCATTCACAAGCGTATGTATCATTGCCTTTACACCGACCGGCAACTCTCTGTCATACAGTGACGGGTGCTACTACTCTCACTCATAGGTTTAACATATTCTGTGTTCATTATATCCGCTGTAAAACCGTTTGTCAAGTGTTTTTCTGAAATTTCCGTAAATTTTTTCAAATCCTCCGATATTACTATGTTGAATAGCCCGTTATGAAATAAAGCAATACAGCGTTGCACAATAGACTAAACCGCCTTGATAACTTTAAATACGTTGTGCAATTTACCGATTGAAAGCGGAGAGGGGATATAGTATAATTGCTTAGCAATAAATTAAAAAGAAGTCACATTCAGAGATGCGGCGGTATCGCATAAAATTATAGCTATACCATACAAGACGCACTGTCTTTTATTATCGCCGTTACGCTAACAGTCCCATTAGCAGAAAGTAAATCAAAGGCGGAATATGAAGCGGCACATTGCCGCTCGCCGTTACGCAAACGATTCCCTTAAAACAAAGTCGGTAAAAGGAGGAAAATGTTTATATGTCAGCAGTAAAAGACCTTACAAAAGGCTCACCTATGAAGCTCATACTCGGATTTATGCTCCCTATGCTGTTAGGACTTCTCTTTCAGCAGTTCTACAATATGGTCGATACGATAGTCGTCGGACAGTTCCTCGGCGTAAACGCACTCGCAGGTGTCGGCTCGACAGGCTCGGTGAACTTCCTTGTTCTCGGCTTCTGCATGGGCGTGTGCGCGGGCTTTGCAATACCCGTTGCGCAGAAATTCGGCGAAAAGGATTTTGACGGGCTGCGTAAGTTTGTCGGCAATACGATATGGCTCGGTATCGGCTTCGCCGCAGTGATGACAACCGCTACCTGCCTTCTTTGCGGAAATATCCTCCATTGGATGAATACGCCCGATACGGTTTTTAAAGAAGCGTATGACTATATTTTCGTGATTTTCTTAGGTATCCCGGTAACGTTCCTCTATAACATTTTATCGGGCTTTATCCGCTCGCTCGGCGATTCAAAGTCACCCGTTGTCATTCTGATAATTTCAAGTGTTCTGAATGTCGGACTTGACCTGCTGTTCATTCTCGTGTTTGATATGGGCGTTGCCGGTGCAGGCTGGGCTACCGTCCTTGCACAGCTTATATCCGGTATCGCCTGCCTTGTCTACATGATAAAGCGCTTTGATATTCTGCACTTATCGAGGAAAGATTTAAAACCCGACGCTTATTCAATGAGCAGACTTTGCGCTATGGGTGTGCCTATGGGACTTCAGTATTCCATTACCGCCATCGGAAGTATACTTTTACAGTCGGCGGTAAATTCGCTCGGTGAAACCTATATGGCGGCGGTAACTGCGGGAAGCAAGGTGACGCAGTTCCTGTGCTGTCCGTTTGACGCAATGGGCTCTACAATGGCTACCTACTGCGGTCAGAACGTAGGCGCGGGAAGAGTCGACCGTATCGAAAGCGGCGTTAAGAAATGCTCGATACTTGGCATAGCCTATGCGATAATCGCTCTTATCGTGATAATACCGTTCGGCGGCGAATTTTCAAAGCTGTTTATAGACGGAACGCAGACAGAAATACTTGATCTTGCAAAGCAGTTTTTGTGGCTCAACGTGGTGTTCTATATCCCGCTTGCATTCGTAAATATTATACGCTTTTCGATACAGGGACTGGGCAACAGCCAGCTAGCCGTATTTGCGGGTGTATTTGAAATGATAGCAAGGGGCGGTGTGGCACTGGGACTTGTACCCGCTTTCGGATATGTCGCCGTATGTCTTGCAAGCCCGGCGGCGTGGGTGCTTGCCGATCTGTTCCTCTTCCCCGCGTTCTTCCATTCGGTGAAGATACTCAAAAGACGGTTTCCTGTTAAAAATACGGCTGTAAGTGATACTGAGGATTGAACGGAACACAGTTAAGTCAGTCATAAATAACATTATCCAAGGGCGATATTTCTTTGTATTTTAGGTTAATATTGTGTGCGATAGAACTGAATTTTCCGTCACTGTGACTGAGGTAATGTTAGCGGAGGTGTTAGCAAAAGCAGAAAGGTTGGTAGCAAGCGATCCCTCAGTCTTGACGGCAGATAAGTTGTGCAAGATTTGGGCGTTGCAGGTATCGCGAAGAATTGCAGTATTTGAAACAAGCAAGCCTTGCCGTAAGCCAGCTCCCTTTGGCAAGGGAGCCACGAATTAGTGCTTGGCGGAGCGTGTAGTTTTTTATTAAATTGTTAGAGCATATTTAAGAACGCGGCGGTATAATAGAATGTATCGCTAGCACCGCTGAAAACAGTTCCTATACTAACAAGGTGTTAATAATTTCGTGAGTGTATTGGTGCAACTTCACTGTCACCGAAACTTCCAAAAAACGCACTATCCTGAGAT
>ULUU01015282.1_pt1 | contig 18968 bp, 16 predicted proteins | sample 1958871 | NCBI WGS metagenome assembly ULUU01 (sample SAMEA4835770, study PRJEB28245) | human gut metagenome | biome: gut microbiome; material: fecal sample | place: Denmark | collected 2008 | reverse complement strand
CCCCATCGGCTGCCCCATTTGTGCTGTATTCTGTGAAGCCATCTGCTGTGACTGCTGTGCTGCGGCAGATGCAGCTGCTGGCTGTGCCCCTGCCGGATTGCCGGAATTTGCTGCTGAGGAATCGGCCGTCACACTCTGACTGTCCATTTCCATCGTTTTTGCCACTCCATCACACATATCCTTTGCAAATGAAATCGGATACAGCTGCATAATTGTACTGTCAACCAGATCCCCGATTTCCATATGGAAAGAGATCTTAACAAACTTTCCGGTAAGGAAGGAATCAATCTCCGCTTCATCGATGTCTTCCTGCAGATTAATCACCGTTGCATTTGGCGGGCTGATATCAATCTTGCGGTTTAACATGGAAGAAAGGGAAGTTGCCGCAGAACCCATCATCTGGTTCATGGCTTCACTGATTGCGGACAAATGCAATTCGCCAAGTTCGCCATCTGTATTGGTTCCATCTCCTCCCATCATCAGATCCGTGATGACTTTTACATCATGTTCCCTCAGGACAAGAATATTACTTCCATCCAGTCCTACGGTATATGCAATGCGGATAAACACGCAAGGTTTTTCGTATTCCTGTACAATATCATCCCATGTGCCGTAAGAAACAACTGGAGTTGAAATTTCCACCTTATGATTAACGAGCGAAAACAACGTTGTCGCCGCAGTTCCCATACTTATATTGGCAATCTCTCCGATCGCGTCTTTTTGTGCATCAGACAGTTCATTTTCCGCAGAATCACTCGCTTCTGCTCCAGGTTCATTCAGCAGTGCGTTAATTTCTTCCTGCGATAATACTCCATCCATAGTTTATTGCTCCTCTCTGATCACCGAAGTGACCCTGACTGCATATTTATCCCCCGATGATCCGGGAAGTGCAGTAAATTTCCGAATATTTCCAACATAAATATCCAATTCATCCTCCACCTTGCGATCCAGCCGGATAATATCTCCCGGCTGCAGCATGGCAAAATCATTTACCGATATCATACTGTTTCCAAGAACAGCTTTGATCGGTATCTGTGCGCGCCGAATCAGGGTCTCAATGGATTCCGTGTAATCGGTATTGTCCTGATTCTGCAGATTTGAATACCAGTACTTCGTATTCAGCTTATCAATGACATCCTCAAGAGTCAGGTACGGAAGACAAACATTCATCAGGCCTTCCACTTCCCCGATCTTAAGGTTAATTGTCACAATCGCAATCATTTCACTCGGAGAAATAATCTGTGCATACTGGGAATTGGTTTCAATTCTCTCTAACCGGGGATGAATATCCGCCACGTTTTCCCATGGTTCCCGTAAAAGGTTGACGCACACAATCATAATCCGTTCGATAATCAAAAGTTCGATTTCCGAGAACTCACGAACCTTGTCCATAGGATCTCCTCTGCCACCGAGCATACGGTCAACAATCGCATACCCCAGATTCGATGCCATTTCCAAAATAATATTTCCCTTGAGGGGTGCAAAATTCACAATTCCCAAAAGAACCGGATTCGACAGCGCATTAGAAAATTCAGAATACGTAACCGCTTCTGAATTCACCACCTCTACCTGAACATTTTTCCGTAAATATACGGGCAGATTCGTAGATAAAAGTCTGCCATAATGTTCAAATATCATTTCCATGGTACGCAGATGTTCCTTGGAAAATTTGGAAGGACGGGCAAAATCGTACTCTTTTACCTTTTTTTCATTATTGTCTTTTATTTCATCCACATCCAGCTCACCGGTACTAAGTGCCGCCAGCAAGTTGTCTATCTCATTTTGGGATAATACGTCACCCATCAGTTTTTCACCACCTGTAAAAATCCTATTGTGCTGTCAGTTTGGAGAAGTTTACTCCGATCACATAATCTTTGCCGAATAAATTCTGCATATCTTCAAGGATCGTGTCCTTAATTGCATCTGAATTCTGGTTAAACTGCTCAAATGTATATCCACTTACCACTTTGATAATATCATTTTTGATTGTATCATCCTGATTTGTCAGGAAATCCTGTGTGTATTTCTTGTAATTGTCGCTCTTCTTGTTCAGAACAAGTGATACATTCAGTACTGCATAATGAGTCTTTCCGTCTTTTCCTTCTGCAAGGTTTGTTGTCAGGTCTTCCCCTTCGCTGACTTTATAAATTTCCTGATCATCAATGGAAATATTGCTGGTTCCGGTAGCCGCACCACTGTTTAAATCCAGATCAATTGCGGAACACACTTTTTCGATCAGTGTATTTGCTTTTTTTGTCTCCGGTAATACCGAAAACATCAAAAGTGCTGTCAAAACAAAATTTGCAAACACAAGTGCCAGAATTACGACTGAAATTAAATTCTTCTTCATTGCTTACTCCTCTTAGTTATTTTCTTTCACATTTGAATTGAATGAGTTATAAATTTTTATTTCTACGCGCCGGTTCTGCGCACGTCCCTCTGCGGTACTGTTGTCAGCAACCGGTATGTAATCTCCTCTTCCCGCAAACTTAATGTACTTGGGATTTAAGTTTTTGTTTTTTCTGAGCTGATCCGTGACAGCAAGTGCACGGTACACCGAAAGAACCTCGTTATTTTCATATTTTGCAGAATAGCGGATCGGAACATTATCGGTATGTCCTTCTACTTCTATCACATTCCTGTTATATTTTTCAAGAATCTTTCCAAGCTTGTTTACAATCGGGACTGCCTGTTTAACGAGATCAGCCTTACCGGATGCAAACAAAATGGAACCATTCAGATTCAGTTTTACATACTCTGCATTGAAATCCACATCCACCTTTCCGGACAGCTGTGAATTATCAAGTTCCTGTTGGATTTCATCTGCCATCTTTTCAGATTCCGCAAGTTGCTGCTGCTCGTACTGTTCCTGTGCAGACAGTTTGCCATCTGTCTGCTCATCGGTATTCTCTGCTTTGGAATTTGCCATCTCATTGTAGTAAGAATCCAGAAATTCCAGCTGGCGGACACCGGCAGAGATCATCTCTCCCTCTCCAATGCTTGTGCCGCCGGTCGGAAGGATGCTGATGGCGTTCTGCAGTGATGCAACAACTGCCTCTAACTTGTCAGTATCTACTGTCGACATGGAAAACAATAGTACGAAGAAGCAGAGCAAAAGATTCATCAGATCCGAGAAAGTATTCATCCATGCCGGCGCTCCTTTTGGCGGATCCTCCTGTTTCTTTTTTGCCACTACTCTTCACCTCCTCCGCCGTTTTCAAGAACACCCTCTCTTACAGTCGGTGAAAGGAATGACTTTAATTTTTCCTCAATAACGCGTGGATTTTCTCCTGCCTGAATGGACAGCAAACCTTCAATGGTGATCTGACGGTTTACCACTTCCATATCATTGTTTACGGAAAGTTTTCCGGCAATCGGGGCACATAACCAGTTTGCAATCAGGGAACCGTACAGTGTCGTAACCAGTGCTACAGACATCTGTGGTCCGATCGCAGACGGATCGGAAAGTTTATTTAACATGGCGATCAGTCCGAGCAGGGTACCAATCATACCCCAGGCAGGACCCATCTCGCCCCATTTTTCCCAAAACTTAATCACATCCTTGTGACGGGTTTCCAGACACACCATATCCGTTTCCAGAATCCCACGAACCAGCTCCGGATCGGTGCCATCTACTACAAGCATGATTCCTTTTTTCAGGAATTCGTCTTCAATTCCGTTTGCAGCTTCTTCAAGTGCAAGCAAACCTTCTTTTCTTCCGACATTTGACATGTCAATAATTGTCCGGATGGTCTGTGACGGATCATATGTTTTATCCTTGAACGGGAGTGAAATTGACTTGAATCCGTTGATTCCATCTGCAAGCTTGAAACACCCAATCGTACTACAGATAGATCCACCAAACGTAATGACAACAGATGCCGGATCAATGTACATCTGCATCGCAGTGATGTCAAAACTGTTACTACTGAGGACGCCAAAGATAACCATGGCAATTCCGCCGATAATTGAAAGCAGTGATGCTATATCCATGAACTACACCTTCCATTTTCTAAAATTAGGAATTCCGATGGATCTTCCGACAAAATCCATCAAAATACCCTTTTATATGATTTTACTAAACTTTCTCTCTCTTGTCTACTTCCTTTTTGTTAAAAAGGGTGTAAAATCACAAAAAAATGTTGAGAAACAGTCAAAAAACCATTTCCCAACTATTTTTTCAAACTATCTCTTTAAGTTGATTAATTCTTCCAGTAATGTATCGGAAACTGTGATAACACGCGAATTTGCCTGAAATCCACGCTGCGTAATGATCATATCGGTAAACTGTCCGGAAAGGTCAACGTTTGACATTTCCAGCTGTCCGGAATTGATCTTGCTTCCATCCGCATCCACGGCTACACCTACACCGTCAAACTCGCCGGAGTTTAAGGTTGTCTGATAGCAGTTATCACCAATTTTTTCAAGACCGGAAGCATTGGCAAACTGTGCCACTGCGATCTGTCCGAGAAGTTCGTTGTTACCATTGTCATAGCTTGCATAAATCTTACCGCTCTGGTCTACAGCAAGTCCGATCATTGCACCATTCTTCTTACCGGTTTCTTTTCCAACAGAAGTTCCTTTTTCTACTTTCAGTGTTGACTTTCCGCCATGGCCTACATTGGTGGAAGTGGAAAAATCTACATTGATGTCCTTAAAATTGGATTTTTGTGTCGTTCCGTCTGCATTATTTGTTGTATACTGTGTTCCCAGGGCAGAAAGTTTTAAGGATTTCGCCGTTACAGCCTTCGTACCAGCTGTTGTATTCGAACCATCGCCAATACTTACAAATGTACCCTTATTGGAATCATATTTCATATAATAGCCCTTCGGTCCATTCGTATCATCCTGTTTCCCGTCATCTCCCCAGATCGAATCAAGCATCTTACGCTTACCAGCTTCGTCTTTTATTGCATTTCCATTTTCGTCTTTTGTGACAATAGAATTTCCCTTCGAATCAATAATATCCGTTAAACTGATAAAATAATTATTTCCAGTGCCTAATCCCTGAGTTGTCTTCGGTGTCGATACCGCAAACTTAGCCGTATAGGAATATCCCAGATCATCATAAAATCCAAGAGTCATAACATAGCCGTCTTTTCCGGTGACATCGGTATCTTCCTTATCCAGAATTCCATGCACATGAGCCTCTGTCGTTGCCTCCGGAGCGGATGTCGTGTTGGACGGTGACATCACCTGCAGGGGAGAAACCGTATCTTTGTGGATCTCACCTGTCGTTTTGTCTACCTGCCATCCCTGTACCGTATATCCGGTAGAACTCATACACAGGTAGCCGTTTCCATCTACATAGAACGAACCTGCACGGGTAAACATGGTATTTGTTCCATCGCTGACAATAAAGAAGTTTGTGGTCTGGCTGTCGCTGAGTTTTAAATCAAACGGGTATCCGGTTGTCTCGGAAGAACCTGCCCCGGTAATATTGATCATGGTAGATGCCGTGCTTACACCAAGACCAACCTGCTTGGCATTGACACCACCCGTACCGGTTGACGCATCCCCACCGGATGCGGTGGACATTGTCTGGTACATCAGTTCACTGAATCTTACGCTGGAAGCTTTGAACGCTTCGGTATTTACATTGGCAATATTGTTACCAATTACATCCATTCTCGTCTGGTGTGTCTTAAGACCTGACACAGCAGAGAATAATGATCTCATCATAGTACATTGACCTCCTTAGATGGCAATATGGTTTTGAAATCCTTCTGTCAGTCGGGATTCCTGTAACTTCCATAAGGTCCGGTTACATAATAACTGCGCCATCTATATTTGTAAAAATATTTGATTGTGTTTCCGTCTGATCCATTGCAGTAACAACGGTTTTACTTGGCACATTAACAATAAAAGCAAGGGAATCCACCAAAACCAGAGAATCCTTAATTCCCTTGGCATGTGCCTGTTCCACTCCGTCTTCGAGTCTGGCATTCTGTTCCTCGGATAAGCTGATATTTCTGCTTTCCAGCCGCTGCGAGGCATGCTTTGAAAACTTTAACTGTTGCTGTTGCCGTAAGACATCTTCGAATGAAACATCCGACGTCTTTGACGGACTGGTTACGTTTTTCTGTTTTAAATACTGGCCGGTTACCTGTTCGATCGACGAAAACTGTTTGCTGATCGGGTTCATCTTTTTTCTCCCCTTTCCTATGCACCTGTTGTCTCGTCACTCTTCTGATCGGAACCATTCTCTGTCTTCGAGTCATCCGTTTTTGTGTCATCGGTCTTGGTATCCGTATCAGTCTTGGTATCATCGGTTTTCGTATCCGTATCTGTTTTGGTATCATCCGTCTTTGTATCGTCTGAGGTATCTCCACCCAGATCTTTGATCTTCTGCTCATACTTCTTCAGTTTTGCAAGATCAGACTCACTTACAAAGCTCTTCTGATAATCCGTCATGCCATCGTATACCTTACGGATCTGTTCTATCGCACCGGAATACTTGGTCGTAATATTTTCAATATCCGGAAGCTGTGCCAGCATGTTTGAAATGGTCTTGGCATAACCAATCGCTTCATAGTAATCACTGTCGGCCACCGTATCAAGCGTATCGATGGAATACAGCTTATTGTTGACACTAAGCATCTGTGATCCGTCTTCCTGATACATGACATAATCTACTTTACCATCTACATAAGAAGTTTTTCCGGTTGTTTCATCCGAAACCTTTAAGATTACATACTTTCCAACCAGATTGTTTGCCATCTCATTTTTCTGTGTATCCTGCATGCCAAGCATTGCCTCTAACTGTGAGAACGTTGCAAGCTGTGCCACATATTCGGTATTGCTGGTAGGTTCAAGTGGATCCTGGTACTGCATTTCCGCACAAAGTAATGTAAGGAACTGGTCGTATCCCATGGTTCCGTTGTTGGACTCATCGCTTTTTTTCGATTTTGTTGTTTTTACTTTTCCGTTTTCCACACTCGCCCAATTCAGTGCGGAAGTTGTCGTATCTGCCATTTTTTCTCCTTTCTATGCGGTTACATCCATGGAGTTTCCATTCTCCCGCATCATTTGTGCCGCAAGAGTTTCTTCTTCTGTCATCAATCCTGACACTCCATCCAATGAGGAAAGATTTAAATTTCTTCTTCTGCCTCCGGACTGCTCCTGCTGCCGTTCTCCCTGCTGCTTTTCATTCTCCTGGTTCTGTTCCAGATTCTTTTCGAATTCATGGGAAGCAACGGTTACTTCTATGGCGTCAACTTTGACACCTGCCTGATTTAAATTCTGCCGCAGATCTGCCACCTGCGTTTCAAGGGCTGCGCGGACTGCTTCATTAGAAGCTGCCAGCTGTGCATGGATCATGCCTTCTTTCGAAGAAATATTTACATACACTTTCCCGAGATTTTCCGGATTCAGCTGCATCTCCATCGATGAAGTTCCTTGCGAAACATTCACACGGATCTGCTCTGCCACCTGTTCCAGCAAATCCATGGTATCCACAGAAATATACGATGTCTCGGATGTTACATCCGCCGCATGCGCCATCGTCTGTACCCCGGCGGTATCCTGCATCTGCATGGCAGTCTGTGTCTTTGCCACATCAGAGCTGGTCTGGTCTGCCGTCATTTTTTCCGGCTGCGCCGACTTCACCTGATCCCCTGTCTGCGAATCTGCATCTCCGGCATCCGTCTGCTGTTCCATCGTCTGTTGTTCTGCTGTCTGCTTTGTCTCCTTTGTCTGTGGCTGCTGTGTGCGTACTTCATCCGATTTTGGTTCTTTCTGAAATACATCCGCCTGTTTATCCATCGGCTGTACCTCATCAGTCTGTGCAAGCTCCGGCATCACATCTGCCGAAACAGTATCTGCTGTTGTCTGCTGTCCTGCCACATCGGTCAATACCTGCATTTCTTCATCGGTCAGAGTTTCCGGTGTCTGCAGAATATCCATCTGCGCAATCAGTTCCTCCATCTGTGCCGGCTGAAGATTTAGTTCATTTGCAAGCTGCCCTCCCAGCTGGTCCATTTGCTGCATCAGCCCCTGAAACTGGTCATTCATCAGTAAATCCATTGGAGAAGTTTCTCCTGTCAGCTGCATTGCAAGCTGTGCAAGATTTTCCGGATTCAGGAGATCAAAAGCTGTAAGTCCCAGCGACTCCATCATATCTTTTACAGAATCTTCCGAAACACCCAATTGTTCGGCCACCGTCCTGACAACATCGCCCTGGAACTGATCCAGAGTATCTGTCGAATTGTCGATCACGTCTGTGACAACATCTCTGGCTGCCTGACGGATGGTATTATCCTGATACTGATACCGGTCGTAATTATCTGCCGCATTTGTCTGCTGTAATACATTGTTGTTTATTTTTGTATTCACGGACGGCATATTAAAATTTGTAGAGTAGTTACTGCCCATCAGTGAAGCAAACACGCCTGCCGCATCCGGATTTTCAGCTTTTGATCTGCCTTTTGCAGCATTTGCATTTAATACCTGACCCTGCTTTACAGAATTCAAATTAAATACATTTGCACTTGTCAAACACGTTCCTCCTTTCTGTTATTTACAGATTTCCTACTTTTTCTTGGTAGGTTCCATGATCTCTGTCAGCTTCGCCGCAGTCGTTGCATCCATCTTGCCAAGAATATCCGCCCTCTGCTGTGTTCCCATATTCATGAGAATGTCAGCCACAAGCCCGAGATTGTCCGTCATCGTATCAAAGATGCTGGCCGCCTCCTGAGGCTTCATGTTGGAATATGTCTTTGCGTAATCTTCAACCTGACTATCGTAGGTAATCTGTTCAACCACTTGTTTGTATAAGACTTCGGCATTTTCTGGATCAATGCTCTCATAATATGTCTTATACTGCTGTATATCGGGTGCCTGATCGGAAAAAACAACCTCCTCGTAGTATTTTTCCTTCTCCTTTTCAAAGGCAGCCTCATCCTCTTTGTATTTTGAAAGATCCTTGATCTGTGCCTTCAGATCCTTGATCTTTTTTTTGTCATTTTTATTTATACTGCTGGCTTCATCGAGTTCTTTTTCCAGTTCTTTAATCTGGCTGATGGCCTCGCTTAAAGACCCATACTGATGCTCTGTGCCCTCGGTCTGCTCCACCGTTTCTTCCGGCTGTGGGAGGATTTTATTAACATAAGGGACATCTTTCAAAAGCGGATATAACACCGTTGATCCAAATCCTCCGACATCGGTTTTAATCAGAATTCCTATAATTCCCATCCATATCGCAATGATTAAAATGGTTGTCAGGACAAGAATCAGCCTGCCGCCTCCCTTTTCATCCTCATCTTCTCCCGGTTCCGGTGCGTTTCCTTTGGCATTCTTTTTTTCTTTTTTTTCTTTCTTTTCCCGTTTTTTCTTTTCTCTTCGATTTTTTGTGCTGTTTTCCTTTACCGCGTCTTCCTCGTCGACAAGGTTTCTTTCGTCTGCCATATCATTCTCCCTGTTCACCCTTGTTATAGGTATAACTTACAAGTTCATCGATTTCTTTCGTTTCTGCTTCTGCAAGTTCCTGCTTAAATTCTTCAAATGCCTTTTCCCTCAATTTTTCCTGAACCTTTCGTTCCTGCATCACGATTTTTAAGCGGTTTCTGGCATCTTCCAGTTCTTTTTCCGCCTTGTGGACTTCTACCATCTGTCGTCTGACAATCGTTTTCATGGCATTTACATCTGCCCGCGCATGTTCGACTTCCTGCAGATTTAAATTTCCCTGCATCAGTTTCTTCCAGTGCTGCTCATATCCGACTCTGCGCACCATATATTCCTGCAGAATCTTCTGCTGCTCCAGATATTTCTGGTTTGCCAGGCTGTATGTCATTTTCGCCTGTGTCTCCAGTTTCTGTTTAATGTTCAGTATGTTCTGCATACGATAAACAAATTTTGCCATTTAAAACCTCTGTCCATTGATCAGTCGTCAAACACCTTTTTTAAGAGTTCCACTTCTTCATCAAAAGCAAACTTTTCTTCCGTATCCTGACACAGAAATTCATTTACTTCTTTATTCTTTCGGATTGCATAATCGATATCCGGATTCGATCCGTTTTTGTAGGCTCCGATATTAATCAGATCCTCTGCTTCACTGTATGTGGCAAGCACCTGTTTTAATTTTCCGGCAAGTGCCTTATGTTCCTTTGTTACGATGGAATTCATAACACGGGAAATACTCTGTAAAATATCAATTGCCGGATAATGATTTTTATGTCCCAGCTTACGGTCGAGAACAATATGTCCATCCAGAATGCCCCGCGCCGTATCCGTGATTGGCTCATTAAAATCATCTCCATCTACCAGAACCGTATATAGTCCGGTGATCGATCCTTTTTCATTTGTACCGGCACGTTCCAGAAGTTTTGGCATCTGTGCGTACACACTCGGCGGATACCCTCTGGTAACCGGTGGTTCCCCGGATGCAAGTCCGATTTCTCTTTGTGCCTGGGAAAATCGTGTCATGGAATCCATCATAAGCAGTACATCTTTTCCCTGATCACGGAAATATTCCGCCACAGCCGTTGCAGTCTTTGCACACTTATTACGGATCAGTGCCGGTTTATCTGACGTTGCGACCACGACAACAGACCGTGCCATTCCCTCCGGACCAAGGTCACGTTCAATAAATTCCCGAACCTCTCTGCCGCGCTCACCGATCAGTGCGATTACATTGATGTCTGCCTTCGTATTTCTTGCAAACATGCCAAGCAGGGTACTTTTCCCGACACCGGAACCGGCAAACACACCGATACGCTGTCCTTTTCCAACCGTAATCAGTCCGTCCACCGCTTTTACGCCAAGCGGCAGTACCTCGCTGATAATCCGGCGATCCATCGGATCCGGCGGCGTATTTTCCACCGGATAATACGAACCGTGAATTTCTTCCGTTCCATCCGTCATGCGTCCGATTCCATCCAGCGTATGCCCAAGCAGTTCTTCTCCAACCAGAACTGACAGGGGATGTCCGGTATTTTCCACAATGCATCCGGTTCCAACCCCTTCCACGCTGTCAACCGGCATCAGGATCAGTCTGGAATCCTGAAAACCGACCACTTCCGCGATAACATATTCCTCTTCCTTTTCGTTCGGGTAAATTTTACACAAATCTCCCATACGTGCCTTTGGTCCGACAGATTCAATGGTAAGACCTACTACCTTGACTACTTTTCCATAACTCTTATAATACTGGCGGTCCATCAGCTGTAAATACTTTTCCGCTTCTTTAACCAAATTCGTCTCCCGTTTATACCAGTGAACGTATATCCTTCAGCAGTGCAGACAACTGTGTGTCTACCCCACAGTCAACCACGCCATACGGTGTTTCTATTTTGCACTGTCCATCCGATAATTTATTATCCTTTACAAATTCAATGGCAACATCTTTTCCTACAATATCCTGCATCTGTGCAAGATGTTCTTTGAGGATTTCCTCATCGCTCCGGTTCGTGTGAATCCGTATTTTATCTCCCGGGTCAATGTCAAGTAATGCTCCATTTACCAGCTGAAGTAAAAGTTCACGTTTCTCTTCAAACTGAATCTTAAACACTTTATCAAATACCTGAATCACAGCGTCCACAATGTCTTTTTCCATCACCGACATTTTTTCATGATACTGTTCTTCCAGTTGTTTTTTCTGTGCATGAAGAGACTCCATCGCCTTCTCATGTTCCCTGTTTAATTCTTCTTCCCGGCATCTGGCACCCTCTTCGTATCCGAGTTTCTTTTGTTCTTCATACAGGGTACGGGCTTTTTCTTCCGCTTCCCCACGGATACGTTCTGCATCTTCTTTTGCCGTGGAAGTAATCTCATCTGCCTCCACAGCTGCCTTTTCAAGTGCTTCCCTGCGCAGGGCTTCCACATCAATCTGCACGGTTTTTGCCTGAATCCCCTGTGAGAACCCAGCCGGTGCATTGTCCTGTCCGTCCTCTGCTGATACATCTACCTGTTCCGGAGCCTGTTCCTGTTGCAGTTCTTTTAATTTCTGGCGTACCCCGTCATTGGAATTGATAATTCTTGTACCAGTTCCCGAACTGACGACATAACATTGTTTCAGTAAATTAGACAACGATATCGTCACCTCCGCCACGTGAAATTACAATCTCTCCGGCATCTTCGAGCTTACGGATCACAGCAACAATCTTCTGCTGTGCCTCCTCAACATCCTTCATACGAACAGGACCCATAAAGTCCATATCCTCCTTGATCATTGCAGCCAGACGTTTTGACAGGTTCTTGTAGATCACATTCTGTACTTCTTCCGTTGTATTCTTAAGCGCAAGCTCCAGATCTGCATTTTCCACATCACGCAGCACACGCTGGATCGCACGGTCGTCGAGCAGAAGAATATCCTCGAACACGAACATCTTTTTGCGGATCTCGTCTGCAAGTTCCGGCTCTTCGATTTCCAGGGATTCCATAATATGTTTCTCTGTTCCACGGTCGACACTGTTCAAAATGCCAACAATTGCATCAATACCACCGACGATGGTGTAATCCTGATTTACAAGAGATGCAAGTTTCCGCTCCAGTACGCGTTCTACCTCCTTGATCACATCCGGAGAAGTACGATCCATAGTTGCAATACGTTTTGCAACATCAGCCTGTTTTTCCGGTGGCAGAGCTCCCAGTACCTGGGACGCCTGTGCCGGAGCCAGATACGAAAGGATCATCGCAATCGTCTGCGGATGTTCATCCTGTATAAAATTCAGCAGCTGTGCCGGATCTGTCTTTCGGATAAATTCGAACGGACGAACCTGGAGAGATGCTGTAAGTTTTGCAATAACTCCCTGTGCCTTGTCGTTTCCGAGTGCTTTTTCCAGAAGTTCTTTTGCGTATCCGATACCGCCTTCCGCAATATACTGCTGTGCGAGGCATACCTGATAAAACTCTTCCAGCACTTCCTCCTTGGTCTGTGGCGATACGCTTCTTGTATTCGCTATTTCCAGCGTTAATTCTTCAATCTCATCTTCCTTTAAATGTTTGAAAATGGTTGCCGCCTTTTCCGGTCCCAGCGTAATCAAAAGAATCGCTGCTTTCTGTACTCCAGTATATGAGTCGTTGTTCATAAATTACTCCCAATCATCATTTAACCAGTTGCGAAGCAGAAGTGCTGCCGCATCCGGATTTTCATCCACAAATTTTTCAATAAGTTTCCGGGTTTCTGATTTTTCCGAATACCCGATATCTTCCAGATTTTCATCGTCGTTATCTGAAGTAGCCGCCAGCAGGGCATCGACAGACAGTTCCGGCTCCGGCTCTTCCACTTTCTGTTTTCTGGTACTGCGGAATACAACATACCCCAGCAACGCAAAAATCAGCACCGCAAGCAGAATCTGTAAAATGTCGGTGAGTCCGAATCCCTTCTTCTGGGATTCCACAAACTGCGGTCTTTCATAACAGACCAGTTTGATTGCACTAGACTGAATTCCGGTAGCTTTTGCGATAAGGTCAATTTCATCCTGCGTTGCATCCACCTGTACCGGATCACTGTGTGCGCTCTTAAACTTTTCAAACGTTGTCCCTTTCAGCTGCCCGGAATCTTTCAATTCGTCCTCATCATAAACAACCCAGCGTGTGGCAGTCACGGCAATGGAACTGTTATCATAGTTGATCGCTCCACCGTTTGAAATAGTTTTTATAATTTCCTCATTCGGCGAATATTTTTTATCCACATCCGACACGGAAGATTCTGTAATCTCGCCATCCGGTGTCACATAGGTTGGCGTATCATCATTGGAATCCGTTCCCGGAGTTGCAGCCTGTCCACCTTTTGCCTCTGAATTATACTCAGAGCTTTCTGTCAGTTCTCCCTGATCCTGTCCATCATTGTGTGAATAATTGTGAACCGCCTTTTCCACCTTGGACATATCAATATCAAGGTTCGGCGCAACCTGCACGTCCGAATACATACCGGACTTGACCATTACATCCTTGATACCATTGACCACGGAATTCTTAATGCGGTCTTTGATGTCCAGACTGTCGGAAACAACCGTGGCATCATCATCCTGGTCTGCTCCCGAAAACAAGATTTTGGATGTCTTCTGATCCAGAATGGTAATCTTGTCTGTCGAATCATTTCCAAGGGCGGTTGCCACAAGGCGCGCCACCGAATACGCCTGATCCGAATCCATAGAACCATTCAGGGCAAGCGAAACGCTGGCAGAACTTTCCTGCATCCGTGAGATCAGTGTACCGTCATCATCCGGAATATCCAGTGTAACTTTTGCGGAATCAATCAGGTCATTCGCAGCAAGCACATTCTCCAGTTTATCTTCCATATAGCTTTTGGCAAGTTTCTGTTTATCTGCCTCCGTGGTAGAAAAACTTCCGTCGATATAATCCTTGATGTTCGGATCTGACAGGTCAAATCCCGTTGTATCAATATTATTGGATCCCAAAAGCCAGTTTGCCTTGTTCTCATCTTTTTTGTTTACTTCAAAATGTGTGGTATCCGTTACCTTATAATCAATATCACCTTCGCCGTCTAACAGATCTTTTACCTGACTGGCTTCTTTTGCGTTCTGGCAGTCAATCAGTGTTGTATAACTCGGTCTTGATACAACAACTCCCAGTATCACCAGCGCAAGGATCACCACTGCGGTAAGGCTGATCAGCAGCATTCTTTGTTTATTGGAAAATTTTTTCCACCACTCAACCACACGGTCAAGGATTTTCTGTAACTGTTCTGGCATGTTTTCGTTCCTCACTTACTAGATTGACATCTGCATAATCTCTTTGTATCCGTCAATCAGTTTATCCCGCACTGCAACGGTATACTGCAGTGCTACATTTGCTTTCGTCTCTGCAATCAGCAGATCATGTGGATTTTCGGCTTCCCCAAGTGCGAACCGTACTTCTTCCGACTCCGCGGTATTTTGCAGGTCATTGGTTTCATCTACTGATTTCATCGCTGTTGAAAGCACCGCGCTGAAACTGTCATCGTCTCCCGGAACAAGTGCCTCTTTTTTTGCGAATGTATTCAGATAGTCAGAAGAAACTCCAGACAATTGTGTGATATCCATGCTTTTGTCCTCTCTCGTATAACTTACTTTTTATTATTGTTTTCCTATGGAAAGTCCCGTGGTTGCCATACTCTTTGTGGCATCAAATGCAGTCGCATTTGCCTCATATGCACGGGTAGAATCGATCAGATTGGTCATTTCCGTGACCGTGTTTACATTTGGATAGGATACATATCCGTCCGCATCCGCATCCGGATTGGAAGGATCATATTCTTTCACGAAATCTGTTTCCGTATCTTCCTTTACGGAAGTTACTTTTACACCGTTTCCGATTGCCGGATTCTGCGATGCAGTTGCGTAATATTGGGAAAACGGGGTAACTTTCCGTTCTGCAAAATTTACAATTTTGCGTCGGTACGGACCGCCGCTCTCTGTTGATGTTGTATTTACATTTGCAATGTTCTCCGCAATGATATCGGTACGAAACCGTTCTGCGGTCATGCCTGACGCGCTGATATTAAACGCCTGAAATAAAGCCATTTATCTTTCCCCCTTACTTAATCACGGAACGCATACGGTCAAACTGTCCGTTAATTCCGGCTGTGATTCCCTGATAGCGGATCTGTTCGGATGCCAGCTCCACTTCTTCTGTATCAATATCTACATTACTTCCATCCAGCCGATAGGAGTAATTGGAACTGTCCACATAAACCGATGGATTCAGTCTGGAAAGATCCACGTCTTTCATTTTCGAATCCAGGGACTCATGCTTGCAGCGGCCCAGTTCTGTTTTTAATGTATTTTCAAAATTTAAGTCTTTTCTCTTATATCCCGGAGTGTTTACATTTGCAATATTGTTAGTCAGAATGTTCTCCCTGCTCCAGCTCGCATCGGCAGCTTTATCCAGAACATTCACATAATTGAAAGCATCTGTACTCAGCAATTTTGTGCCTCCTTATCTGGTATTCCCTATTATCGTATCATACTAATTATAGTATAAATCAAGCAAAATACAAGTAGTTTTTTACATAAAATGACAAAAAAGGACTTATATTTACATACAAGTCCTTTTGCTGTCCGCTCGGTTCCATCCTTTATTTTGCATTTTTTCTTTTCAGTTCTGCAAGTTCATCGAAAACCACGTCATTGACAACCTTTATGTAAGTTCCTTTCATGCCGGAAGAACGCGATTCGATCACGCCCGCACTCTCAAACTTACGAAGTGCATTTACAATCACGGAACGGGTAATTCCCACGCGATCCGCAATTCTGCTTGCAACAAGAATTCCCTCATTGCCATCCAGTTCATCAAAGATGTGGGTGATTGCCTCAAGTTCCGAGAAAGAAAGTGTGCTGATCGCAGATTTTACGATTGCAATCTTTCTTGCTTCCTCTGCGCTCTCTTCGTTTACAGAACGCATCATTTCCAGCCCTACCACCGTTGTTCCGTACTCTGTCAGAATAATGTCATCAATGTCATATTCCGTTTCGCACCGGTATTCAAATAAGGTTCCCAGCCGCTCCCCGGCAATATCAATCGGGGTAATGATGGCCCGGTACTTTTTGGATTCATCTCCGAATCCGAGCGTTTCCAGATTTACGTTCTCTTTTGTGGAAAGGATTCCCAGAAGACGCTCATTGAGTTCTGCATCAATATATCCGCCGACTTCGTCCACGATCAGTTCCTGCAGTTCCTCAACCCCTTTGCATACACTGGATCCTAAAACCTTTCCCTTCTTGCTTATTACAAGGATGTTGGAATCAAGAATTCCCGTCAGGACTTCACAGATATCGTTAAATACCACCTTGGACGAATTATTGTTATGAAGCAGTTTATTTATTTTTCTTGTCTTGTCTAGAAGTTGAACACTCATGTTTTTCCTCCTGTCTTTATCACAGATACCATGAGTGTAGCACTATTTATCAGACAATTCAATATTTTTTAAAAAATTTACGACTATTCTGTTTCTTTTTCTTTTGCTTCCGTGTAACCGCAATGTTCATCCGCACATGCAAGCTTGTTTCCCTTTTCCACCATATAGCCTCCACAGCGCGGACACTTCTTTTCTACCGGGCGTCCCCAGCTCATGAAATCACATTCCGGATAATCAATGCATCCATAGTATCTTCTGCCCTTGCGTGTCATTTTGATGACCACGTCTTTTCCGCATTTCGGACATGCGACACCAATCTTTTCATAATATGGCTTGGTATTCCGGCACTCCGGGAATCCCGGACATGCCAGGAACTTTCCATGCGGTCCATACTTGATTACCATATTGCGGCCACACACTTCACAGATTTCATCCGTCACTTCATCTTCAATGGTAATCTTTTCGAGATCTTTTTCCGCGGCCTCCACAGCCTCTTCCAGATCCGGATAAAAATTCGCAACAACCGTTTTCCAGTTTAAATGTCCTTCCGCAACACTGTCTAAAAGAGATTCCATATTTGCAGTAAAATGTTCGTCTACAATAGTCGGGAAAGATTCCTTCATAATGGAATTGACAACGGAACCGATCTCTGTCACATAAAGGTTCTTATTTTCCTTTGTGATATAACGTCTGGCAATGATCGTTGTGATGGTCGGGGAATAGGTGCTTGGGCGTCCGATTCCGAGTTCTTCGAGTGTTTTTACCAGCGAAGCTTCCGTATAATGTGCCGGTGGCTGTGTAAAATGCTGCTTCGGATCGAATTCTTCCAGTTTCAGTTTTGTATCTTTATCAATTGATTTTAAAAGTACCTGTTTTTCCTGCTTTTCATCATCTGCTTCCGTATAGGCCAGCATAAATCCGTCAAAAGCTACTTTGGAAGTAGAAACGCGGAATGTATAATCTCCCGCTGCAATGTTAACGGTTGTTGTCTCATACTTTGCGTTTGCCATACGGCTTGCGGCAAAGCGTTTCCAGATCAGCTGGTATAAACGGAACTGATCCCGGCTTAACGACTCTTTAATCTCGGACGGAATACGGTTAATATCGGTCGGACGGATCGCTTCGTGCGCATCCTGAATCTTTGCATTGCTCTTCTTGCTTCCTTCTCCGTCAGACAGATATTCCTCTCCGTAGCTTTCGGAAATAAAGGCACGCGCTGCTTCATCCGCCTCTTCCGAAATACGAACGGAATCCGTACGCAGATAGGTGATGATACCGACCGTTCCCTGTCCTTTGATATCCACACCTTCATACAGCTGCTGTGCAATCCGCATCGTCTTCGAGATCGGGAAATTCAGCGCTTTGGAAGCTTCCTGCTGCAAAGTACTGGTTGTAAAAGGAAGCGGCGCTTTTTTTGTGCGCTCTCCCTTTTTCATATCGCAGACTTTAAATTCTTTGCCTTTTAATTCCGCAAGCACCTGATTCATCTGTTCCTCGGAAGAAATCTCAAACTTTTCGCCGCCTTTGTCCAGCAGCTTTGCTGTAATCGGTTTTTTCTCACCTTCCGGCAGGAGGCTTGCCTCTAAAGACCAGTACTCCTCCGGAATAAATGCATCAATTTCTTCCTCACGGTCACACACAATCCGTAAAGCAACGGATTGTACACGACCGGCACTCAGCCCTCTTTTTACTTTTGCCCATAACAACGGGCTGATCCGGTAACCAACCATACGGTCCAGCATACGTCTCGCCTGCTGTGCATCAACCAGATCCATATCAATCTCACGCGGTGTCTTTAAGGATGCTTTTACCGCTGTTTTTGTAATTTCGTTAAAACTGATTCTGCTGACATCTTTGTCGTCCAGTTTCAACGCCTTGGTTAAATGCCAGGAAATTGCCTCTCCTTCACGGTCCGGGTCAGTTGCGAGATAAATTTTATCCGCTTTCTTTACTTCTTTTCTCAGCTTTGCAAGAATCTCTCCCTTTCCACGAATCGTAATATATTTCGGTTCAAAATCATTTTCCGGAGAAAATCCGAGCTGACTCTTCGGAAGATCTCTCACATGCCCGTTACTTGCCATGACCTCATAATTTTTTCCCAGAAATTTTTTAATCGTCTTCACCTTTGCCGGTGACTCCACGATTACCAGATACTTTGCCATTTGGTGCT
>ULUU01036870.1_pt1 | contig 19080 bp, 19 predicted proteins | sample 1958871 | NCBI WGS metagenome assembly ULUU01 (sample SAMEA4835770, study PRJEB28245) | human gut metagenome | biome: gut microbiome; material: fecal sample | place: Denmark | collected 2008 | reverse complement strand
ATTTCAAAAATTAGCTTGACATATCACCAGATTGCTTTTTTTGGATCGCGTACCTTATTCTTCTTTCTCCAGAAATGTCTGCACATTTTCTTTTGTAACCTTCTGATATGCGCGATATATATATTTATAATTTTTAAACGGATTTGGATTATTTTCATCCTCTGTGGCAATCGAAAATGCAAGATTTGCCATTGCTGCTGCCTGCCCTTCTTTATCATTATATACGGTTGCTGCAAGTGTTCCGTCTTTTACCGCTTCAAGCCCTTCTTTTGTCCCATCTATTCCAAAAAATGCCGGCCGGTTTGTTTCCGTATACCCGAGCTTTTCATAAGCATCCATAGCACCGAGTGCCATTGCATCATTATTGGCAAGAACAACTTCCATCCGGTTGTTATATTGTCCGATCAGCTGCATCATACGGTTCTGCGCCTGCACACGGTTCCAGTTTGCAATCTGATAACTCAGTTTTTCCAGTGCAATCCCCTGTTCTTTCAGGCTCTCCGCAACGCTTTCCGTTCTAATAATGGCATCCTGATGCCCCATTTCCCCCTCAAGTATCACATACTGGATTTTCCCATCATGATTGCGGTCCACATCCGGATGTTCTTTGATATAAGCTGCTGCAAGCTGTCCCTGCATCTGTCCGGATTGTTTTGCTTCTGCTCCGACATAATATAACTGATCCCACTGCATCAGATCTTCTTCCACAGGTTCCCTGTTAAAAAATATAATGGGAATATCGTGTTCCTGCGCGGCTGTAATGATCTGCGACGGATCCGTCCGGTCTGCCAGATTGACGCACAGAATATCACAGCCATTGCCGATCATTTCCTGCACCTGATCGTCCTGCGTTCTCTGCGAATTTGCAGCATCCATAATGGTCAGACTGATATCATATCCCCTTTTTTCCAGTGTCCTGCATTCCCTTTTAAAATTTTCCAGAAGTTCCCCCAGAAAGGTATCTCTCTGGTCATAACATGCGACACCAATATAAACCTGTTTCGATATTTCCTTTTTTTCGCTTCCACATGCACCATACAAAAGAATTCCCATCAGACCAATTAATGCCATAGCGTTTTTTATTTTTCTTTTATCCATGATAACCTCTGATTTTACCGGCTGATTGTAAACAGCAGATTCCGGTTCTCCTCCGAAAAAAGATTCTCCCGCGTGAGAACGGTATATGTAATCTGCCGGTCTTTCATTTTATAGAAAAAATTACGTCGTTTTTTAATAAGTTCTGCAACACTTTCATAGCCTGCGTCAAACTCATCCGGAGCAACCAGACATTGTGCCCATCCTGCATCCAGATAATAAACTGCCTCCGTTGAATTTCCAATTCCATAGAGTACCGCCCCATACAGGTCATTATCCTTTGCCGCCTCCCCGGCTTCCACAAAGCTTGCATTATCCAAAGCCATCACGATATCCACTCTTCTTTGCGTCTGTAAATTGATTTTCTCTTTCGAATCATTTTCTTTTGATACAGACCATAAAATTTCTGCGCCACTCCCCTTTAATGTATCACAAATCCCCTTCTTTCTTTTTATCACTGCTTCTGAAGTGGCATACTGCGAATAGATCCCAATCTTCTTCCCGATCAGATTTCCACGGTAATTTTCCAGAAGCTTTTGGGCAAGATCCGCACCCATATGGTAATGATCCGGTTCTATTGTATGTAATCCGGACGGTTCTTCGGGAAATGTATCTCCCACGGCCATTATGGGAACACTTTTTTCCAGCTGTTTTAGCTTTTGCGGCCCATTCTGGTTTGCAATCGGTTTTACGATCACCGCATCTGCTCCTTTTATAATTTCCTGATTCATAATCTCAATCTCCTCATTGGCAGTTTCCATATTGTCCTTACTGATAATCACAACATTTGCATCATATTCCCGTGCTGCCATTTTCAGTCCGTATTTAAACGCTGACCACTCGCTCTCATCCACATCCGGTATGATCACCGCGATTGTTGCCGGTTCATGGCCGTTTTGCTTATAGATGATAAAGCCGAGAACCAGAATCACGAGAATTCCCAGTACTGCCTCTATTATCATAAATGATTTTTTCCCATGTTTCATTTTAAGAATCCTCCGGCATATGGTGTTCCTCAAATTTCCTGCAGTTTTCCTCACTGTAAACAATCTCAGGAATGATAACTGTCACTGTCGTTCCCTCATCCAGTTCACTTTCTATCTGAAGTCCGTATGGTTCTCCAAACAATAACCGGAGCCGGTTATTTACATTTACAAGCCCGACTCCGGAGCCTTTTTTATGTACACGGTTTGTATCCTTTAATAACAGGTCAATCTCCTCTTCTGGAATCCCCATTCCGTTATCCGATACCTGCATAAAGATATTTTCTTGTTCTTTCCATCCGCGAATGAGGATTTTTCCGCAGTCATCCATCTCCCTTACGCCGTAATTGATCGCATTTTCAAGGATCGGCTGCAGCACAAGTTTCACGATACAATCATCCAGAATATCCGGACGGATATCAAATACAACTTCAAACTTGTTTTTATACCGCACTTTTTGTATATTAACATAACTTTGCGCGTGCTGCAGTTCATCCCTTATGCGGATAACCGTATGTCCTTTTGAAAGGCTGATCCGGAAAAGCTTTGCCAGCTGCGTGATCATAAAGGCAGCTTCCTCATTTTTACCGCTCTCTATCATCCAGGTGATGGAGTCTAATGTATTGTATAAAAAATGCGGGTTGATCTGGCTTTGCAGCACATCAAATTCGCTTTTTCTTCTTTCATTCTGTTCCCATATGACTTTTTTCATCAGTTCGGAATTCTGCCGGTAGGATTCCTGAATGGATTGTCCCAGATGCCGGATCTCTGTTGAGCCTCCGATTGCAATCTTTTCTTCTTTTCCTTCCTGATATTCACGCACCGAGTGATCCAGTTTCATAATCGGCCGCGATATCCGCACGGAAATGATGCGGTTTACAAATACAAGCATCATTGCCATAAGCAGTAAAATAAGCAGGACAAACTGCTTTACATCGGCCATCTTATTTGTGAATATTTCATACGGCATAACACAGACCAGGCGCCATCCTGTATAACTGATTGCACCCACCATAACTTTTCTGTGTTTTTTTCCCAAATATTCATCGTAAATTTTTTCTTTGGACGAAGCTGCCTTTACGCTGCTTTCTGTATTCATGCCATTGTCAATTCTTGCCTGATGCGGATGATAAATAATATTTCCCTCACCATCACACAGATAAAAATACTGTCCTTTTCCTGACGTATTGATCCGTTCCATCATACGTGAAATCCCGGAATAGTCCATATCCACAAGCAGCACTCCCAACTGTGTATCTGTCCCATTCGTAAGTTCCACGACACGGCTGGAAGAAATCACCCAGTAATACCGACAGGTACCGTCATCAAATAAATTCTGTACATGGGGTGTGGAAAAATGGATATTCTCCATACGTGTTTTTGCCTGCATAAACCATCCCTGTCTGGTCACATCCGGTTCTTCTTTCTGGGCAACAACCGGCTCTGCTGCCATAAGGCTTCCGTATCCATTATATATAGCAATGCTCCTTAAGTTCTCTTTATTTGCCTCATATAAAAGATTTAACCCTTTGTGGATGGAATCGTTCTGTTCCCGGATATCGTTTTCCTTTATAACATCATAATATGCGGCATCCGATACCTGCCTCATATTCACAAGATAATTTTCTATGGAATCCACCGTCTGATCCATCATCTTTCGGTTATTATCCACAATATTCTGCTGTGTGATCCCCGAAAATCTCCAATATACCATCATGCCCATACAGACCATAATTAAGGTTGATATTACAGAAAATGCAACCATGATGGTTGACTGGATATCTCCCGGTTTATTTTTCATTTTTTTCATATGCTGTCCTGTATTTTGAAGGGGATACCCCAAACTGTCTTTTAAACACATAACTGAAGTAATTTGGATCGGAATATCCCACACTCTTTGCAATCATATAACTTTTTTCCGCGGTTTCCACAAGCATGCGTGCCGCCTTATCCATACGGTATTCCGTCAGGTATCCGACAAAAGAATTCCCTGTTTCTTTTTTGAACATGCTTGAAAAATAAGAATTTGACACGCCCAGTTCTTTACAGATATCGTCAAGCCCTAAATCTTCCTGCTGATAATTGTCGTGCACATATTCTTTTGCCCTCCCGATCAGGGATTTCTTGGAATGATACCGGGCATCTGCCATGTCATCATGCAGCATACAGCAGAATTTTAAAAGCCATTTCTGCAAAACCTGCGGTTCTAAATTACACAGTTCATTATACAAAGAACCGATACCTCCCGGTATTTTTGTGGTATCCATTTCATTGTTGACCATAAAATGATACAGTTCGCCAATGAGTTCCATAACTGCCACATGATATTTTTCCAATGATTTCAGGTCAAGGAATTTATGCTGCATGTAAACTTCTATGGCATTTGCAATATCTTCATTTTCTCCAAGGCAGATCTTTTTAAACACATTGGACAGTTCTGTTTTCTCTCCGGCATCCCTTTGGATTTTTCTCTGCGGAACAATCTCTTTTAAATTTATTGCCCGGTTGCTTCCATATAAAACACGATAGGAAACCGCTTCCCTGGCACTTTGATACGATGCTGCAATCTTTGCGATGTGCCCGCATACCTGACCGATCCCTATGGTTACTTTTGCCCCCATAATATGATGGATATATTTACAGAAACGGTCACAGGCATCCGTTAGTTCTGAAATTTCTTCCTCACTTTTTAACTGCATAATCATAATGGTATCCCCAAGATAGCGAAAACGCTTCGCGTTCCATTTTTCCCCAAGGTTCTCCCCTGCCTGCCGGTCTACCGATACCGAAAGCAGCCGTATATCCATGCCCTCCGGAATCTGGCTTGCCGATGTGTGTATGATCAGGCAGCAATACCACGGGCCTGTAAAAGCAATCTGGTAATCCTTAAAATAATGCGGCATCTCCTCTTCCGGAATACGTCCTTCAATAAGCGTTGTATACAAATTCGCCTGCAGCATTGGAAGGGAATCCGCATAATATTTTTTCAAAAGATCCGTATTTCTTTTTTCACTGATCTCATAGTCCAGTTTCTCTTTCAGACGCTCAAACACTTCTGTTATTTCCACAGCATTGAGCGGCTTTAAAATATATTCCTCAATTTCAAGATGCACGGCTTCTTTTGCATATTCAAAATCATCAAACCCGGTAAAAAGCAGAATTTTTGTTGCCGGATACTTTGCTTTTATATGTGCACACAATTCCAGTCCGTCCATATATGGCATCCGGATGTCCGTCATAACAACATCCGGCTGCATTTCTTCAAGCATGTCCATTGCTTTAAATCCGTTGTTTGCATGCCCGGCAACCTGAAAGCCGAGTTCCTCCCATTTAACTTTTTTAACGATGGCTTCAATGACTTCTTCTTCATCATCCACCAGCAATAATGTATACATACCTCTTCCCCCATGTTATTTTATTTATTATAGCAATTTGTCCAGATAAAGTAAAACCTTTCCAACATAAAACAGAGATGCCCTGCATGTTTCATGCATCACCGGCATCCCTGCTTTTTCATTATAGAGGAGAGTATATGTTTTATTTTTTCTGAACGTATTTCAGACAATCCAGTGTTACTGCAACAAGGATGATAATACCCGAGAATACGAACTGGAGGTTGGTATCAATACCCAGGATTGTGAGGGAGTATGTTAATGCTGTAAAGATACATACACCGGTAACAACACCGGAAATCTTACCAATACCACCGGTAAATGATACACCACCGACAACGCAGGCTGCAATGGCATCCATATCCCAGCCCTGTCCATAAGCGGCAGAACCAGATCCTACCATTCGGGTACATTCAAGCCAGGAACCAAATCCGTAAAGGATACCTGCCATAATAAATGCACCAAGTGTTACTGCAAAGACAGAAATTCCTGAAACAGCTGCTGCCTCCGGATTTCCTCCGACAGCATAAAGATTTTTACCAAAGGTTGTTTTGTTCCAGATAAACCATACAATGACAATTGCTGCAACTGCCCAGAGAATGATGGTCGGGAATCCATTGACTTTTGGAATTACCATATTTGGAATGGTCGGCTCGATCGCTCCGAAGGAAACACCTTTTGTCGCATAGGTTACCAGTCCAAAAATGACAAGCATGTTTGCCATGGTCGATATAAACGGATGCATCTTGAATTTCGCTGTAAAAAATCCGGCTATACTTGTAAAGAACGTACATAATACAATACATGCTACCAGTGCAAGAACGACTCTTGCCGGTGTCGGTACTTTCGTAAAATCAAAGATGTGTCCGAACACACCACCTGTATTTACACCCTGATGCATGATAATGGTTGCGGTTGTCATTCCCATACCAACCATTCGTCCAACGGAAAGATCCGTTCCTGTAAGAAGGATCAGACCTGCAACTCCAAGTGCCAAGAACATTCTTGGCGATGCCTGCTGGAGAATATTTAAAATATTATTATACGTAAGAAGCGGCGTTCCTTTTTTGATTGGAGTTATGATACATAACGCAACAAAAATAAGAATGATCGCGATGTAGAGTCCATTCTGTAAAAGGAATGTTCTCCGGTTAAATGTATACTTATAATTTTCCCATTTCTGTGCCTGATTTTCTGCAAATGTAAATTTGGACAACCGGAGCAGATCAATCAGATGATACTTGTAACTGTACGCATCATGCTTCCGGTCTTTAATCCTCTGATACTCTTTTTCCAGTTCAATCTTTTCATTGGAAACACGGTTCTTATATACATAATTTTCTTCTTTGACCTCGGCCTGGGCGGAAGTCTTTGCCAGAGTTTCTTTGTGTTCCTTTTCAATCTTTGCAAGTTTCTGCTGATGCTCCTGCAGTGCCTGTTCCTTTTCCGCTATACAACTTGCCTTAACTGCATTATAATACTTGTCAAAATTATTTTTGAGATAATTTTCTGCTTTCCCGATCAGTTTTGCGATCTGGTCTTTGTTCTGTGCCTCTACCGCTTTTGCCTGTTCAAGCTCCTTCTGGCAGGATGCAATCTCAGAATCTTTTTCCCCTTTGGAAAGTGTTTTATCTCTTTTTACGTTTTCGATCCTGCTCTGGTACATAATGACTTTTGCCGTACCATCTTTTCTGAGTTCATCAATCTCTTTTTGTATTTTTCCGACATATTCCTCAATCGGCTGACGCAGTGTTTTTTCCTGCTCCGCTGTAAGAATCTTGCTATTTGCCATATCTGTCCCCCCTGCCTATAAATATTTCGCGCTGAGGCGAAGTAATTCTTCCTGATTCGTTTCCTTTGTATTGACAATGCCCGCAAGCCGTCCGTTCGACATGACACCGATCCGGTTTGTAATACCAAGGATTTCCGGCATCTCAGAAGAAACCACGATAATGGTCTTTCCCTGTTTTGCCATCTGTATGATCAGGTCATAAATTTCATATTTTGCGCCGACATCAATTCCTCTTGTCGGTTCATCCATCATAAACACCTTCGGTTCACGCTCGAGCCACTTTCCAAAAATAACCTTCTGCTGGTTTCCTCCGGAAAGACTTGAAATCATATCGTTTGGTCCCAGACATTTGGTATGCATGACTTTAATTTCATTTGCGGTAGCCTTTGTCATTTTCGGTTCTGAAAGTGCCGCGCCTTTTTTATATGCATTAAGATTTGCAATGGTTGTATTAAATGTAAGATTCCCTTTCAGGAATAATCCATTTGCCTTCCGTTCTTCCGTAATAAGCGCGAATCCATAATCCATTGCCTCTTTTGCACAGCTGAAATTCATAAGCTTATGGTTCAGATAAACACGGCCTGCGGCTCTTGTGCGGATACCGAATATGGTTTCCAGCAATTCTGTCCGTCCGGCTCCCACAAGGCCATATAAGCCAAAAATCTCCCCTTCACGGACATCAAATGTAACATCCTGTAAATACGGCTCATATTTTGTGGACAAATGCTGGATTGATAAAATAACATCTTTCGGCTGATTATCCACCGGTGGAAAACGGTTTTCCAGCACACGGCCTACCATTGCAGTAATCAGTTCATTCATATTTGTTTCTTTTGCACTTTTTGTCATGACCAGATTTCCATCCCGGAGTACGGAAATATCATCACAGATCTCAAATATTTCATCCATTTTATGGGAAATATAAATAAGGGAGATGCCCTGGTCACGAAGCATCCGCATCATATCAAAAAGTTTATCCACTTCCTGTACGGTAAGTGATGATGTTGGCTCATCCAATACGATTACTTTCGAATTATATGAGATCGCCTTTGCAATTTCACACATCTGCCGCTGGGAAACGGACATATTTCTCATCGGCTGATCCAGATTTACCGTCATTCCCAGTTTCCGGAATAATTCCGAGGCTTCATTTTTCATTCTTCCCTCATCGATCATCCCAAGGGAATTTACCGGGTATCTGCCAAGAAAGAGATTATCCACAACATTTCTCTCCAGACACTGGTTTAACTCCTGATGCACCATTGCAATCCCATTTTCAAGTGCATCCTTCGGACCGGAAAAATTCACTTCTTTTCCGTCAAGGTATATAGTTCCTTCGTCTTTCTGATAAGTTCCAAAAAGACATTTCATCATTGTTGACTTACCGGCACCATTTTCTCCCATAAGTCCCATAACTGTTCCTTTTCTCACATCAAGGTTGATATGATCAAGTACTCTGTTGCGGCCAAATGATTTACTCATGCCACGTATCGATAAGATAATATCTTTGCTCTGATCCCCCATACTATCCGCTCCTATCCTTTTGTTTTCGGGGAGAGAACCGTATTTCTCCCCCCGAAGTTAAGTTGTTTTACTGATTTAAAAGAGCTGTGTAAGAAGCTGCATTATCTGTTTTCACCATGTTGATGGCAAAAGCATCGTACTGTCCCGGATTGCCCAGACGGTTTGTGATATTAGACTCTGTCTGTCCGTCACCACCAATGTACTCAACATCCAGATTTAAAAGGTCATCATACTTCTGTAACAGCGGCTGATAGGTAGAACTTAAGAAGTTATCAGAAGCATTGTAAATATTCAGCCATACCTTCTTTGTCGGATGGGCAGATGCATCTAACTGCTTGGATACCGGTTCCCATACAACGGTAGAATCTGTAAAATCTTTGTAATTATCAGCGGTTACTGCCACGTTCAGGGAATAGTAAGATCTCTCGTCTTCTTTGTATACATAAACGTCACTGCTTAATACATTTCCTGCATCGTCTGCAGTTCCGATACCCGTGTCAACATCTACACCATCCAGTGCATTTCTAAGAACACGCAGTGTCAGGTATGCCTGTACGTCTGCATGCTGGCTGATCGTTCCACCGTAGCCTTCTGCAATTGCTGCAACCGCATCGCTGTTTGCATCATATCCGAATGTCGGTACACCGTTATCCTTTGACCATGCATTAAACATTGACATTCCCATTCCATCATTGTTGGATACAACGACATCAATGGAATCCCCGAAAGAAGATGACCATGTACCAATCGCATTGCCGGCTGTTGCTGCATCCCATGTAGCACCTGCTGAGTTTTTCATTTCCTGGGAAGCAAGTTCACGGATCACATAGGTTTTTCCACCTACTTCAATGCTTCCGTCCTGAACCTGTGATGCTTTTCCATCGGTATTGGTTCCTGCCGGTGCACTGTCTGCCTCGCCGTTTTTATCCACTGCTGTTCCAAGTGCTTTTCTGACACCTCTTGTACGGGCAATGGAATCATTGTGACCGATATCACCGATTGCTAAAACATAGCCGATCACGCCATCTCCGTTACGGTCAATCTTGTCAATATTTTTCTCGATGTAATCTTTTACCATGGTACCCTGAAGTTCTGCACCCTGATTTGCATCAAACCCTACATAATAAGTATCTTTGTTAAAATTGAGTGCTGTCATATCAAGCTCTCCTGTGGAACTGTTTGACGGCTGACGGTTAAACCATACCAAAGGTTTATCCTTGTTTGCGACAGTTGAGGTAGAAGTGCCTCCCCCTGTATTGCCTGCCTGTGTGCCACCGCCGTTGTTTCCCCCATCGGCTCCGCATGCTGCGGTTGAAAGTGCAAGTACCGCCATCATCATAATTGCAACAATTTTCTTTTTCATAAGAATTTCCCCCTTCTTGTTTTGTTTGTAATGCTAGTATACGGGATTTTTATCTCATAAACTATAGAATATTTTTTGGTTCACATTAAAAATTTTCATATTTTTCCGTTATTTGTTCAATTTTTTCATATTTTTTCTTTGTCATTTCGTCACTTTACCGTTTATTTATACTAAAAAAAGCCATCTTTCTTTACAAAGATGGCTTTTTAAATCTTTTATAAAAGGCTCTGTTATCATTGTTCCAGAATCACATGCCACGCCTCACACAGCCGTTCCAGCGACCACGCGGCATTTGCCGGACTTGTGGATGGAAGCACCATCGCTTCGATCCCCGTGACCGAAAACTGGTATCTTTTATAAAGCTGTCCTGCCTTGTTTCCGTTTGCATAAATCTGTGTTACGTTCGTTTTTTCCAGAATCATGCCAATATCCGTTGGCTGTACATTTTTAATACTGCTGTCACTTGAGCCTTTGATGTCACAGCTTTGGATCACATCCCACAGGGCAATCCGGTGGGCAAGCAGCATGGCTTTTTTCTCCTCAATTGTATCCGGAACCGGCTCCTTTAAAAGTGTTGCAAGCACTTTCCAGAAACGGTTCTGTTTGTGCCCGTAATAAAAATTGTTTTCCCTTGATTTGACGGACGGCAGAGTTCCTAATATGAGGATTTCGGAATCTTTGTCGTATACCGGTTCAAACGAGTGGACAATGTGTTCATACTCCATGGCAGTCTCCTTCTAAATATGAAATCACTTCGAAAAGACTCGGTAACACCACTTCCGCTTTTTCCTGCATCTCCGCTGTTTCCGGCAGCAGATCCGGCACCATGATCGGGTGCAGTTTTCCCGCATGAGCCGCACGGATTCCGTTGTAGGAGTCCTCGATGGCATACGCATGCTCCGGATTCACCCCGAGTGTTTCGCAGGCTTTTAAGAAAATATCCGGTGCCGGTTTGCTGCGCTCCACCATATCTCCGCAGATCACCTGATCAAAAAAATCCAAAATCCCGGCATCTCTCAGCTGGTTGGTCACGGTCTGTCTCCGTGTCGAGGACGCCAGTGCAATTTTTTTCCCTTCTTCTTTTAAAAAAGTAAGCAGTTCCACAACGCCCGGTTTCATCGGAAGCCTGCCTCCATCGTATCTGCTGTGGTAGATGGCAGAGGACTCTTTTGCGTAAGTATCATACGGAAAATCTGCCCCATAGGTTTCCAGCATGATCTCCCGTGTCCGTTTCATCGTCGTTCCCGTACAGGAAAGCACCGCCTGCTCGATATCCGGGATCTGGTACTTCTCTGCAAGCTCCTTCCAGCACTGCATGACAGCCCGCTCCGAATCAAAAATCACGCCGTCCATATCAAAGACAACGGCATCGTAATCCATTCTGTTTCTCATAGGAATTCCTTTCTGTCTCACTTGACGTTTCTATTTTAGCATGACATAATACAACTAACAACAGGAAGCATTATAGGAGCAGTTCCATACTATGAAAAAATTTTTGAACCGACACTCTCATGTCAAAAGTTACGGGTTCATTTTACTGATAGCCATTGACAGGCAACCTTTCTCGGTCTTTTGTTCGGACTGGCATTTTACTTTGTCGGACGGCATTTTAAAAACAAACGGCTTGGCATCGGAATTGTCTCTTTTCTGGCTCCGACGGTACATGCTGCCATGGTGTTTGCCGCCATGGGATTTTTCTTTCCTCAGCAGGATTTTGGATTCAAACCAACTTTTATGCTGGATTTAAGCAATGTCCTTGCCACGTTACTGTGTATTGTACTGCTGCAGGTATTATGGAGCGTGTACAAACTCCCTGTCGTGCGCAATTTCTGCTCCTATGTCAATCATCCGACGGAAAATCTGCGTGGAAGAAGCCCTCTGTACATTGCATGGGGCATTTTCATCCTGTTCACGCTCTGCGCTGCGATCGCTTCTTCTTATTATTTTGCCAACCGCATGTCTTACATGCTGACCGCACATGAAGTCGTGCTGACTTCAGAGATCAACCACGACCTGCTGCATTTGCAGTACCAGTTTATGATTGCCGCTTTTTCGCTTAATTTTATCATGGCAATCTCGCTTATGATCATCTACCAGTATCTTTCCTACAAGGAATTTTTAAGCGAACTCGACGGACTGACGCGTGTCATGGGGCGGAAGATGTTTCTTGATATCTGTGAGTCGGTTTCCACGCAGACCACACCGATACACTGCTGCTTTATCTTTATCGATGTGGATTATTTTAAAAACATCAATGATACATTCGGACATGTAACGGGAGATGCCGTATTAAAAGACATTGCACAAAAACTATTGCACCAGTTTAAAAAGTACGGAAAAATCGGCCGGCTGGGCGGAGATGAATTTGCCATTATTTTGAAACAGCCGCCGAAAAAAGAAGAACTGATTCAAAAATTTGATGCATTTGAAAAAGAAATTTCCGGTCTGCTCTCAGATTCCCACAAGGTAAGCTGCGGCATCGGTGCCTGTTATTTCGATACGCCTCAGGAGTTCCAGACGATCTATTCTCATGCAGACAAAATGCTCTACGAGGCAAAAGAGCGCGGCCGCGCCTGCTGGGTGATCAACGAATAACACACAAGGAGTTCTTATGAAACAAATTCTCATCGTCGATGATGATATCCACATCGGAAATATGCTGCAGGAAGTGCTGACCAAAGAAGGCTATGGCGTGTCCCGCGCCTACTCCGGCACGGAAGCTGTGCTTTTTCTTTCCCGGAACCGGCCGAATCTGATCCTTTTGGATTTGATGCTTCCGGGTCTTTCCGGAGAAGATGTGCTCGCACACACTTCTGGAATTCCAGTCATTGTTGTAAGCGCCAAAGCTGAGATACAGGACAAGGTTTCCCTGCTTTTGGACGGCGCTGTGGATTACGTGACCAAGCCGTTTCACGTGCAGGAACTGCTGGCGCGGATTCAGGTACATCTGCGCACACCGTTGATTTCAGAAAACCATCAGCTTATCTTTGAGGATTTAACACTCGACACCGATACCCGGTGTGTCACAGCCGCAGACCGGCAGGTACATCTTACACCTACCGAATACGTCATTTTAAAAACACTTATGGAAAACGCCTCACAGGTTGTCACAAAATCCATCCTGCTTGACCATCTGTCCAAACAGACACCCGACGGAACGGAAAATTCCCTCAAAATGCACATCAGCAATCTGCGCAAAAAACTGCGCATCGCAGGCGGCAGGGATTACATCGAATCCGTATGGGGAATTGGCTTTACCTTAAAAACTTCCTGATCTTTACGATATCTTTACGCTTTTCTTTACCAGATTCTTTACTTTTCTGTGCGAAACTACCGGTATCAGCAAAGGAGGATTACAACAATGGAATATGTTTTACAAACCAATGTCCTGTGCAAAAAATACCAGAAATTTACTGCACTCGACAACCTTACCATGCACATTCCAAAAGGTGCCATCTATGGTTTTATCGGGAAAAACGGAGCCGGAAAAACTACGCTTATCCGACTGCTTTGCGGATTGCAGCAGCCCACATCCGGGGAACTTTCCCTCTACGGAACATTACATTCACAGCCACAAATCCAAAACGCGCGGAAACGCATCGGTGCTGTGGTGGAAACCCCTTCCATCTATCTGGACATGACAGCGGAAGAAAATCTCCGCCAGCAGTTTCAGATTCTCGGACTGCCCTCTTACCGGGAAATTTCCGGTCTGCTTCAGCTTGTCGGACTGCAGGATACCGGAAAAAAGAAGGCAAAACATTTTTCCCTCGGTATGCGACAGCGCCTCGGCATTGCCATTGCACTGTGCGGAAACCCGGATTTTCTCATTTTGGATGAACCGGTCAACGGACTTGATCCGCAGGGCATTATTGAGATCCGGGAACTGATCTTAAAACTAAACCGCGAGCGGCAGATCACCTTTTTAATCTCAAGCCATATCTTAGATGAACTGGCAAAACTTGCCACCCATTACGGTTTTATCGACCACGGGCATATGCTAAAGGAACTGACGGCTGATGAACTGAATGCCATCTGCCGGAAATGTATAACCGTCACGGTCACAGATACGAAAGCGCTTTCCCGTGTACTGACGGAAATGGGCGTGGAATACAAAATTCTTTCCGATACCACCGCCGATATTTATGCCGATGTGCATATTTCACGGCTGGCACTTACCCTGGACCGGGAGCACTGTGAGCTGATTTCCGTGCATGAGCACGATGAAAGTCTTGAAAGTTATTATGTCAATCTGGTAGGAGGTGACCATCATGAATAATCTAATATGTGCAGAGTTTTCACGGCTTTTTAAAAGTTTTATTTTCCGGCTGGCGGCATTGTTCTCGTTCGGATTTGCAGTGTTTGCCATTTTCATGCGCTACATGGATGTGATAAACTACCCTTCCGAATATGCGCAGCTTCCGGTCTCCTACAGCAACGCGGATGGATTAATTTTTGCGGGCGGATTTTATCTTGTATTTGCATTTACCGTATTTGTCAGCCTCTTTGTGGGAACGGAATACAGTGACGGAACGATGCGCAATAAACTGATTGCCGGACATTCGCGCTTTCACATCTATCTTTCAAAGCTCATCGTTTGTGCGGCTGCAAATGTGCTGTTTCATCTTCTTTATATCATCACTGCACTTTTGCTTGGTTTCCTGCTCATCCATGGAGTTACCTATAGTTTTGGCATTTTACTCCAATACACACTTTTGGGTGTTTGTGTCACCCTTGCCTTTTCCGCTGTGTTTGTGTGCCTTTCCATGTGTATCACGAATAAAGCTGCCGGTGCAGTGATCGGGCTTCTGCTGACCATCATCCTGCTGATGGCTACAATGACGATCTCCACGCGCCTGTCCGCGCCCGAATATACGGAGGCCTACTCTTATACCGATGAGGTTTCTGGAAAACTCATTACGGTTGACCGGGAACGAAACCGCCAGTATCTGACCGGCACAAAACGCAAAATCTATACTTTTTTGTATGATTTTCTTCCGACCTGCCAGTCGTATCAGATTGTTCAGATGTCCGATACACCGATTGAAAACTGTGGTATACTCTTTGCATATGACGGACTGCTGCTGTTACTAAGCACGGGGGCCGGCATCCATATTTTCAGGAAAAAAGATTTAAAATAGGAGAATTTTATGGAATTGTGGCTGGAAAGTTGTATCGCGGTACTGGCGGTTTTTGTTCTTTTATTATGCATTCGACTACATCTGGTAAAGAAGGCGGCACGGGAAATCCATGCCGCCTTTCCGGAGAAATTAAATACCGACACCAACACGCCGATTACGCTTTCCTGCCGGGATAAAGATTTGTGTCTTCTGGCGGATACGCTCAACCAGTCCCTGGAACAGCTCCGTGCCATGCAGCATTGTTTTGAACAGGGAAACGCCCAGTTGCAGACTGCCATCACCAGCATTTCCCACGATCTGCGCACGCCGCTGACCGCCATCTGCGGCTATCTGGAACTTCTGGAAAAAGAATCGTTATCTGCTGCCTCCCGCCAGTATCTTGCCATCATCCGGGAGCGCGCGGAAGTGATGACACAACTGACGGAAGAACTGTTCCGGTATTCGGTTGTCCTGTCTGTGCCTTTGGCACAATCCTTGCAGGAAGTGTCGGTAAACCGCATTTTAGAGGGAAGCATTGCCGCAATGTATGCGGTGCTTAAAAGACACCGGATCACGCCGGACATTACCATGACCGACCATACCGTGCTGCGCACGCTTGATCCGTCCTCCTTGTCACGCGTCTTTTCCAACCTGTTAAACAATGCCGTAAAATACAGCGACGGGGATCTTTCCATCACGCTTTCCGAAGACGGCACCATCACCTTTTCCAATACAGCGGCAGCGCTCAGTGAAGTGGAAGTCGGCAGGCTTTTTGACCGCTTCTATACCGTGGAAAATGCCAAAAATGCGACCGGGCTTGGACTTTCCATTGCGCGGGCGCTGGTGGAACAGATGCACGGGCAGATGGATGCCGCTTATGAAGCGGGGAGGCTTGTCATCCGGATGCATATTTAGTTTATTTTATAGTTCTATTTTCCTATTGTGTCGCAAGGTCTGACATGCTATATTCGTAATACACATTTTTAATTTGCAGCCAAAGTTATATCCCGGCAGCATTTCATCGGATCAATCATCCGTTTTCCCATGTGTACGAACAAATAAATACCCGGAGAAGAATTCTTATATTGAAAAGCACCGTTTTTTTATGCTACAATCAAAGTAGTTACAGGTCACAAATATTATATTATCTTCTCCACCCACAAAGGAGAAGAAGAATGTATTTAAGCAAAAAATTTGAAGACCTTACGTTCAGTGACGATTTTTTATTTGGCATTATCATGCGCAATCCAAAGTATTGCAAACCATTTTTAGAGACCATACTGAATGTTCGTATCTCGCGCATTGAATATCCGGAAGGTCAAAAAACCATCAACTTATCTCTCGATGCCAAAAGTATCCGTCTGGATATCTATGTTGCAGATCATGCCGACACCGTTTATAACATCGAAATGCAAAAAGGATTACACCGGAATCTTCCAAAGCGCACACGCTACTATCAGGGTATGCTTGACTTAGATCAGATGGATAAAGGCATGGACTACACACAATTAGAACGAAGTTTCATTATTTTTGTCTGCACCTTTGATCCCTTTCATATGGGCAGACACCTGTACACTTTTGAAAATCGCTGTGTTGAGGATACTTCTTTATCACTTGGCGATGCCACACAAAAGATTTTTCTGAATACCAAAGGCATCTTTGATGATGTCCGCCCGGAATTAAAACGACTGCTCAATTTCATTGACGGCAAACAGCCGGAAGATGCGTTCACACAGGAACTTTCAGAAGCTGTTGAATCCGCCAAACGCAATGAGAAATGGAGGCTTGATTACATGACCTTACAAATGGCTTATGACGAAAAATATCAGGAAGGCTTAGAAGCCGGTATGACAGAGTCTGCAAAACGTATGCTTTCCGCAGGTAAATATGCAGATACTGAAATCTCTGAAATTACGGGACTTTCTTTGGAACAGATTCAGCAATTGAAAGAATCTTCCATCAAAGCACCATCGTCTGTCTCATAAGATAAAATGTCACATCCGCCTCCGGATCGGTAAGCTCTATATTGATCCTGTGCGGATGCCCCGTCATGTTCAATGGTGTAGATACATGAAATTGATCTGCCACTTTCGATAATGCTCCAAGTTCTGCAAAGGCAACAAGCTGACGCAGCTCATATAAATCCAGCATTGCGCTCCTCCTTTTACGTTTCATTTTTTGAAATTCAGTTTACGATATCTATCGTGTACTTCTGCACAAATCTGTTGTAAAGTCATAATCAGAAAGCAATCTTACATTTCAAAAAATATCACACTTCGTAAAATAAGAAAAAACAAGGAGGAACGAAACATGGAATATGTTACCTTAAACAACGGAATCAAAATGCCAAAACTCGGATATGGTGTTTACCAGATTTATCCCGCAACCGTCCGGATCTGATCCTGCTGGATTTGATGCTTCCGGGACTCAGCGGGGAAAAAGTGCTCGCGCACGCTGTCAAAATTCCCGTAATTGTCGTAAGCGCAAAGGAGGATTACAACAATTTATTATTACAGCACTTCTGCTGGGCTTTGTATTCATCCATGGGGTTTCCTATGATCCCGGATTTTTGCTGACACACACACTTTTGGAGGTTTGTATCACCCTTGCCTTTTCCGCTGTGCTTGTATGTCTTTCCATGTGCATCCCAAACAAAGCCGTCAGTGCCGTTACCGGACTCCTGCTGACCATAATCCTGCTGGGTTCTGCGCTGACCATCTCCATGCGTCTATCCGCGCCCGAATATACAGAAGCCTTCGCATATACTGATGAAGCCTCAGGCAAACTCATTAAGGTTGACCGGAAACGAAATGACCAATATCTGACCGGCACAAAACGCAAAATCTATACTTTTTTGTATGATTTTCTCCCAACCTGCCAGTTTTATCAGATTGTTCAGGTATCCGATACACCGATTGAAAACTATGGTATACTCATTGCATATGACGGACTGCTGCTGTTTCTGAGCACCGGGGCCGGCATCCTTATTTTCGGGAAAAAAGATTTAAAATAGGAGAATTTTATGGAATTGTGGCTAGAAAGTTGTATCGTGGTACTGGCGGTTCTTGTCCTTTTATTATGTATCCGATTACATCTGGCAAAGAAGGTGGCACTGGAAATCCATGCCGCCCTTCCGGAGAAATTAAATACCGACACCAATACACCGATTACACTTTCCTGCCGGGATAAAGATTTGTGTTTTCTGGCGGATACGCTCAACCAGTCCCTGAAACAGCTCCGTGCCATGCAGCATTGTTTTTAACAGGGAAATGCCCAGTTACAGACTTCCATCACCAGCATTTTCCACGATCTGCGCACACCACTGACTGCCATCTGCGGCAACCTGGAACTTTTGGAAAAGAAACCGTTATCTACTGTCTCTCGCCAGTATGTTGCCATCATCCGGGAACGCACAAAGGTGATGACACAACTGACGGAAGAACTGTTCCGGTATTCGGTTGTCCTGTCTGTGCCTTTGGCACAGCCCCTGCAGGAAGTGTCGGTAAAGCGCATTTTAGAGGGAAGCATTGCCGCAATGTATGCGGTGCTCAAAAGACACCGGATCACGCCGGACATTACCATGACCGACCGGACTTGGGCTTTCCATAGCGCGGGCGCTGGTGGAGCAGATGCACGGGCAGATGAATGCGGCTTATGAAGCGGGGAGGCTTGTCATCCAGAGGCAGATTTAGTTTATTTTTTTATAAAACAGACCAAAAATAAAGCAACTACAACAACTCCTATGCCTATGATTATACACCTCTTTGCTGTGGTGACTTCTTTTTGATATAAGCGAAATAATTCTCCGGAATGA
>ULUU01014915.1_pt1 | contig 19283 bp, 15 predicted proteins | sample 1958871 | NCBI WGS metagenome assembly ULUU01 (sample SAMEA4835770, study PRJEB28245) | human gut metagenome | biome: gut microbiome; material: fecal sample | place: Denmark | collected 2008 | reverse complement strand
AATATCTCAAATTCATAGAAAAATTCTATAAATAAATTTTTTGTGGGTTATTGGAATACATAATCAAATCTAATGTAGCCGTAACGCAAAATAAAGGCTTGCTTTTTTCTTTGCAGAGAGCAAAGCCGTAAAATATTTCTCGGAGCAACAAAAAAGGAGCCGCAAGCCGAAGGGCTTACAGCTCCGCTTTTATTTTGTTTGATTATCGCATCAGATGGATTTGAGAAGCTTCGGAAGTCTCGCGAGAGTTCCGCCGAGTCTCCAGAAAATCGTATTGAAGCCTACAAAGCTCGACTCGTCGTCATTGAGCATTTTGAGAAGTCCCTCTGCCTGCTTCGGCGAGAACGCGCCCATACTCATCGAAATGAAGTTACGAACGGGTATCTGCGTTGCCATAGCCGCGAGCATTTTGCCGTCGCCGTTAGCGTCGGAGCCCATACCGGACATTATCTTTTCGATAAGTCTGCAAAGCTTGCCGCCCCACTTGGTGTGGCGTGCGTCGTTAAGGCAGCAGTAAAGGTCAATCTTCTTGTTCTTATCTATTTCGGGATTCGGAAGCTCACCGTAAACAGCAGCGAAATCATCACGAGTGATATTTGCAACATTGTTGTAGTAATTCGGAGCTGTCTTTCTGTAATCCGGAATGCTTGCGGTAACGGTGGATTCAACGGTCATGGAAGCCGTAAGCTTGATATCGCGGCTCGAAGAACCTACGAGTATATCAAATTCACCGGTTTCAACCATCCAGTCGCCGAGCTCTACGTTGTAGAACGCGAACGCTCTCTTGGAAAGCTCGACGGATACCTCTTTCTCTTCGCCTGCTTTAAGGAATACCTTCTTAAATCCGCGAAGCTCTTTCTTCGGACGGAAAATGGTGGATTCCTTATCGGCAACGTAAACCTCGGCGATTTCCGCGCCGTCTACACTGCCTGTATTCTTTATCTTGAACGAAACCGTAACCGTATCGGTATCCTTCATTTTGTCCTTTGAGAGCTTAATATCGCTGTACTCAAAGGTGGTGTATGAAAGTCCGAAACCAAACGGGAATTCAACATCAATATCGGCTGCGTCATAATATCTGTAACCGATGTAAACCGATTCTCTGTGCTCCGAGGTAACGGGTCCGCCGGGGAAGTTGCCGTAGGTCGGGTTATCCTCAAATGCGCGCGGATAAGTCTCACTCGTCTTACCGGAGGGATTGACCTTGCCGGTAAGGATGTTTGCAACGGCGATGCCGCCTGCCTGACCGCCGAGACCGGAATTGAGAAGTCCCTTAACATTTTTAAGCCACGGCATAAGAATTACCGAGCCGCCTGCGATTACAACAACGGTGTTGGGGTTTGCCTCGGCAACCGCAGCAACAAGCTCATTGTGCTCTGCCGGAATTTCAATTCCCTCTCTGTCGTAGCCCTCGCCCTCGAATTCTTCGGTAAGACCTACAAATACAACGGCTACATCAGCCTTAGAAGCGGCCTCTTTAGCCTCTGCTATAAGCTCTGCACCTGTCTTTCTGGGTGTCTTGTCCTTCTTGGAGGGAGCACTCTTATAATAGCCCTGAGCGTAAGAAATGTCTACGCCGAGCTTCTGAAGCTCGTCAAAAGCGTTTGAAAGCTTGGTGGGGTTGATTACGGAAGAGCCTGCGCCCTGGAAGCGCGGTGCCTTTGCCATTTCGCCTATAACGGCAACCTTTTGGCCGTCCTTGAGAGGAAGTATGCCGTCGTCGTTTTTGAGAAGCTGCATTGAGCCCTCGGCTATCTTCTGAGCTATTGCGTGATGAGCGTCAACATCATATGTATGTGTCTTTTCAAGAGCCGGCTTTGATTTGACTATAAGGTCAACTACCGTATCAACTCTCTCATCGAGTATTTTTTCATCAAGCGTACCGTCTTTTACGGCAGCGATGATTCTGTTTGTGTTAAGGTCGCCCGAGCAAGGCATTTCAAGGTCGGTGCCTGCCTTAAGTCCGGGGATTCTGTCAACGGAAGCACCCCAGTCGGTTACGATAAGGCCCTCAAAGCCCCACTCTTTTCTGAGCACCTTTTGCTGAAGCCATTCATTTTCCGAAGCATAAACGCCGTTGATTCTGTTATAAGAATTCATAACCGTCCAGGGCTGAGCCTTTTTAACGGCTATTTCAAATGCGGTGAGATAAGTCTCGCGAAGAGTTCTCTCATCAACTACCTCGTTGACTACCATACGGAAAGCCTCCTGAGAGTTAGCCGCGAAGTGCTTGAGAGAAGTACCTACGCCCTTTGACTGAACGCCGTTTATAACGGCTGCCGCACATTCGCCGGCAAGAAGCGGATCCTCCGAAAAATACTCAAAGTTTCTGCCGCCTACGGGAGCGCGCTTGATGTTTGTGCCGGGGCCTAAAATGGTAGATACCTTTTCCTTAAGGCACTCTTCGCCCATTGCCTCGCCCTCTTGCTCCAAAAGCTCCGGGTCCCAGGAGCAGGACGACGTAGCCGCAGGGGGGAAGCAGGTTGCCGGAACAGAGTTTCCGAGGCCTATGCCGCCCGTTGAGCTCTTTTTGTCCGGATTAGCCTTGCGAAGGCCGTGAGGGCCGTCGGTAATCATTATCTTCGGGAGACCGAGCTCCGGAGCTTCCTCAAGATGCCAGTAGTCATAGCCCGAAACAAAAGCTGCCTTTTGCTCGAGGTTCATTTTTTCCACAATTTCCTTATGCTTCATATTTTTCCTCCGTTTTTATACAGCACTGCGCTTGAAAATCCGCGGCACTTGCATTTTTTAAACCAAAATCATTTTACACCCGCAAGGGGCATAATAATATAAATATTCCGTTGTTTTTATAATAATTTACGGATTATTTATAATAATCGACAGCCGCTCTGCCCGAAGTGACTTTTTTAACATACGAAGCCACCTTTTGATGCTCCGGATGAACTTTATAGGCGTTGAGGTCATCCTCGTTTTCGGTGACAACTGTAAGCATTGCGTCAAAATTACGGTCGCACACCACTTCGTTTTTAATGAAGGTGAGACTTTTGATTTGGGAAATTTTTTCCGGTAACGCAGTAAGACCGGCTCTCACGATTTCGATGTTTTCGTCAAGCGTTTTGCCCTCTGCATCACAGAATTTCCACATTACGTTGTGATAAAGCATTTTCTCACCTCCGAAAAGCCGTTACAAGCTGTAACCGCATAATTATTATATAATTTTAACATAGAAAATCTTAATGGGCAATAGCTTTTTTAGTAAAAACATTGCTAAAGCAGCGTTTTTTTGAGCGTATACGCAGTTCTGCATCGCTTTATGCCGAAAAAGACTAACGGTGAGTCTTAGCCGAGCTTTCGGTAAAACTAAAAAAACGGAGATTCGCCGCAGCGAACCTCCGTAAAACGAGCTTATTTATTTTTGATTGCTGCCGTAGCCGTAACCATATCCGTAACCGTAGCCGTACTTTTTGTTGTAGGACGACATAAAGCGTTTCGGCATACCGCTCTCCGTATCATTGTAGATACATCCGACGAGCTTGGTGCCGGAATTTTCGAGGTTTTCAACGGCGCGCTTAATACGTCTTGAAGCAACCATATCGTTTCTGACAACAAGAATTATTCCGTCGGCATAGCTTGAAAGTATCGACGAATCCGCCACAACTCCGCAGGGAGCCGTATCAATTATAATATAATCAAACTCCTTTTCCGCGGATTTGATTATATCGGACATAGCGTCCGTAGAGAGAATCTCCGACGGGTCAAATACGGGCTTTCCGCTGACAAGCAGGAAGAGATTGTATTTTTCCGAATACTTTATCGCCTCGGCGAGAGTCTTTTCGCCGTTTATGACACCGTATACGCCGCCGTCCTCGGAGGCATTGATTCCGAGAAGCTTTGCAACTGCGGGCTTACGCAAGTCGCCATCCACCAAAAGCACCGACTTGCCGTTTTGTGCGAGTGCAAGTGCAATGTTTACCGCGCTTGTCGTCTTGCCCTCGTTTTCGGCTGTACTCGTTACCACAAAAGTTTTGTACTTCTCACGCTGAGCGGTGTGCTCTATCTTTGTTCTTATAATCTTAAAGGTTTCGATGAACGGGAAGCCGCTGCGTCTGTCGGAAATAAGCAGAGGCTTATAATCCTCACCCTTTTTCTTCTTTTTACGGTTAACGTGAGTAACCATACCGATAACGTCAACGCCGAGCTTGTCCTTAACATCATCGGCGGTTTTAATCGTATCCTTGGCAATTACCGCGAGAACAATCGCAAATATTGATATGACGAGACCTGCGGCAAAGCCTACTATGGTATAGATTTTTGCGCTCGCATCGCGGTCCGGAACACTCGCAAGAAGCGGCGGATCGATAACCGTCAAGGTGGTACTCGGGAAAGCCGCGTTTATGGCGCTCTCATAGTTATTTACATAGGCATTCGCTATTCCGTATGAAACGTCGGCATTCGGCGTAGTCACGGTAAGATTTATTATAGCCGTGTCTTCAACGGCTTCAATCGAAACCCAGTTCTTTATGTCTGAAACGGAAATATCTTTAAACCCGCTGTTGTCGGCAACGCTCTTTGAAAGCTCTGTCGTTGTAAAAACATATTTGAAGCTCTCGGCAAGCGTTGCGGACGCGTTAAGGTCCGACTGAGTCTGTCCCGAAACGGCGAGTGCCGAGGATTTATTGTTTGCTATAAACGTTATCTTAGACGAATACGACGGCGTGTAGGTGAGCTTTGCAACGGCAAAGCCGAGTACAGCCAGCACCACTGCCGAGATAACAACTATTTTCCAATGCTGCAATATTTTTTTGAGATATATAACGACGCTGTCGAGATTGACGCTCTCCTCAGCATGAGTTTTCCCCGAAGATGAATATGCCATCTTTTTAACTCCTTTTAAGCTTAATTAACGCAAAACAATTATTTGTATTATACCAAATTCGTCCCGATACTACAATAGAAAAAATAAATTTATATTTTTTTCGAATGCAAATGTCCGTCTTTTATCTCTATAACGCTGTCGGCAACTTCAAAAGCCGCGGTTTTGTGAGAGATAATAACGCACGTTCTGCCTTTTAACGACCTCAAGCCCAAAAGGAGCTTTTTCTCCGTTTCGGCGTCAAGCGCGGACGTCGCTTCGTCAAGCAGCATAACAGGCGCGCCCGACAGCACAGCCCTTGCAACTGCGAGGCGCTGAATCTGCCCCTCCGACAGTCCCCTGCCGTTTTCCATAAGGACGGTATCAAGGCCGCTCGGCAGCTCGTTTATAAAATCATAGGCGCAGCTTATTTTTGCCGCTTCGAGCACCTCATCGTCCGTCGCGGTGCTGTTTGTGAGCTTTATGTTATCGCGTATGGTGCCGCTCATCAGCATATTCCCCTGCGGAACATACGCAAACAGCGGACGCATATATTTGTCAATATGATATTTTTTGCCGCCGGACACAACGCTTATGCTTCCCTTTTGCGGTGTAAGCACCCCTGTAAGCAACTTGAAGAATGTACTTTTCCCGATGCCCGATATTCCCGAAATCACGGTGAAATCGCCCTTGTTTATCCGTACAGAGCCGTCCTCTATTACATTTTCTCTGCCGTAGCCGAAGGTCACGCTCTCCATTTCCATATATGACATCTCATCATATATTTTGCCGACGTCAAGCCCCGGCATATTATATGCGACGCTCTCGGGGAGCGACTCGGTTTCAAGTATCCTGTCGGCGGAGGCGAGCATGGTATAGTATTTCGGCAGGTAACCCGACAGACTCGTAACGGGCGTTTGCACCTGACTCACAAGCTGAACTATCGCCGTGAGAGTTCCGAAGGTTATCGCTCCGCGGCTCAGCCTTGCGGCACTCCAAAGCATCGCGAAAAGCCAGCCCACCGAAAATGCCGCCGAAAAGCCTATATTTGCGAAAATCGACCACCTGTTGCGTTTTATTTTAGCATAGTAATTCTCGTCCTGATACACCTTCGAGCGGTCTTTCATCATATCGGCAACGTCAAATATCTTAACGACGAGCAGATTTTCTATTACCTCTTGCATAAAGGAGCGGACTCCGCCGTCGGTTTTTTGCACCGCCTTGTGAAGAGACTTCATTTTGCCGCGAAAGAATCGGGTGAATACAAACAGCAAAGCTCCGCCTGACAGCAATATGAGTGAAAACATCCTGTCAAGCGAAAAAAGAGCCGCAAAGGCGCAAACAAGCCTCGTCACCATAGCAACGGCGGACGGCAATATCGTTACAACGCCGTCGGAAACCACCGAGACGTCACTTGTGAGCCTTGTCATAAGCTCGCCCGTGTGAATCGAGGTGATTTTTTCGTAGTCCTTTTTGAGTATTGATGAAAACAGCTCTGTTTTAATGCTTATCTCGATTTTGCCCTGTACTCTCGCCTCAAGTGCTTTGCAAACAACCTTGAGAAATGTCTGTAAAAGTATGAGTGCGCCCAAAGCGACGCCGTTTTTAATCAGAGCGTTTTTATCGGCATTTTGCGCCGCGTCTATTATATACTTCGCATACAGCGCCGTCATAACTCCGCACACGGAAAACAGGGCGTTGCCGATTATCAGCAGCACCATGCGAGGGCTCTCTTTTTTTGAGTGAGAGGCTATCCATTTTTCGGAAGAGCTTTTTTTCACTTACCGAGCTTCCCCCTTATTTTTACTATATATTTCCTTACGGGAAACAGAAATTTCCAAAGCTTAACATAGAGGCGATATCTGCGGCTGTCCACGGAAAAGGTTTTTCCCTTGCGCGTTATAAACGCAACCTCGCCTATTATGTTCTTATCGGTTATGCCGTGCTCCATGACCCATTGATTGTCGCCGCACATAACGTATCCGTTTTCGTCCTCGCCGACTTTTCTGTGCAGCACAAATGCGCCGTCGTCTCGGCGGTAAAACGGAATAGCATCTTTTTTAAGCGGCAAAACGGCACTTTTAAGCGTAACCTTGTCTCTGCCCGCCACAAGCAGCGGCAGCATGCTCGTTCCCGTAATCGGTAAAACGACCGTTCCGCCGGCCGAGAGCTTCTCCTCGATTATCGGGAGCAGTTCCTCTAATTTAACTCTTTTTTTGCCGTCCAAAATATCATTCCTCTAAAAGTCCGTTTTTGCGGAGCTTTTCAAGATAGCGGTCAATATCCTGCGCCGCGGTCTTTTCGTCTGTATCGTACCGTGAGAGCACGCTTTTCAAAAGCTCGTCGCGCGTGGTTTCCTTTTCGAGCTTGCCCCACAAAAATGCGCCGACGGGATTCAGGGTTATCATGCCCGTGAAGTCCGCCTGAACGGCTCCGACCGGCACAACCACATAGCTTCCGGCAACCTCACTTAGCATAAAGCCGTCTTTAATTTTCATATACCAGCACTGCCTTTCTTTTTCTTAAGCTCTCGGATTTTGTCTGTAATATTCCTCTATTCCGTCATACGACACGTGCGCCGCCGACGGATCCATATTGCATTTGAGCAAAAAGACCGGCACCTCTTTTAAAAGAGCGTCGAGCAACCTCAAAAGCACACCCATATACTGCGGTGTTTTCGGGCGCACGGTCTGTGACATAAACAGCGGCACGGCACTCGCCGGACTTATTTTTTCAATACTGTTCTTTTGGCTTCTCTCTATAAACACAACAGCCCTTATCGGGGCCGCGGCGTTTCTGCTCTCGTCGTTTTTGCCGCTGAACGGTGTGCCGTAGGCAACTGCGCCGCTTTCGTTTATGATAATCGCCGGCTTATCGTCGTTTAATATATATGCGTCGGGAAATTCCGAGAGCCAAAGATGCGTGTGCGTGGATTTGCCGGTTCCGCTGCGCGCGGAAAAAAGATAGGCGTTGCCGCCGCGGCACACGCACGACGAGTGAAGCATAAAGCCGTTAAATTCAAGCAGCTTTAAATAAAAAGCCTCGCCCGTCCACACATATCGGCACTCATCGAGCGTCAGCATGGGATAGCTTTGCCGCCTACGCATAAAAAAGTCATCGTCGAGTTCTATTTTTATGTCGGTTTTTTTATCGTCACTTGTGAGATACGGTCTGCTGCGCTTAAGAAGCAGTCCGTCTCCCGTCTCAAATTCAACCGTCAGACCGGCTATTTCGAATTTTTCCAAAGCGCACCTTCCCATCTTCAGTCTTCCCGTTGATTGTAACATTTTTTTGCTTTTTTGTATAGTCCGATTTTACGCGAATATAAAACAAGAGCCGAGCTTACGTTTTACGCAGGCTCGGCTTATTTATTTTCTTATTGCACGCTTCCCTGCTCGTCGTCACAAGAATACACAAGCGGCATTTTCACCGTCGCCTTAAACAGGTCGCCGTCTATTGAGAGTTCAAGCTTTCCGCCCTGAAGCGTGCACAAATCCTTTGCTATCGAAAGCCCGAGGCCGCTGCCCTCCATGGTACGTGACTCGTCTCCGCGTACAAAGCGCTGAGTCAGCTCATCGGGGTCTATATTCAACTTTTCGCGTGAAGTGTTTTTTATCGTTATTGTACCGTATGAGCTGTCCCTGCCGACGTCTATATATACTCTCGTACCGGGGAGAGCATACTTTTTGACGTTGCTCAAAAGATTGTCTATGATTCGCCACGTCTTTTGGCTGTCGGCGTATATAACGATCGGCTCCGTCGGCTCGTTGAGCACCGCGTCGAGATTTCTCTCCTCAAAAGCGTCGGACATTTCACCGACCGCCTGAACCGCAAGCTCATGGAGATTAACATTCATCTTGTTAAACGTCACGGCTCCCGATGACGCCTTTGACGCCTCGACAAGGTCCTCGATAAGTCTTTTGAGTCTTATGGATTTTTCATCGAGCACGTTTATATATTTTTGTGCCGAAATATCGTCTATGTCGCACTTTTTGAGCAAATCGACATATGAGATTATCGAAGTGAGCGGCGTTTTAAGGTCGTGCGACACATTTGTTATAAGCTCGGTTTTCATTCTTTCGCCCTTTACCGCCTCGTTTATCGCCTTTTGCATCTCCTCCTGCGTAAGGCTGAGATTGAGCGCCAGCGTTTTTAAGGGCTCAGGCATATTTTCCGAATAGATGTTTTCGGGAGGCTCTCCGTTTTTTGCGTTCTCCGACGCCGCTATTATGCGGTCAAGCGACAGCACATATTTCCACATAAGCGAAACAGTCAGAATATTATACAGCAGCAGCACCGCTATAAGAAGAACGAACCAAAATCCTCTGCACATAGCCGCAACGCCGGTCAGCACGGTGTTGCCGATTATATAGCCTATAAGCACAAGCAGTACACGTCGCCTTAAGCGCACCGGCTTTTCACGAAGCCTTTTAAGCGGCGAAAATAATTTCCCGATAAGCCTAATAATATACCAAACAAGCGTTGATCGAAGCCAGTTCTTTTTCGCCTTGTAATATTTAGAAACAGAACAGAGCCACTCAAGCAGCACAGCCCACACCGCAACGGCAATAAGCGACATAACCACAAACATCATAAGCGCTTTGCCGTCGGCATAGTAATCGAAAGCATGTTTGTAATCGGCTGCCAAGTTTAAAATTCCGTAAACTCCCGCCCCCGCAACAGCGGCAGCCAAAACAAAATGCAAGTCCGTCGGAAGCTTGTCGAGAAACGAAAATTTGATTTTTTCGGGGCCTGCCGTCTCGCCTGCCGCATATATAAGGTAAACCGACACCATGGCAAGAACAAGCATAGATGCAAGGCTTAAAAATATATAGTTGTATGTATCGGCACTGCTTTTTACCATCTCCGACTGCATATTGTAATAATCGTCGCCCTCCGACAGCGTTTCGGGAAGCATCAGAATTATGTCATAGCCGTTGTTTGAAAAGCATGAGCCGAGAACGTTTGACAGCGTGCGTTTATAGTAGTAATCCGACTTAAGGCTAAAATAGTATTTATCGCCGCTCTGTACGGTATAGAGCGTATCGCGGGTTATTTGCGGACTTGCCGCGACAAGTCCTCCGTCGGCGGTATAGACCATATACCATCTGCTTCCGCTTGTAAACGCCGAATAATCTCCCGATTTTTTAATTTCGTTCGCTTGCTCCTCGCTCGTTTCCGTCTCAAGATTTGTGATTATTTCGCCGGTAGACGGATTATATATATAGTATTTAAGGTTCTTTATATTTTTGATGCTGCGGCTCTCCATAGCGACCGTTGTTTCATACTCACGGCGCGCCGCAGACATAACCTGAGAATATGCATTGCTCACGAGCGATACCAGTTCCTCGTCCGTGGTGGAGGTTGTAAAGGTGACATTCCCCGAATCTCCGCTCTTAAGCGAATAGCTCTCCCGGCAACCGTCATAGTAGTCCTTGTCGTAATTCGGTGAAACTACGTTGTCGGAGCGGGAATAGGCAGAGACGTTTCCGTAGACATTTGTCGTATATGCGGAAGCGCCGGCCCCCGTAGCATTGTCACTCTTTTGAGAAGAGGAATACTCGGAAACGGCATGTTTATCACGATATGCCGCCACAGCCTCTGACATACATTCCTTTTTGAAGCGCTCCAGCTCCGTGCGAGCCGCGCTCAGCTCCTCGTCGAAAGTGCTGTAATACGTGCTTTTATATGCGTCCCACGTCATAAGGCCGCTGCCGGCATATATCGACTGCACATCGGAGTTCAGCTTCGATGCAAACAGCGACGTTTCGGTCATATCAAGACTTTTTGCCGGCTTAGTAAGAATTTCCGAGCCGTATCTGAACAGGTCGTTTATAGCCTCAACCGCACAAATCGCCGAGGAAAACGCAAGCAACGCCGCAATAAAAAATGCAACGAGTTTTAATCCGAACGAAGTTTTAAAGCTTTTCGATTTTATAGCCAATGCCCCACACCACCTTTAAATATTTCGGCTCTTTGGGATTTATCTCTATTTTTTCTCTTATTCTGCGTATGTGCACGGTCACGGTTTTTTCCGTCTGGAACGACGGCTCCTTCCACACCGCTTCGTATATCTGATTCGTAGAGAGAACTCTGCCTATATTTTTCATAAGATATTCGAGTATGCCGTATTCCGTAGCGGTAAGCTTGACTTTTTCGCCGTCGAGCGTAATCTCTTTGGAATCGAGGTCAAGAGCAAGCCCTCCCGTAACTATAAGACTGTCCTTTTTCTCCATACTGCCAAGCGAAACATAACGCCTTATCTGCGATTTCACCCGTGCCATAAGCTCAAGCGGATTAAACGGCTTTGTCACATAGTCATCCGCTCCGAACGAAAGGCCCGTTATCTTGTCCGTATCCTCGCTCTTGGCAGAGAGCAGGATTATCGGTATGTTTTTGCTCTCACGGAGCTTCAGCGTTGCGTTGAGTCCGTCGAGGTCAGGCATCATAATATCGAGAATTATACATTGCAGATCGTTTTCCTCCGCTGTTTTTAGTGCCTGCCTGCCGTTTTCCGCCTTAAAAACCTTATACCCCTCAAGATTTAAATATATTTCGAGTGAGTCGAGTATCGCTTTGTCGTCGTCACACACAAGAACGTTATACATAACTTTGCCCCTCTTCCGTATTTTTCGCCTGCTCGGCTGATTTTATTTTAACAGATTATCACACAAAACGGAATACAAATATTTTATATCTCCGTTCTTCGAGCCGACTCCCTACACAGTAAGTTTATACAACATCGAAATTACAAAAACATATACAAAAAATTACAATTCGGTTAAATTTAAAAAGGTGCCGCGAAAAATATTTTATATTGTTAAATCCCTTTTCGTATGATATAATTTACAGTGTATAAATATTATTATTTCGCGCCCTGTAAGGCGGGGCTTGTGGGAGGATATGTCTTGGCGGTATTAAAGGATGTAAAAAGGCTCGTTGTCAAAGTGGGAACCTCCACGCTTGTCTACGACAACGGAAAAACAAATATAAGAAGAATGCATAAGCTTATCTCGGTACTCTCGGATATCGAAAATTCGGGCATCAAGGTAACTCTCGTCTCCTCCGGCGCGATAGGTGTCGGCACGGGAAAGCTCGGGCTCCCGGAGCGTCCGAAGGACACTCCCGGCAGGCAGGCGGCGTCCACCGTAGGTCAATGCGAGCTTATGTATATGTATGACAAGATGTTCAGCGAATACGGCCATAAAATAGGCCAACTCCTGTTCACAAAAAGCGACGTGGAGTCCCCCGAAAGGCGCAAAAATCTTATAAATACCTTTGATAAGCTCTTTTCATACGGCGCAATCCCCGTAGTAAACGAAAACGACGCAATAGGCGTTGAGGAAATTGTCTACGGCGACAATGACTGTCTCTCGGCGATAGTCGCAAAGCTCATAGGAGCCGACGCGCTGATAATCCTCACCGACATAGACGGGCTTTATAACGGTAACCCCACAGTCGACGAGGACGCCGAAATAATACCCACCGTAACCGAGATTACAGACGAGCTTATAGGCTTTGCGGGCGGTCACGGCTCAAAATTCGGCACCGGCGGAATGGTGACAAAGCTGCACGCGGCTCAAATAGCCATGAGCGCGGGAATAGATATGATAGTTATGAACGGCTCCGCTCCCGAGGACATATACAAGGCTCTCGACGGCAAGCAAATAGGAACATTTTTTGTAGGTAAAAAGGATTGAGAAAAAATGACTGATACCGAACTTAAATGCCGAAACGCAAAGGAGGCTGCGAAAAAGCTCTCAACAGCCTCGGCAAACGATAAAAACAAGGCTCTTTTGCTTATAGCCGAAGAGCTTAAAAGTAACAAGGATTATATTCTCCGCGAAAACGATAAGGATATGAAGGCTGCCGAGGAGAACGGCTTACCCAAGGTTCTTTTGGACAGACTTCTTCTCTCTCCCGACAGGATAGACGGTATGGCAAAGGGCGTTATTGAGGTTGCCGACCTGCCCGACCCCGTCGGTAAAACACTCTCCGATATAACAAGGCCGAACGGCCTTCGGGTCAAAAAGGTTTCGGTGCCTCTCGGAGTCATCGCCGTTATATTTGAAGCTCGCCCCAACGTCACGTCCGATGCGGCTTCGCTTTGCCTGAAATCGGGCAATTGCTCCGTGCTTCGCGGCGGCAAGGAAGCGATACACTCGAACACCGCAATATTTAATGTAATGCGCGCCGCCCTCAAAAAATCGCCCTTACCGGAGGACTGCATACAGTTTATAACCGACATTTCTCATGAGAGTGCCAACGAGCTTATGACCATGAATAAATATGTAGACGTGCTGATTCCGCGCGGCAGCGCAAGGCTTATAGGCACGGTGGTCAAAAACTCCACCGTCCCCGTTATAGAGACGGGCGTCGGCAACTGCCATATTTACGTCGATAAGGACGCCGACCTCGATATGGCGGCCGACATCATATTTAACGCCAAGACATCGCGCCCGTCCGTATGCAACGCAGCCGAGAGCCTTTTAATTCACAAGGACGTTGCCGAAAAGGCGCTGAAGCTCATCAAAAAGCGCCTTGACGAAAAAAATGTCGAGCTGCGCGGCGACAAGACATCTAAAGAGATACTCCCCGATATAAAGGAAGCCTCCGAGGACGACTGGGGTCGCGAGTACCTCGACTACATAATGTCGGTAAAGATAGTAGATAATATCGACGAGGCCATAGAGCATATCTATAAATACGGAACGGGTCACAGCGAGTGCATCGTCACCGAAAATGACGAGGCGGCAAACGAATTTATGTCGAGAGTGGACGCGGCGGCAGTCTATCGCAATGCCAGCACGCGCTTTACCGACGGCGGCGAATTCGGCTTCGGAGCGGAAATAGGCATATCCACGCAAAAGCTCCACGCGAGAGGCCCTCTCGGTCTGCCGCAGCTCACGTCGTTTAAGTACGAAATTTTCGGAAACGGTCAGATAAGATAAGTTAGGAGAGTCAGAATGTCTGAGGCTAATGTAAATAAAAAGCGTAAAAACCGATGGGCGTTCCCCCTGGGCCTTGTAATAACGGTATTTGCCGTAATAGGTCTTGTCTGCGTAATTCTCGCCGGAGTAAACGCCACAAAAAAAGCGGTAATCAAAAGCAAAAACATAGACGAATACAATACCATGCTGACGCCTGTCGTGATGAACGACCCCGACCCGTTTGACGACATCACAAAGGCAAATAAAAATCAGCTTATTGACATTTCCGTTTGGTCTATTTTAAAGAGCAACCTCTCGCCGGACAAATACGAGTACGGCGAAGACGGTATGATAATTCCCGAGGAGGACGTAACCGCCGAATTTCACAAGCTTTTCGGTACGGACACCGAACCCGAGCACGCCACGGTAAACGGCTACGGCTACACGTTCACCTATGATTCGGCTAAACACACATACTCTATCCCGCTTACCGGTATTGTCCCTACCTATACGCCCGACGTTATAAAGGTTCAGAAAAAAAGCGGCGCCGTGGTTTTGACCGTCGGATACCTTGCAGGCGACCAATGGGCACAAAACAGTGAAGGCGATATGGTGGCTCCCGAACCCGACAAATATATGAAAATCACCTTAAGGGAAAAAGACGGCAACTATTATATAAATTCAATTCAGGCTACATCTTCGCCCGAGACGGCAACCACCGCCGTTCAGCCCGTCACCGAGGCTCCGACAGAAGCACCCGAAACCACCTCTTCCGCAGAGGCTGCGAGTGAAACTCAGCCCGTCTCAGACGGCACCGACGCGTCTGACACCGCAGCCGAGAGCGATACGGCTTCGGCAGACACAGCTGCGGCGGCGTGACAGTTAATTTTTAACTAAAGACTTTGTGTTAAGATTATTCGGCTTTCTAATGGAAACCGACAGCGTTATAAAAAGGAGAAATTATGGTAAAAATATCACCGTCAATTCTCTCAAGCGATTACGGCAATCTTGAGAGCGAACTTAAAAAAATGGAAGAATGCGGCGCGGATATGATTCACGTAGACGTTATGGACGGGCATTTTGTCCCGAACATCACGCTCGGCGCGCCGATAGTAAAGTGCATAAGAAAGGCGACAAAGCTTACCTTTGACGTGCACCTTATGATAAGCGACCCTTATAAATACGTGCCGGACTTCGCAAAGGCAGGCTCCGACATAATCACATTCCACACGGAGTCGGACTCCGATACGGAAAAGACGATAGACGAAATCCTGTCACTCGGCAAAAAGGCGGGACTTTCGGTAAAGCCCGGAACTCCGATAGAGGAGATATATCCGTATCTCGACAAGCTCTCGCTCGTGCTTATAATGACGGTTGAGCCCGGCTTCGGCGGCCAAAGCTTTATGGAGGATATGATGCCCAAGGTCACCGCTGTTAAAAACGAAATAGAACGCCGCGGGCTCAAGGACATCGACATTGAGGTTGACGGCGGAATAAATAAAGACACAATTTCGGTTGCCGCAAAGGCAGGTGCCAACGCATTTGTTTCCGGAAGCGCGCTCTTCGGCAGCGACGACATAAAAAAGACCATAGCCGACTTCAAGAGGTCAGCGACGATATAAAATCGCGGCTTATAAGCTTTTTGTGCTCGAAAAGGTACTCTCTTGTGCCGACAGACGCCCTCACCGGGTTCCCGAATTCGCTGAGCACAAAAAATATTTCTCTTGAAAAGACCGCATACGGCAGAACGCAGGCGGCATAGCTGTTGCCGTCAAAAAAAAGACTCGCCTGTCTTATTTTTTCGCGGTGAGGCAAAAGCCCCCTTGCAAGTCTGAAAATGTCGTCCGTCTGCGGCAAAACACAGACGTAGCCCGAAAACGGCCTTTTGGTTTTTATGCCCTTAAAGCAGAGAATCATAATACACCCTTCGTCCGTCTCCATAACGTCCACGTTCATTTTGTCAAAGGAGGTTATGTCACGGCGAATATGTCTTTGTGCTCTTTTCATTACGTCATTTATAAGGCGTCTGGTTTTCGGATTTTTACAGTCCATCTCCTCAGGACAAAGCTCATAGCGCGACAGCTCGTTTGACGAGAGCTCGACTATCACTCTGTCCCCACGGCTTTTATGTATATTCATAGGAAAGCCTCCCCAAAATAAAAATTATCTCTTTACATCATATTGTCGGAACGCTTGTTTCGCAATGAATAAAATATGGAAAACAGGTGAATTTTTTGGAACAAAGCAAAACATCTGCCGGCATTTCGGCCGAGAGCGCCGCAAAAGCGCGCAGTGAAATTTCAATAACACGCAGATACTTTGCCGATATGCTTATCCTTATGGTCGTTCCGGCCGTGATGGCTTGGTATTACTACGGCGGCAGAGCCGTGCGCCTTATGGTGCTTTCCGTGCTTACGGCCGTGCTCTGCGAAGCCGCAGGCTCGTTTATTTTCAAAGCTCAAGTCTCTGTTTCCGACCTCTCGGCTGTCGCCACGGGCCTTATGACATCACTTTGTATGCCCGCATCCGCTCCGTACTATCTGCCGTGCATAGCCTCGGCTTTTGCCGTTATCGTCGCAAAGCTGCCGTTCGGCAATGCGCGTTCTCATATGTTTACGCCGGCAGCGGCAGGCATAGCCTTTGTCACAATATGTATGCCGGATAAGGTCTTTTCTTATCCGGCAATACTCTCGTCCGGCACTACCGCCGTTTCGGGAGGGCAGGGATTTTTCCCCGGCACGTCTATCGCATATATGCTCTCGCAAAAAAACTCGGTCGGCACCGGCCTTTTAAACTATGTTGACGTGCTTGTAGGCTCGGTTTCCGGCCCTATGGGCGCAACCTGCTCGATAGCACTTTTCGGAGCACTCCTGTTTCTCGCTGTAAGACGCCCGAAAAATTTCACCGTTTCCGTATCCTTCCTCGCGGTCTGTTTTATTTACGCGCTCCTGTTTCCGCGCGTGCTGACGGGCCGTTTCGTCTCGGCATTTATGGAAATATGCGGAGGAATGCTTTTGTTTTCATCGGTATTCTTTTTGACCGACGACAAGCTTCTTCCGAAGAGCTTTTACGCAAGGATATGCTACGGTGCGGCAGCAGGGCTTATGTGTATGATAATGCGCTCTGTGGGCAAATTCGAAGACAGTACGGTCTTTGCCGTACTGCTTGCAAACGGACTTGTCACCGCATTTGACAAGCTACCGCTTACAAAGCGCGAAAGACATCTTGTTGCGGCGGAAAACGCCAAGGTGCGCGCAGCTCTCGCGGACAAGCTCGAAGAAAAGGCTCTCGAAAACGGGAAAGGCGGTGCCGAAAATGCCTGATAAAAAGAAAAAAAGCGTTTCCGTTATCAGAAGCAGCGCGATAATTAAAAATCCCGTGCTGTTTGAAGCCATAGGCATTGCACCCGTCGTTGCCATGGCGGTATCGCTCAAATCCGCCATAATTCTCTCGTTTGTGTCCTTAGTTGAGCTTTTACTTATAGAATGTCTCGCCTGCCTGCTTATGAAAAAGCTGAAGGGCAGCGTGCGAAAAATGATATATGCGATATTGGGATTGCTTATAAACATACCTCTGTTTATGCTTTTCCGATACCTTGCCCCCAACGAAACGGCGAGCGCAGGTATATTTTTGCCGCTGCTTGCGGTAAATTCGCTTATCGCGCTGCATTGCGAACGGTTCGCGGTTAAGCACAATTTTAAGGCCACGGCTCTCGATGCCGTTTCGGCAGGCTTCAGCTATGCCGCGGTAATACTTATAGTCGGCGTTGTCCGTGAAATACTCGGCAGCGGCACGGTTTACAGCGTAAAACTGAACATTCCGGTAAAACTGCCGGGTCTTTTAATGCCGTTCGGCGGATTTTTACTGCTCGGCTTTATGGCTGCGGCGTTAAAGGCGATAATAAACAAAAAATACCCCGAAAAGCATCCCGACGCCTCGTTTGACCTCTCCGAAGTCAAGCAGTCGCACGTTATAAAGCTGCGCGAATTTCTCGACACAGACCTTGACTTTTTTGAGTTAGGAGAGGAAGAACCGCAAAACGAAAAGGAAAAGCCTCACACCGACAAAAGGAAAAGCTCCGCGGCTAAGCGAAAAACTCCGTCATTATCCGTCAAAAAGACCGCGTCCGCTCCGGCAAAGAGCAAAAAAGGTACAGGCAAAAACGGCGCGAGCAGAAGCAGCGCCGCCGACACCGAGCGGCAAAAAGACAAAAGCTTCGGCTCCTCCGCCGAATTCGAAGAGATACTCGCGGAGCTTGAGAAATACAAACAGTACACTGCTTTTGACAACAGCTCATCGTCACATAGCGACACGGACAAAAGCCCGGAAAATGACGGCGGCGCGGAAACACAACAACAAAAGGGCGGTGAAGACAAATGAGTGTCATAGCAAATCTTTTTTCGGCGGCGATGTACGCATTTGTGCTTCAAAACCTAATTTTTACCGGCGGCTACGGTGCCTCGGAGGCCGTCAGAATGGCGGCAAAGCCGAAGCAGCTTTTCCCGCTCACGGCGTTTATCACATTCTTTTCGACATTCGGCAGTATTTTTTGTGTACTGCTTGAGCAGATACCGTTTATAAGTGCTCTCAGCGAAATACAGCATTCGCTTATTTTCCTGCTTGTGATATGCATTTTGTATGTTCTTATGCTCATTTTGCTGAAGGCTGTTTTCAAGGCCAAAAAGCGAACCGTAAGGCGTCTCGGCGTGGCGGCATTCAATACCCTTGTGCTTGCCGTACCGTTTATAAATTACCGCGCGACCTTCGGCATAGCCGAGGCGATAGGCGTAGGTATAGGCTCCGGACTTGCCTTTATAGTTGCGGTGCTTATGATAAATTTCGGGCTGCGCCGCTTGGTAGAAAACAAAAATATTCCGGAATGCTTTAAGGGCACGCCGGCAGTATTTATATATGTTTCGATTTTGGCGCTCGCTTTTTCGGGCGTCTCAGGCAAAGGATTATCATTGTAAAGGACCGTAGAAAATGGCGTTTGACAACAGAGATATTAAGCCCCGTAAAAAGAGCTATTATCCGTTTTCAAAAAATTATCCGGGCAGACGCTCGGGTACATCATATGCGATAGGCGAAAGCCGCACCCGAAAGAAAAAGGAAAAACGCAAAAAAATCGTCTTCTCGGTTTTTCTTGTGTTCTTCTTCGTGCTCGTGTTTGTTATTGCCGCGGTTTCCATTAACCTGTCGAAAAAGCCGTATGAGCATGAGCTTACCGGTGTTCCCGCCGAATATGACGGCAAGCTGCGCGCTCTTTATATGCCCGACGACGTTCTTGACGGCGGCATAGCCTTTGACCTTTTTAAAACGGAGCTCACCGAAACAAAGGCGAACGCCGTTGTGATAGATTTTAAAACGAAGGACGGCTATCTCAATTACGTATCCTCCGTCGGTACGGCGAACGACATAGGCGCGTCATCAAAGGCTTATCAGAACGCGCTTGCGACAATCGACAGGCTTAAAAGTGCCGGCTATAAAATAATCGCAAGAATTTATTGCTATGAGGACAGCATTGCCGCATCGCATCTCGG
>ULUU01045632.1_pt1 | contig 19519 bp, 12 predicted proteins | sample 1958871 | NCBI WGS metagenome assembly ULUU01 (sample SAMEA4835770, study PRJEB28245) | human gut metagenome | biome: gut microbiome; material: fecal sample | place: Denmark | collected 2008 | reverse complement strand
CCAACCGCGGATTGGAATACGAAGGCAAGAAAATTACCTTGTCGAACTGCTACGTCATGACGCCGCCGGAAGACAATATCGAAAGCATCTTCGACCGCGCCGGAAAGCTGGCCCGCACGTACAGCTACGGCGGCGGCTGCGGCATTGACATTTCCGGCCTCAGCCCCAAAGGCGCGCGCATCAACAACGCGGCGAAGGAGACGAGCGGCTCCATATCCTTTATGACCCTCTATTCCCTCGTGACGGAGCTCATCGGCCAGAACGGCCGCCGCGGCGCCCTCATGATTTCCATCGACTGCGCCCATCCCGACGTCCTGGAATTCATCAAGCTGAAAACCGATTTGAATAAGGTGACGAAGGCCAATATTTCCATTCGCCTAAGCGACGAATTCATGGAAGCCGTCAAGGCCCGCCAGCAGTTCCGCCTGCACTACACGCGGAAGGAAACGGGCCAGGTCATCGAAAGCATGGTCAACGCCGCCGACATCTTCCGACTCGTTGCCGAAACGAACTGGGACTACGCCGAGCCGGGCGCCCTGTTTTGGGACCGCATCTGCCAGTGGAATCTCCTGGCCAATACGAAAGAATTTAAATTTGCCGGCGTCAATCCTTGCGCCGAAGAACCTTTGCCGGCCGGCGGCTCGTGTCTCTTGGGCAGCCTGAACCTGGCGAACTTCGTCCGCGATCCCTTTTCGGACAAGTCCCTCTTTGATTTCAACGAATTCCGCCGCTGCGTGACCATCGCCGTGCGGGCCCTGAACGACGTCCTCGACGAAGGCCTGCCCCTCCATCCGCTGCAGGAACAGCAGGACAGCGTGCGCCAGTGGCGGCAGATCGGCCTGGGCATCATGGGCCTCGGCGACATGCTCATTAAGCTGGGCATCACCTATGGCAGCGACGAAGCTGTCGCCCTGTGCGATGAAATCGGCTTCGCCATGACCGATACAGCCATCGCCGCCTCGGCGAACCTGGCCGGCGAACGGGGAGCCTTCGACATGTGCCACATCGACGAAATCATGGAAACGCCCTTCTTTAAGGCCAACACGACGAAAAAGACGGCGGCCCTGGTCAAGGAAAAGGGCCTGCGCAATTCCCAGCTCCTGACCATCGCCCCGACGGGCACCCTGTCGACTATGCTGGGCATTTCCGGCGGCATCGAGCCCATTTACGCCAACTTCTACGAACGGAAAACCGAGTCCCTCCACGGCACGGACGTCTACTATAAGGTCTACACGCCTATCGTCGAACGGTACATGAAGGCTCACAACATTAAAGACGACTCCCAGCTGCCGGAATACTTCGTCACTGCCCTGACCCTGGACTACCACCAGCGCGTCGCCATGCAGGCCATATGGCAGCGGCACATCGACGCCTCCATCAGCTCGACGGTCAACGTGCCCAACAGCTTCACCGTCGAAGACACGGAAAACCTCTACCTCCTGGCCTATGAAAAAGGCTGCAAGGGCCTGACCTTGTTCCGCGACGGCTGCAAGCGGGCCGGCATCCTGACGACCCACGTCGACAAGAAGGCCGCCCCCATCGCCGGCGCAGGCCTCGAACGGGGCGAAATCGTCAGCATCGACGACAACGTCATCGGCAAAAAACGCAAGCTCGTCACGGGCTGCGGCAGCCTGCACTGCCTGGCCTTCTTCGATCCCGAAACGGGAGCCCTCTTGGAAACGTACCTGAGCAAGGGCTCGACAGGCGGCTGCAACAACTTCATGATTGGCCTGTCCCGCATGATTTCCATCAGCGCCCGCGCCGGCATCGACATCTACACCATCATCGACCAGCTCAACTCGACGGGGAACTGCCCGTCCTACTCGGTCCGCCGGGCTACGCGGGGCGATACGAGCAAGGGCTCCTGCTGCCCCATGGCCGTCGGCAACGCCCTTCTCGACATGTACGACGAAGTGCAGGAGGACCTGCGCCAGTCCGCCGCCGTGACCCAGGGCGACGTGCCGGTCAAAAAAGCGCCGGTCAAACCGAAGGCCGATAAAAAAGTCACGGCCGAAAGCATCTTCTGCCCTCAGTGCGGCGAACCCTTAGTTTTTGAAGGGGGCTGCAATACCTGCAAAAACTGCGGCTGGAGCAAGTGCAATTAATAGGATAACGACAATACTGCAAGCAGGCTGTCTGTCGGAGACGGCCTGCTTTTTCTATGGGAACAGGCGGAACGATGCGGCTCCTGGTAATGACGTCGCGTATGGGCTGTACTATGAGGACTCTGAGTCAGTTTACGGTGCGCTGTAACGAAAGCGTCTTCGTATAGCATATAGACGCAAACATCGTTTCAGCATTTTAAAATAACGTACCGGGATGGGAACTCGTCTATGCGGCTTCATGCAGGAAGGACAACACAAGGGTTCTGCCGTTGGCGGGATGTCCCCTTGCCATCCGATGGGATACGAAGAAGATACATCTCGTCGGCAGCCTATAGGAAGAAATCAGAATCGTATGATATACTATAAAAAGAACGTACCCTGGCGCTATGACGGGAAGCTCACCCCTGCAAAAGGTACAAATCAAAGCGAGGTATACCGATGAATAAAAACCACAAACCACAAACCACAAACCACAAACCACAAACCACAAACCACATTAACACTGATAGCCACGCTGGCGTTGGGCTGGGCGATGCCTGCCGGCGTACTTCCTGCAGAGGCTAATGAATTTGTAACCGACGAGTATTACGGCGTGAACGGAAGGTGGTGGGTTCAAAGCCCCTATGATTTTATGAACCTGTCCGATACGTACGCCAAGGGCTATACGGGCAAGGGCGTTACCGTCGGCGTCTTAGATGACAATATCAATCCTTACATTCCCGATTTTATCGATCAGGCCGTCCAGATCGTGCAGCCGACAGACGATGAAGCACTGCCCGGTGATATGGATCTACGAATACATGGGACGATGGTGTCGGGAATCATCATGGCCGATAAAAACGATTTCGGCATGCACGGCGTAGCTTTCGACGCCGGACTTGCCTTTGCGGCGTACGGCAATTTTACGAACGATCATTGGTATACGGGATTTTTGGACGATGAAAATATAAAAATTATCAATAATTCCTGGAGCGGTTTTATCAGCAGCAAGTTTACAGAAGATGCAGAGTACGAGTTTCTTTATGATAGGATACGGAATGATGAGCGCGTATGGTACGGCGAGGCGGCAGAAGCGGCGCGGCAGGACAAACTCCTTGTTTTTAGCGCTGGGAACGACGGCCAGGTAATAAGCGATTCCCTGCAAGTTCATGCCGGCAGCGACGAGGCCTTGCGGAATCACATCGTAAACGTCACGTCGGCGAGCCATTTCTATTTGGCGGAACAAGACGACGGCTCTATACTTGCTTCTGTCGGCGCCCTTTCGCTGTTTACCAATCTGTCTGCGTATGCGGAAGACTATTCCCTGAGCGCTTTCGGTACAACAATATATGGACCAGATGCCTTGGAGATAGGGGAGACGATCTATAGAGACGGGACGTCCTTTGCCACCCCGATGGCGACCGGTGTCGGCGCCTTGGTGCAGCAGGCCTATCCCTATTTGAGCGGCAAGCAAATCGGCGACGTCCTGCTGAGTACGGCCAATAAAAACATTAAGCTGTCAGACTCAGACAATGGGTTTGTCACCCTGTCCTTTGGACCAAACCGGTCTTCGTTAGAAGGCCTTTCCGTATATCTTGTCGACGGCGCAGAAGGCGAAACGCAAAAACAGGAGGCAGCGTATGCTTTAATTCGTAAGGCCTATAACCAAGAGTATCAGAGTGATGATGGGAGTCTAAAGGTATTGCTTAAAGATGAGTTTGATTGGCACATGAAGGATGTTTATGGGTATACCTATGATTGTAGTAACGGGCAGGAGTTTGCCGACTATATTCGGAAACTCGTCGATGAGGGAACCCTAAAACTTAATATCTATACCGACGTGCCTATGGACGTCTTGTTCGGCCAGGGCGTCGTCGACGCCGACAAGGCGACGAACGGCTTAGGGGCGATAAACGTGCGCCGCCTGACGAAAGACGATGTGAGCGGCGATTATACCGTCGGCGGAGAGCAGAAAGACCAAGCTTTATACACTGTCGATACGCAGGGCTATGACTCGGTATGGAGCAACGACATCGGCGAAATACGGGCTGGACATATTGCCGAAAATCCCTTGGGCGACGAAAATACGGCGTTTGACGGGGCAGACGGCGATATTAAGGATCTGCATGACCGCTGGGTATACTATACGGAGAACTTTGACCTAGACAGCACAGACGACACAGTTAGCTTTGCCGACCGCTATGTAGAAGACTATAACAAATATGTCGATGACAACGGCCTTTTAGGCCTCCAAGGCGGCCTGAAAAAGACCGGAGACGGGACGCTGGCCCTGACCGGTAAAAATACCTATAAAGGCGCGACGATAGCCGCCGGCGGAACCCTGCAGATCGACGGCTCCGTCGCCGGCGATGCCTACAGTGAGGATGCGGGCGCCATTGCCGGCAGCGGTACCATTAATGGAAACTTGTATAATAATGGGGCCGTCGCCGCTGGGAGCTGGGGCGCTGTGACAAAGGACGACGGTACGGCGCAGACCTTGAACGTAAAAGGGACGTTTGATGGAAAGGGAAGGATTATCGCCAATACAGACGGGACGACGTATGCCCGTCTCTACGTTGAACAGGACGCCGACCTTTCCCAAATGACCCTGCAAGCAGGGCAGTATGCCGCCCCCGACGTAACGGGCACGATTTTGACGAGCGGCGGCGCGATGACGGGAGCAGATAGCCTGAACGGTTCGTTCAGCGGCTTGCTCGACAGTGAAGTGAGACAAGACGGCGACAGCCTCAACTTGACGACGAAGGCTGACAACAACGCTGGCATTGCCGCCGACCGCTTTGCCGCTGTAAATGGCTTGTACAGCGCGCTGGATAAAGACGAGCAGAAGGATATGTACCGCCTGTACGCCTTGGACAGCGGAAACGTCCGCACGGCGATAGATAGCCTGAGCCGCAGCGAAAGTATGCATCTGGAACTGGCCTACGACGCCATGCAGAACCGAGACGTCCGCCAGGCCGTACGGCAGCAGGAGCGGACGAATCGCGACGAATCAGTCTGGGCGATTACCGGCAAGGGCTGGGGCAATATGGACGACGGCTTGAAACGGCACAGCTGGAACACGACAGTCGGTTATGATTTCTATGACGACGGCGACATCTATGCCGGCGCGCTGGTCGCTTACAGCGACAACAGCCTGAGCGGCTATGATGCCGACGGTACCTATAAGAACTACAGCGTCGGCCTGTACGGCGGCACGAAGAACCGCCCCGGCACGGCGACGGCCTACGTAAGCTACGGCAGGCAGGAAAACGAGCTGACGCGGTATTTAGGCAGCAGCTTCAGCTACAGCGGCGCGTCCAGCAAGGTGACGAGCGATTACGACAGCACCGTTTTCGGCGTCGGCGCGGCATACGCCTATGACCTGCACTACGGAAAGGATGCTGGCTGGCACGTCAGCCCTTACGTCGGACTGGATTACGCCCATTATCAGCAGGACAGCTTCGGCGAAGACGGAGGTGTCTTCGCTCTCCGCAGCAGCGGGTTCAGCGACGACTATCTGGCTGGCGAACTCGGCGTCGATATGAAGCGGGAGACTAACGACAAGACCTACGGATTGTCAGTAGCCTATCGGCGCGTCTTTGACGGCGACGTGCAGCATACAGGCTTTTCCTATGCCAAAGGAAAGGGCCCGGGCTTCGGCGTACAATCTATGAACCGCAGCAAGGATCACGTCATAGCGTCGGCCTACGCATCGGCCAAGCTGTCCGACCGCTGGGAAATCGGCGGAGCCGTAGAGCAGGACTGGTCCCATACGAGCCGTGACCTGAGCGCCGCCGTGAACGTCGCCTATCGCTTCTGATGCCGTGATGCGAATCAAGATGGAAACGAGAGATTGGCAATCGCCGTATCGGATAGGCTAAGATATACAGGAAATGAATGTTTTATCATCCGCTATAAGCATTAGACGCAGCTAAAGCCGCGCTTTATAATGAAGGTGTCTCGACGAGGAGACGCCTTCTTTTTTTTAGCCGGCGACGGCTGCAGCTAGTCTCCTTCGTCATTGATTTATAATAAATCGTTTTATTCATTACAGGAGGTGCGCCGTGAAAGTTGGAGGAATACTCATCGCCGCTGCGCTGGCCGTGACCATCGTCTGGGCCTTTGTTTCCTACCCGCAGCCGGCAGAATCCGTGCAGGCCGCTGTGCCGGAACGCATACTGATTGCCTATTATTCCCAGAGCGGACATACGGAGGCCGTCGCCAAGGCGATTCAGCAAGAAACGGGCGGCGATTTGTACCATATACGGACGAACATTGCGTATCCGAAGAATGCGCCGGCCATGCAGAGCCAGGCCAAGGCGGAATACAACGAAGGGCTCCGGCCGTCCTTGGCCGAACCGATGCCGGATATGAGCCGCTACGACGTCGTCCTTTTAGGATTCCCCAATTGGTATAATGCGCCGCCTGTGGGAGTGTTCACCTTTTTAGAAGGGACGGATTGGAAGGAGAAGACCATCGTTCCCTTCGTGACTTACGGCCTGAGCGGCGGGGGCAGCAGCATCGACGATATTCGGGCTGCCGCGCCGGACGCCGTCCTTGCTAAGGGGTTGGCCGTTCATGCGTCCCAGGCTGGGAATTGCAAAGAAGCCGTCGCGTCGTGGTTGGATTCGCTGGGACTAGATGCCATACAAGGAGGTAGGAACCGATGAAGCTGCAGATTCGCCGCCATGCCGTGCAGCTCTGCGCGGCTGTGTTATATAACGCCAACGCCTTTACGCCCCTGACGGGCCGGGCTGTCGATTTCCCCTATGACAAGGCCTGCGTGCCCGGCTTAAACTGCCAGTATTGCCGCTATACCATTGCCGGGTGTCCCTTAGGCGTGACACAGCAGGCGCTGAGCGGTTCCTTTTCTGCCGTGGCCTGGCAGTTTTGGGGGCTGCTGGTATTGTTTGGCCTCTTATTCGGCCGGATGATTTGCGGCTGGGCCTGTCCCATGGGCTGGCTGCAAGAGCTGTTGAATAAAGTGCCATTTCCAAAGCTGAAAAAGAACCGAATGACCTATTATTTGTCTTACGTAAAATACGTGATGACCGCTTTGTTTGTATTAGCCGTTCCCTTGTATACGGGGCTGGTGACAGGACGTGGGATTACGGCTTTCTGCGCCTGGATTTGCCCGGGGAATTTCCTGGAGGCCCTGTTTTTGCCGACGCTGTTTCAGGGCAGTGTCGACAATTTAGTCATTGCCGTGCAGAATGCCAAGTTTTTCTGGGTCATGGCCCTGCTCGTGGCGATGTTGTGGATATACCGCCCGTTCTGCCGCTTTCTCTGTCCTCTCGGCGCGTTTTACGGCTTGTTTAACCGGTTTTCCGCCGTGGGAATGACCGTAGACGTCAAGGCGTGCATTCATTGCTCCGCCTGTGTGCAGACGTGCCCGATGGATATCCGCACTGTCGGCGACAGGGAATGCATCGGCTGCGGCGCTTGTATGGCCGCCTGCCCGACGAAGGCCATCCGCATCAGGCGGCCTTTTGGAAAATAAAAGAGTATATATCAAACAGTATGATTGTGGAGGTGCAAAATCGATGAAAAGAAAATTGCTTTGTATTGCCGCCGCGCTGAGTACGTTGTTTGCCGCTGCATCTGTCCAAGGGGCGAGCGTGCGGACGCCGGACGGGAATATGCCCTTGATTCACTGGGCCGTCGTCGAATCGGCTGACGGACAGATGGGCGTCCTGCAGCAGTTAGGGGCGAAGCACGTCGCTCCGGAAGTTGCAAAGGAAGATGGCACCTACGCCTTGTATGGAGCCGTAGATGCCAAGAATCCCAATATCATGCGGGTATTGGAATTCTATGAAGACGACGGCGCCTACCGCATCCACGCGTCGAGCGACGGCTTCCACGCCTACGATGAAGCGCGCCGTCCCTACTTGAAGGGCGTGAAGATTTTGGAAGCCACAGGTATCGCCCTGGAACAAAAAGACAGCGGCGTGGGGACGAGCGTACAGATGGATTTGATCCAGGTCAAGCCGGAATGCCTGGAAGCCTATGCGCAGCGATTGGCCGAGGAAATCCGCCGGGCCGCTGCTGACGATGAGCACGTCATCGGACTCTATGCGACGGCTGAAAAGGACAATCCGGCCCGAATCCATACGATGGGTATCTTTACCGATGAAGAAGGCTATAAAGCGTATATCAGCTCGCCGGCCTACCAGGCCTTCCGCCGCGATACGCAGGACATGATCGTCACGCAGAATCGCATCGAAAATCAGCCCGTCCGCATTACGCTGAGCCAACGGGGCGTGAACTAATATACGGGCAGTTTTCATTGACAGAACCTATAACTATCGTTATACTAATTGTAGAAAAGAAAGTAATGTGCCACAGCGCACGAACACCCCGGAAAGGTAGCGACTTTCCGGGGTGTCTTACTATGGGCTGATTGCTCTTATCGATATCTGTTCAGCCACTGACAGATATAATTAGCGAGTATACCTGCCGCAACAGATAGTAAAAAAGAAAGTAATGTGGTTTCCACGGCGCACCTCCTTTCCGTTGCTGGATAGGAGAAAGAGCAACACGTTTAGTATAGCATAGGACACAGATAAATAGAATATATGTTTTGTTGCGTAAACAGCATGCTAGAGAGGCCCGTCACCATAGCGCGGCAAGCATATAGTTCGCTATACGTGATTTTTACCTTTCTGTGTCTTGACAGATAATACATTTGTGTTTATAATAGACCTAATTTTACGAAACCAACGCGATGAAAGAGAAAAAAGCTTGGCGTGTCTGTTACAGAGAGCTGCCGGAACGGTGCGAGGCAGCAGGGCAGCACAGCATTCCGCTCCGGAGCATCAAATGACGAATTTGACGGGTACGCCCGATACAGCGCGACGAGATGGCCGAAAGGCAAGCTGGGTGGCAACGCGGGAGTATACTCTCGTCCCTTTTTAGGGACGGGAGTTTTTTTATTACAAGCGAGAGAGTTTCCCTGCGGCTCTCCGCACGAGGGGACATGTGAGTTATGAAACGAGTGTATAATTTTAACGCCGGACCGTCGGCGATGCCGCTGGACGTATTGAAAGCGGTACAGGCTGAATTTCTCGATTTTAATCATACGGGGATGAGCATCGTAGAAATCAGCCACCGCAGCGCGGCCTATCAGGATATGCAGGATGAAACGGTAGGGCTCATGCGCCGGCTGCTTCAGGTGCCGGACGACTATCATATCGTCTTTATGCAGGGCGGCGGCAGCCTGCAGTTCGCCATGCACGCCATGAATTTTCTCAAGCGCCGCGGCGGCTATCTGAATACGGGCGTATGGTCCGACAAGGCCATGAAGGCGGCGTCCTTCTTCGGCGACGTCTACGAAGTGGCATCCAGCAAGGCTGACGGGTTTTCCTATATTCCCAAGGCCGATACCTTTGTCGTCCAGCCCGATACGGACTACGTGTACATGACGTCGAACAACACGATTCACGGCACGGAATGGCACGGCTATCCGTCCTTCGACGTGCCCTTGTTCTGCGACATGTCCAGCGACTTCATGAGCCAGCCTGTAGACGTGTCGAAGTTCGATTTCATCTATGCCGGCGCCCAGAAAAACATCGGCCCGGCCGGCGTTGTCGTAGCCATCATCAAGGACTCGCTCCTGGCGCAGACGAAGGAAGACGTGCCGGTCGTGCTCCAGTACAAGACCTATGTGGAACACGACTCGACGTACAATACGCCGCCGGTTTTCGGCATTTATTTTATCAACAAGGTCATGCACTGGCTGGAAAACAACGGCGGCTTGGAAGGGGCGTACCGGCGCAACGTGCAGAAAGCCGGCGTCGTATACGCGGCCATCGACGGCAGCGACGGATTTTACCGGGGCCACGCGGCTGCCGATTCGCGCAGCCTCATGAACGTGACGTTCAACCTGCCGACGGCGGAGCTGGAAGCGGCATTCGTCGCCCAGGCGGCGGAACGGGGCCTCGTAGGCCTCAAGGGCCATCGGTCCCTCGGCGGCTGCCGGGCGTCTATTTACAACGCTGTGACGGCAGAAGGATGCCAGGCCCTGGCCGAATTTATGGAAGAATTCAGAAAGAACCATTAACCTACGGCGGGCGCGAAGCCCGCGCGATACAGTAGATGATCAGGAGGATACGAACATGAAAATATTAGTCAGCGACGACGTTTCCATCAAAGGGGTAGAGCTGCTGCGGGAGCACGGCTATGAGGTAGACGTCAAAACGAATTTGGACGAAGCGGGCCTTATCGAGTGCATCGGCGAGTACGACGGCCTGATTACCCGCTCCATGACCCACGTGACGGAAAAGGTCATCGACGCGGCGACGAAATTGAAGGTCATTGGCCGGGCCGGCGTCGGCGTCGACAGCATCGACATCAAGACGGCGACAGAACGGGGGATTATCGTCGTCAACGCGCCGACGTCCAATACGGTAGCCGCGACGGAACACACCTGCGCCATGATCATGGCCATGACCCGTCACATTCCCCAGGCCCACGATTCCCTGATGGCCGGCGAATGGGACCGGGAACGGTTTACGGGCATCCAGCTCAAAGACAAGGTCATCGGCATCATCGGCCTCGGCCGCATCGGTTCGGGCATCGCCAAGCGCATGCAGGCCATGGAAATGAAGACTATCGGCTACGACCCGTACATTCCCGAAGACCGCTTTAAGCAGCTCGGCGTCGAATCGGTCGACTTGGATACGCTCCTGCGCACGTCCGACTACATTACGATGCACACGCCTCTGACGAAGGAGACGACGGGCATGATCGGCGCGGAAGAAATCGCCAAGATGAAAGATGGCGTGCGGGTGATCAACGTATCGCGCGGCGCTGTGCTGGATATCAACGCCCTGGCAGACGCCCTGCGGAGCGGCCACGTAGCTGGCGCGGCTGTCGACGTCTTCCCGGAAGAACCGCTGGGACAGGATATCAATCCCTTTGAAGGCTTGGACAACGTCGTCATTACGCCCCATCTGGGCGCATCGACTGTGGAAGCGCAGATCGGCGTGTCCGTCGACGTCGCCGAAGGCGTCATGGCTGCTCTCAACGGCGAGCCCGTGCCGACGGCGGTCAACATGGCTCCCGTACCGATGAACGTGTACAACGTCATTCACCCCTATTTCGATCTCATGGAACGGATGGGCGTTATCGGCGTATACCTCACGGAAGGGCCGATGAAGGAAATCCAGGTCGAATACACGGGCGAACTGGCCGACACGGAAACGCGGCTCCTCACGACGGCCGTCCTCAAGGGAGCCCTGAACCCCATATTGCAGGATTCGGTCAATTTCGTCAACGCGCCGGAAGTGGCCAAGATGCGCCACATCGCCGTCAAGGAAATCAAGTCCCACGACAACGGCTATTTCCTCGACGCCGTGACGGTGCGCATCAAGACAACCAAGGGAGAGCACTCCGTCGTCGGCATGCTGTTCAATAAAAACGAAGCGAAAATCGTCCAGATCGACGAATACCGCGTCGACTTTACGCCCGAAGGATACCTGCTTCTTGCGCCCCACGTCGACCAGCCGAACATGATCGGTCAGATTTCGACCATCCTCGGCCAGGCCCGCATCAACATCACGGGCATGCAGGTCGGCCGCATGACCCAGGCCGGCAACAACATCATGGCCATTGCCGTGCAGGACGACATTCCCAACGACATCATGCTCAAGCTCCGCTCCATCGACGGCATTCTCGATATGAAGCTCATTCACTGCGACGTGCAGCACTAGGAGGACACTATGGTACGCATCATACTGATTCGCCACGGCGAAACGCAATGGAATATAGAAGGCCGCTATCAGGGCCAGGAAGACACGCACCTGAGCGAACGGGGCCTCAGGCAGGGCCATATGGTTGCCCAGGGCCTGAAGGATACGCCCATCGACGCAGCCATTTCCAGCCCCTTGGAACGGTCGTACATGACCTGCGCCTTCTGCGCTGAGCTCCACGGCCTCGACGTGCTGAAGGACGACCGGCTCCTGGAAATCAATCACGGCGACTGGGAAGGCCGCCTGGCTGACGACATCGAAGCCCAGTACCCGACGGAATTTCACCAGTGGCACACGGAGCCCCATCTGGTCACCATGCCCGGCCCGGGCGGCGAGTCCCTGGAAGACGTGCGCCGCCGCGTCCGCGCCGCCTTCGACGAATACGCTGCGGCCTACGACGGCAAGACGGTCCTCGTCGCCGCCCACGACGCCGTAAACAAGGCGATTATCTGCGACGTCCTCGGCCTCGACATGAGCCATTTCTGGCAGATCAAGCAGGACAACACCTGCATCAACGTCCTCGAATGCCAGGATGGCCGCTGGCGTCTCGTCCTGCTGAATTCAACAAATCACATGGGGTATTTGTTCAGCGGTATTGAACAAAAAGGGCTGTAACGAGTATAATATAACAGTACAAATTTACGCTGTTTTGCATAACGAAAGGAAGAATACCAATGTTAGATACGAAATTTATCCGTGAACACGTTGAAGAAGTCAAAGACAACCTTGCCAAGCGTCACGCCAGCGCCGACGTAGACAAATTCGTCGAACTCGACGCCAAGCGCCGCGAGCTCCTGCAGAAGGTAGAAGCCATGAAGAGCGAACGCAACACGGTGACGCAGGAAATCAGCAAGCTGAAACGGAATAAAGAAAACGCCGACGCCCAGATCGCCGCAATGAAGAAGCTCGGCGACGACATCGACGTCCTCGATAAAGAAGTTAAAGCCGTAGAAAAAGACATGCTCGACATCCAGCTCATGATTCCGAACATGTGCAATTCCTCCGTTCCCGTCGGCGAAGACGACAGCGACAACCCGGAAGTCCGCAAATGGGGCGAACTGCCGAAATTCGACTTTGAACCCCTCAATCACTGGGACGTAGGCGAAAACCTCGGCATCCTCGACTCCGAACGGGCGGCGAAGGCTACGGGCGCACGGTTCTACTACTACATCGGCCTCGGCGCGCGCCTCGAACGAGCCGTATACAACTTCATGCTCGACCAGCACGTTTATAAAGACGGCTACACCGAAGTCATTCCGCCGTACATCGTCAACCGCGACACCATGATCGGTACGGGCCAGCTGCCGAAATTCTACGAAGACATGTACCGCCTGAACGTCGAAGGCGAAGAAATGTACATGATTCCGACGGCCGAAGTACCGCTGACCAACTACTACCGCGGCGAAATCATCGACGGCTCCAAGCTGCCCATCTACCTGACGGCCATGACGCCGTGCTTCCGCGCCGAAGCAGGCTCGGCCGGCCGAGACACGCGCGGTCTCATCCGCCAGCACCAGTTCCACAAGGTAGAAATGGTCAAATTCTCCGCTCCTGAAACGAGCTATGAAGAACTGGACAAGATGACGAACAACGCCGAAGACATCCTGAAAGCCCTCGGCCTGCCGTACCACGTCGTCTGCCTCTGCACCGGCGATATCGGCTTCTCCGCCGCGAAGACCTTCGACGTCGAAGTATGGTTCCCGGCCCAGGGCAAATACCGCGAAATCTCGTCGTGCTCCAATACGGAAGATTTCCAGGCTCGCCGCGCCAACATCCGCTTCCGCCGCACGCCGAAGGACAAACCGGAATACGTTCATACCCTCAACGGCTCCGGCCTTGCCGTAGGCCGTACCGTCGCCGCCATCCTGGAAAACTACCAGCAGGCCGACGGCTCCGTCGTCGTACCGGAAGTCCTCCGTCCGTACATGCACTGCGACGTCATTACGAAACAGAAATAAGACTGGTTATATAATATAGAAACATAAAAAGAACGGGACGTTCCTATGGTATCATAGAAATGTCCCGTTCTTTTTTGATGCCCATGAACGATATGAATATCTTTTTGTTCCTTCGTATCGTATGGGGACTTTTGTTACAAAAGAGATAACTGCCAGCAGCTCCCAACGATTGGCAATTACATCTAGCTGATTATAAGAGGCTGCAGCCGTTTGTCGGTGCTATGCCTTTTTCAACTTTATTATACCGAGTTATCATAGAGCTGACAAGTACATCGGTTAGTGTGATAGTGTAAAGTTGTTGTGAGAATTTTTTTGATAAGCCATTTTTGATAGTTCTCTCAACCTGTTAAATTACTATTACAGTTACGTTATAGACAGCATACAGCAACGTGTTGACACTAGCATTCTCGTTACGTTATATATTCTTTAACTTTTGTACACTAAGGTTTTCCCACAATTATTTTACGCTGTCCCCACAACAACTTGAATTGTCTTATACAGAAAAGATATTTGACGGACATCCCATCATCTCGTACAATAAAGATGAAAAAATAAGGTGCTGCGCCGACAAACGGTTAGCCCCCATTTATTTACGAACAAGAGTAGTTGCAGTTGCTGGGGAGCAGAGCGGCTACTTTTGTTTATGCGAAATGAGATAGAACAACACTATCAGTAAGACTAGAGTAGCATTGATAGAATCCATACGCATTACCCTGCTTCCGGGGCATGATTACCGCCTGCCGTTTGATGTACGCATCACCTCTTTGTATCGTGTACGAGACGGAGCGGAGGATAGTCAATTACATACAGAACGTCTAGTTACGTTTTTAGCATAAGCGGCGCTTGCTTCGGCAGGCGTTTTTTTGTGCTTTCTCTTAAATAAAGTGTACTATATTTATACAAACTCCCGGGGCAGGACTTTATCCGGACAGCGTAGAAGTAGTACAGCAGGAAAGGCATCGCACGATGCGGGATATGCTGCCGCAGGTCCGGCGAGCCGGCGGATTTGCGGACAGGTACAGGCTCCGGCTTAATCGTACAGCAACAGGAGGCAGGAATATGGACAGAGTGCTCACACTGGAATTCGTTCGCGTTACGGAAGCGGCGGCCGTTAAAGCAGGCCGACTCATGGGGAAAGGCAACAAGATGGGGGCAGACCAGCTGGCTGTCGACGGCATGCATTCGATCTTGTCGAGCGTGCCTATCGACGGGACCGTCGTCATCGGCGAAGGCGAAATGGACGAAGCGCCGATGCTGTATATCGGCGAAAAAGTCGGCGCCGGCGGCACGCCGGTGGATATTGCCGTCGACCCTCTGGAAGGGACGAATTTAACGGCAAAGGGTCAGGATGGGTCTATCGCCGTTATCGCCATCGCCGGCAAGGGCAATCTGCTCCACGCGCCGGATATGTATATGGAAAAGCTCTGCGTCGGGCCGCGCGCCAAGGGGCGTATTGATTTGAACAAGCCCGTGCAGGAAAACCTGCGCCGCATTGCCGAAGGGCTGGAACGGAGCATTGACGATCTGACCGTCGTCATCCTCGACCGCGAACGGCATCAGGAAATCATCAACGACTGCCGCGACGCCGGCGCGCGCATCAAACTCATCACGGACGGCGACGTATCGCCGGCTGTCGACGTAGGCATTGAAGGCTCAGGCGTTCACGTCCTTATGGGGATTGGCGGCGCGCCGGAAGGCGTACTGGCCGCGGCGGCTCTCAAATGCCTCGGCGGCGATATGCAGGCCCGCCTGATTCCGTACACGGAAGAAGAACGGAAGCGGTGCTACGAAATGGGCATCATGGATCTCAACAAGGTCATGACGATTGACGATTTGGTCAAAGGCGACGACTGCATCTTCTCGGCGACGGCTATTACGAACACGCCGATGATGCGCGGCGTCCAGTATTTCGGCGGCGGCGCCCGCACCAACTCCGTCGTCATGCGCTATAAGAGCGGCACGATTCGCTTTATCGACACGTTCCACCGCTTCGACAAGAGCGCGAAATGGAGCATTCACTTGTAATGCTGTTCGGCATAACGCGAAGGGACTCTCGCAAGGGAGTCTCTTTTTTTGGCAATTAGAAAACTATTGGTTAGTGAATAAGGCTATTCTCCAAGACTGAACGGGTATTATTATATAAAATAAAAAGTGGTACAGTTACTAAACAGATAGAAAAAACACTATCAGTTACCGGCGAAAGTGGAGATTTAAGCAACTCTCCGTGATACGGAACTGCTGCAGTTCATTATTACCAATCTGATGTTATTACAGACACGGGTATTGCTGGAGGCTCTGCGGGCTTCATTGCAGTCGGCCTGAATACCATTTCGTATTACATAAGAGTAAGGGGAGAGCATGGCTTACAACATATACAGACAAAAATTGCTTGAAATTGTAGCAGAACTGCAAGAAGACGGAAACTATTAACCCATATACAAGAAACAAAGATAGTGAAGTTGCCCTTGTAAACGAAGATGCTGTGCAGACAATGGCAAAAGACGCTTTTGAGCTGAAGTATGAAGCGGTGGAATTTTAAATTCGTTGACGCTCTTCTTCTTGTAGTATATACTATGTATATACAGAAGGGAGTGAGAGGCATGGCTGTTACGGTAAAAATTCAAAAATGGGGTAACTCTCAAGGCATCCGAATCCCGAAGAATATCATTGATATACTGGATTGGGATGATAACGAAGTGGTGGAAATGTCTGCGCAGGACGGCAACCTGATCATCAAACCGCACAAGAGGAAGACGATTGAGGAATTGTTTGCTAATTATGACGGCACATACGAAAAAGAAACGATCGATTGGGGCGACCCGGTAGGTAAGGAAATATGGTAAAACAAGGAACAATTATCAAAGTAAATTTAAATCCCCGCGCAGGACATGAACAGGCATGGTATCGTCCAGCCGTTGTCGTTAGCAATGACACATTCAACGCAAAGACGAGCATGGTAATTGTTTGCCCTATCACAAATACGATGAATCATTTCCCTCTGCATGTGCCGCTGGATGAAAGAACGAAAACCACGGGATGCATTTTATGCGAACATATCCGGGCTCTGGATATAGAGGCGAGAACCTATCGAGTCATAGAGCAATTACCTGACGATATTTTGCAACAAGTTGTTAACATCATATTCGCTGAGATTGACATTCCGGTATAAACGGGGCTGTCGCCGAATGAAGAATTATTTCCTCTTCGTGCGGCAGCTCCATTTTTACTTTACAGTAGGGAAAGAAGCGTAACGGTTGTATCAGAAAGGCCGATCTGGTACTGGGACAGGCAATCTGCTTCGTACTAAAGACATATTACGATGTATAACAAATCATTTTACATCAGGTAAATTGATTGTAAGAGCTTTATCTTTTCCCTGTCCACCTCTTTTAGTTTCCTACCTTTTATGGTACAATGACTTGATAGTAAATAAAATCACAATAGGCAGAGTGCCGCGTCTTTTTAGCTGCCGAAGCATCCTGCCTGTCTTATATATCGAATTCTGTTTAGGAGGCACCGGAATTGGAGAAGCTGGTTATTCATGGTGGAAAGCCCTTAATGGGTACTGTTCGCGTCAGCGGGGCTAAAAATGCCGTGCTGCCGATTATCGTCGCGTCCATGCTGGGAACGACGAAGAGCACATTGACGGAAATTCCGAAATTAGACGACGTCCATACGGTCTGCGACGTCATCGAATCTCTTGGCGTTCATATAGAAAATCCGCAGAAGGGCGTGTTGGAAATCGACGCGTCGAATTTGTCGTCGACGTCGGCGCCGTACGACCTCGTGCGGCGCATGCGGGCGTCCTTCCTGGTCATGGGGCCTCTGCTGGCTCGCAAAGGCCAGGCGAAGATTTCCCTGCCCGGCGGCTGTTCCATCGGCGCCCGGCCTATCGACCTGCATCTGAAGGCCTTTGAGGCCATGGGCGCCGTCATCAACCTGGAAAACGGCGACATTGAAGCGACGGTTCCCAACGGCCTGAAAGGGGCGCAGATTTACCTCGATTTCCCCAGCGTCGGCGCGACGGAAAACATCCTCATGGCCGCTTCGCTGGCCGAAGGCAAGACCGTCCTGGAAAACGCGGCAGAAGAGCCGGAAATCGTTGACCTGGCGACCTATCTGAACAGCATGGGTGCCAATATCCGCGGTGCTGGCACGAATGTCATCCGCATCGAAGGCGTCAAGGAGCTGCGAGGCGCGACGCATTCGGTTATTCCCGACCGAATTGAAGCGGGCACCTTTATGATCGGCGCGGCCATGTCCGGCGGCGACGTGTTCGTAGAAAACGCTTTGTCGGAGCATTTGAAGCCCGTCGTGGCGAAATTGAAGGAAGTAGGGGCCGAGGTCATCGAGGATATCGACGGCATTCGGGTCATCGGGCATCTGCCCATGCGTCCTGCCGACGTCAAGACCCTGCCCTATCCCGGCTTCCCGACCGATATGCAGGCTCAGTTCATGGCCTTGGCGACGATTTGCCAGGGCACGAGCGTCATTACGGAGACGGTCTTTGAAAACCGCTTCATGCACGTCGACGAATTTAAGCGCATGGGGGCGAAGATCCGCATTGAAGGACGCAGTGCTATCGTAGAAGGCGTGCCGAAGCTCAAAGGGGCGGCGGTCAACGCGACGGACCTGCGCGCCGGCGCGGCTCTCGTCCTGGCAGGCCTCGTCGCTGAAGGCGAAACGGAAGTCGGGTACTTGTACCATATCGACCGGGGCTACGATAATCTCGTATTGAAATTACAAAGGTTAGGTGCTGATATTGTTCGGGTCAATATTGACGAAGAAGAAAACTAAGAAAAAAGCCCGTTCCGGCCTGGCGCATTCGCTGTCCCTGGCGAACTGGCTGGGAAGTGATATTGCGATCGATCTGGGTACGACGAACGTCCTCGTCTATGTCAAGCATCAGGGCGTCGTCGTCAACGAGCCGGCGGTCATCGCCGTCGACAAGGCGACGAACCAGGTCATCGCCATCGGCAGGGAAGCCCAGTCGATGCTGGGGCGGACGCCGCGGCATATTCACGCCTACCATCCGATGCAGAACGGCGTCATCGCCGATTACGACGCGACGGAGTACATGCTGCAGTATTTTATCCGCAAGGCCATTGGCAAGGCGTTGTTTTTCAAGCCGAGGGTCATTATCTGCGTGCCGTCGGGCATTACGAATGTCGAACGGCGCGCCGTCATGGAAGCGGCCCGCAAGGCCGGAGCCCGCAAAACCGTCGTCATGGAGGAACCTTTGGCGGCGGCTATCGGCGCAGGTCTCGATATTGCCGAATCGAACGGCTCCATGGTCATCGATATCGGCGGCGGCACGACGGACGTGGCTATTTTAAGCCTCAGCGGCATCGTCATCAGCGAATCCCTGCGCATCGGTAGCAATACCTTTGACGAAGCGATTATCCATTATTTGGAAAAGATAAAGCATATTACCATCGGCAGCCGCACGGCGGAAGAGCTGAAAATACTCATCGGCACGGCCCTGCCCGACGGCCGCAGCCTCACGGCGGACGTCCGCGGCCGCAGTACGGAGACGGGCCTGCCCGTCGTCATGGACATCGATTCCCAGGAAATCCGCCGGGCTCTGGACGAGCCCATACAGCGGATTTTGCGGGCCGTCCTGTCCATTTTGGAAAAGACGCCGCCCGAGCTGGCGGCAGATATTGCCGACCACGGCATCGTCCTGACCGGCGGTGGCATGCTCCTCGACGGACTGGACCGCCTCATT
>ULUU01048582.1_pt1 | contig 19871 bp, 23 predicted proteins | sample 1958871 | NCBI WGS metagenome assembly ULUU01 (sample SAMEA4835770, study PRJEB28245) | human gut metagenome | biome: gut microbiome; material: fecal sample | place: Denmark | collected 2008 | reverse complement strand
TAAAAATTCAGGAGTTTTTTGTTGATATTGTCCCATAAAAAATATCCTCCTTCATATTAATTATGTCATTATTATACTATGAAAAGCAGAAAATATATAGAATGATAAATTACGTACAACATGCTATACATCCACACAGATTATGGCATTACCCGAAAATCAATGATGATTAACAAATGCTTTTCTACCTATATTCCACGACAACAAACTACTTAAAAATCACTAAAACAGAGCATCGCAAACCATACGGCATGCTTACCGGTAAACAAAAGTCAAATACCAAAAAAACGCCCATATCTTGAGCGCTCTTTTGCTAGCATGGTTACAATACATCAGGATGAGATCGTGCAGGATACCGTTACAATCAGCGATTCATTGAGTATCATATATACTACAACTAATCCGGCTGTATATGACATTTGCGAAAGCCAATATAATTTCCTACTAGTGCATGGTCTTTATATTTTACATCCAACAGCTTTCCTTCAAATAATGTATCGATAACCTCCTGCAACAGCTTCAAATTTTTGCCGCGTTTCTTCATTAGTTTGACGTCTTTGCGGAATTTTGCAGTCGTGACTAATTTATACGTCATACGCCCAAGTCCCCAAATAATTCTTTCGCATTCGCATACCGCTTTGCCGGAACTTTTCCTGCCGCAATGTCCCTAGCTACCTTCATAGCTGTTTCGGTTTCTGCGTTATACCGCGGTTGCTTCACATCAAAGGGCAATCCGCCTTCCATCAACGATTTGCGCAAAAAGATATTTACAGCGTCATTGACAATAATACCAAAGCTGGAAAATAGTTTTTCTACATCGGCCTTAATTTCCGGCTCAATACGTATATTAATCGTCACTGTTTTGGCCATAATACTCACCTCTTGCGGTTATTGTATTATGTTTGTATTATATTCGCAATACAAACATGCAAATGAATTTATAATGTGAAAATGTAGCAGCACAGAACAAAGCCGATCCTGGCAGCACCCTAAATGACTATAAGGCCATCCACCATGGCGATCCCGTTCGCTAGCGCTGCAACGTACAATCTCATCGGGAATCCAATACCGGGATATATCCGTATAGATGACGACAATCGTACATAAAGCCATAACAGCCAGCCATATACTATATCCCCATTCCAAGGCGGCTGCTATATCTCCGATCATACCTCAGTCCTCAGCTACTCTCCGCAGTGTCCAATGGCTGGCTGACGAATCATAGGTCACGCCGTCAACTACACCAGATACGACGCCTTCACTATTAATACTGTATTCTGTCCCGTCCGGCAAGGTAGGCTTGGACTGGAGATTCGCTTTACCGGAACTGCCCTTCTTCACCAGATCATTGATGGAATTAGGATAGACGCCGGTTTCGACTTCATACAACGCCGCCACATTGCTAATCAGGCAAATCGGCCTCAACCTTAGCGATTTTTGCCGTTTTTCCGGCCGATGTAAACTTTTCGGCACGGCTACGGTAGCTAAATCCAAATAATGCCGACGACAATCAGCATTTCCATGTATGTATCATAGTGTGATTTCTACACTTCACTTTCGTCGATTTCAAAAAAGAAATCGCCATTACCAAACAGTTAATGACGATTAGAATTTCTCATTAAATTATCAGAAGTAAATAAAATGGCTAAAAATGTCTGTTAATCTTTGGTTCTATAATTAGCTTAACCATGCCCTTTCCTTCGGAATTCAGGAAAATAATCAGTAATAATTGTGAATCTTAACTCATTAAAAAAATTCACAAAAAGGTTTCTGCCAAATGAAGTTAAGCTGCACATTGCAACAGGACTGCTCACTGAGGAATGCGTTAGAAACAGAGCTGTCCTCGGCGTATTCCAACAAGCAGGTGGTCACTAACCTCGGTAAGTATCTGAATTGGGAAAAATTCCTGCTACGCTAGTGCGGCGACGTATTTCTCAGTTCAGCCGCTCCAACATATTGATGGAAGATATATTTTGGACATCCAGCTGGCGAAAATCGTAAAAGAACAACGAGTCTTCCACCCCTTCTTCCAAACAGTGGATAGCCTTGGAAAAGCGTCGTTCGTATCCCTGCATCAGTTCCTCTACTCGTTGGTATACCTGCTCTTTGGTGGACACTTGACAAATACCCTTCAGTTACTGAGCAAAGGCCATTTTCTCTTCCTGCTAGATGTCGACCAAGATATTTCTGCACCTAGCTGGCACCAGGATATCTCTTACGGATAGCCGCTGCCAAGCCGTCATGGGCGCAGAAATAACTAACTAGCCGAGGAGTTAGGCCACGCTCTTGTAGGGTACGAAATAGCAGCGAATAGAAATCCTCCGACTCCTCCGGCATGGGTTCTACTGCCACTATATCACGCCGACGTTGATCATCTACACCACGGATGCTCAAAACGGCCATGCTGATAATTCTTCCATCTGCACGCACTTTTTCGTACGGATCATCTTCCCAAAAGACGAGATACCGGGTGTCTGCTAAGGACAGATTGCAGGTATGTACCTGTTCATCCAAGCCTTTTGTCATTTCGCTAATCTAGCTGCAAGACAGGCTCTGAATCCCCAGACGTGTTGCCAGTTTTTCTATCTTGCGTGTGGAACTCCTTTTGTATAAGTGCGGCTTCACTGTGTTTGCATTCGGTGACGAAAAACGGAATGTAACCGCATTGCCGCACTTTGGGCACCAGGAAATACATCACCCCATTCTCGTATCCCATTGTCTGGGGCGGTAGCCACTCCGGCCATCTGGACGTTCGTTTTTTCCCGCTCCCAGCTGTTGTTAACCTCAGCTTCCATCCGTTGAATACACAGCCACTCCAACATATACAACATCGGATCTTGCTGTGCCATACAGATCCCTAGTCATTCAGTTAGATTTGTGATATTCTTTTTATAAGCCATTACGGTTCCTCCTTTGTGTTTTGAATGGTTAAGCCTCATTCAGTTTACAGGAACCTTGATGGTTTTTCCATTTTTATTCACTTTTGCGAACTTGATTATACACTACTCAGACAGTCTTACCCCTGCGTTGCTTCATTTTCTTCTCAATTTTGCTGATGTTAGTTTGAGTTGTACCTAAGATAGAAGCCACTTCCGCTTGTGTTTTACCTTCTGCTCGCATTTGAGCAATAGTTGACTCCATTTGGCAAAAATTTTTGTCACGATGGACACGCGAGTGTGAAACGGTAGTGGCATCATCATAGGTGCGGATTTCAACCTGGATGGTTTCAGTGGGAGTGGTTCGTTTTAGCTTCAGAACATTGCGCTTTTTATAAATCTCGACATCTTCGCTGGACATTAATTTCTCGATTGTCATATCCGCTATGTTCATTGGAACTATACAATTCTTATCTTTTTCCATGATGTCATTTATTGTCATTATTTTTCCTCCTGCAAAATTCATATTATGAATATTCTCAATATGAATTTTAATACTCATATTAGAACTTGTCAAGAAAAATTTAAATGATTTGAATTTTTTTGTGATAGATGGATTGTCTTTTTGCAACGATTGATTTTTGAAATATTTTATCACATATTATGATGAGGTATTTTACTGCCAATATATAACTGGTATGTTTAAACGCCAGAAGGGGTGAATTCTTATTCACTCCTTCTGCAGTATACTTTTTATGATTCAACGAGGGTATCTATAGATATACCAAAAAATCTTGCCACGTCTGCAACAGTTCCCAGCTTTAAGAACGTCTTTCCTTGCTCCATCTTATACAGCGCATCCCTGCCATGACCAATTGCATCTGCTAATTGTTGTACAGATAAATCATTTACCCTGCGCAGATGCTGTATATTATGCGCCGCCCTTTGATTACTTTGCATCCAGGTCTCTTTCAGCACTGATTTTAAAGGGTGCCGAGTTTTTTCAAAAGGATTCCTTTGGCCTGCTTCAAAACGCTGATAGATAAAACTATCCACAGATATATGAAACAACCTACAAATGGCATAAGCAATCGGCAAGGATACCTGATACCGTCCTTCTTCCAGCGCCCACATATAACTATTACTCAGCCCAATTAAAGAGGCAACTTCATTCTGGTTCAAGCCATACGCGTAACGCAACGCGATCAAGTTATGACGCACATTTTCATATAACTGCTTACGCTTTATCTCTAGTGCTCCAATCTTTATTAACGCATCCGTCCAAATATGAATTTCTTCGTCTCCCCATTCATACGTTACTAAAAGCTCAACCGGTATATGAAAAAGCTGTGAAAACAGCCACACACACCGCAGACTGGGATAATATCGCCCCTTCTCCATGGCATTGATATACTTTGGATTTAAGCCCAATAAGTCAGCACACTGTTTTTGATTTAACCCATATATTTTTCGAATTATTATAAGATTTTTTCTTATCCGCCTTTGTACTACCATCCATCGCAAATCACTTACATCAGCCGGAGTATCCGCTGAATAATACGCTCTTGCCGCTTGATGAGCCATCTTAATAAATGTCCGTTTTGCTTTCATACTAATCCACTCCTTCTTTTGGCGTTTTTTAGGACGGCAAGGCCGTATCAGAAATTAAACAGCCAGGCAAGGACGGCTTTGCCGTACCATTTATCCTTGCCTGGCTGTTTTTGTTTCTGATAGTATTTTTTTGCCTAAAAAATACGATTAGGCCTCTTACCTAATCGTATTTTCTCACTATGTAAGATGTATCACTCGTACCGTCAAATGGTCAGTACTATCAGCAATTTCATCTATATTTTCTGTTGTAATGACATGACTATATTCACTTATATTGGATAGTAACTCCGACTTGTCTGCAAATACATGATAGTTTGCAAACCCTTCTGATTCTGCATAGGCAGTTAGGGCCAATGCTACAATATCATTGGGAGCAAAGATAGCTGCATTTTTCAACACACATACCTCCAGTTGTTATTTTTAGGACACTTTTAAGGCTTTCTATATGAAATTCTTACCTGATTCACTGCCGTCCTAACTATAGCATGATCACCATACCTGGTCAATGTAGATGTTATTTCAATCAAAATCAATGACTAAAGCATTATCGGGTATATGTATTTCATGCGGGTATTCCTGTAAACGGTACCCAATAACGCCGCATTTCAATTCATGATTCCAAAATAAGAAGGACTTCACTGACTTACCCATAATTTCCAACACGTGTGATCCATCCAATACTTCTTTTCGCTTCTGCGGGCTCAGCATTTCCCATACGGTATTGACTGCCACCATAGTTTTAAACTCCTTTTTCTTTTACTATGACATTACTATAACATCCAAACCAGTAAGAAAAATGAGAGCCGGATTAAAATACAATTAAAATAATGGCAGATGATAGGCATCACATAGCAGCTTTAATGTTTCATGGCTTATCGTACCCCGCCGCACGTAAATATTGATCTCACTTCTAAGATACCGGCGTTCTATCTCTGGTATTTCCAGTTTACCAGCATTTCGCTCCCTGTATTCTGCTAAATACTGCTGCAGCCCTTCTGGCAACAATTTTTCCACAAACGATATAGCCAAGGGAGAGGCAGCTTCACCAGTTAAATTTACAATATCTGTATACAACCATATATCTTTCCGGTCTTTGCCATATTTATTGACGTGCAGATGCCCAAAAAACCAACGCTTATAGGTCAATTTTTCCTCTAAAGAATCAAGCATATGGGATACAGGACATCCGTCATAGGCATGCAGGGAATCAGCCGTATTTTTCCACTTCGACGGGGCGGTATGGGTTACGACATAATCCACGGCCCAGCCAACCCTATTTAAATTCTCGGCTGCATGTTTATATTCCTCAATCGTAGGCAATTCCTGAGGCCACCAAGAGATTCCTTGTATACGACGATCTTGATCAACACTTTTAGCCCCTCCCAGGCAAAAAAAGGTGCTGCCGTCTATCGTAAAAATTTCTCCGCGCATGAGATGGTATATATTATCCCGAACCCGGTGTACCTTGCCGCCCTGCCATTCCATAACAGGATAGGACGCAAGCAAATCGAAGTTTTCATGATTTCCATCGACAAATAACGTGGTAAATGGTTGTTCACTCAACCACTGCAGCCATCGTTCATTTTCCTGTGCATGTCGTCCGCCCCAAATAAGGCCGAAATCCCCACAAATGATAATATAATCTTGAGCTCCAATAGCCATCCCTCGTTCCCGAAGGCTGGCTGGTTCTAACCGTGAAGGATTGCCATGAATATCACCTGTTATATAAATCATCCTGTAATCTCCGTTACCTTGGCATAAATACCATAAATACATAAAAACTAACAACTGGGTTGTGTTTCTATTATACCATATACACGGCCGGCGCCCGTCATATACTTCATTCGATATTTCGCACCTTGACCCCTAAAAAATAGTCCGTGCTGACCTTGTAATATTTTGCCAGTACAATTAATTTTTCGACAGGTATCATCCGCTTGCCCGACTCATACAAGGCGTAGCTTGCCTGGGAACAATTCAGGACCGCAGCTATGTGCTCTTGCGAATACTTTCGTTTTAGCCGGCAGCGCTTTAACCGCTGCCCAATTTCATCTTTCAACATGCTTCTTTCTCCCTAACGCTTCAATACATAAAACGGCTTCGTAAAAACCCCTGGCCTCCATCGAAATCAACGCAGCCGGCGCATTGATTTGTACATAGTCATGACGGTTCAGCCAGTGGCTCAGATACTCCGCCGTCAGCCGACTATGCCCTAGTGTTCGTATAATGCTTTTTTCTTCCTCTGTCAGTCTAATTTTGCGCGGTTCCATCGTATCACCTCACTATAAACTCCAACCCTTATACATTTCTTCTTCAACCCGTTCGGCTTCGGTTTTCTTTTGGTACGGATCGCTGTCATCCCACCATGCATGGTACCGGGCTTTTGTATCATCCACGGCTTTCTGCAGCATGTGATTCAGCTTATCCGTAAACTCTGCATTACGCTTTAGCTGTGCATTCCGTGCGGCCTTGCCCCCGGGTTCCATAGCCGTTTCTTTCTGGCGGATACCATACATATGCACGTTCCCGTCTGTTTTCTCTACGGCGGTTATATCAAACCCCTGCGGATAATCCGCTGGCTGCACCGTTACCACGTACAAACGTGCCTGCCCCTTTTTCACTGTATCGCCTATCATGACGGCTCCTGCCTGCGCTGCCTTTCCCGGTTTCAATTTGAGATCGTCAATGACGGCATAGGCACGGCCTTCATAGGCACGGATAGGGCAATCTTTTACCGCTTTTTTGCCTTCAACCTGGGAGTTGCGTAGTACCACGTTATGCAGGCTGTCACAATAATATAAGTGGTCCATCGGGACGTTCTTCTTCAGCTCTTCCGCCTTGCCGGCGAAGAGCTTTTTCTGTTTCCGGGCCATCATAACCTGGCGATATAGTTTTTTCCCCTGAGCCAACACTTGCTCATTGGTTTGCTTAAACTCCGCGACGACCTCCTCAATCGCCTCCCGGTTGGCCTGAATTTCCCCTTGATACCGCTGGATATCTGCTTCTACTGCTTGTTTCCTGCGTATCAACTGTGCATACTGCGTTCGAAGCGCATCATTTTCCTGGCGAGTACGGGCCAGCTTATAATATTCGTCCGCAACGGGCTGGATCTGCTCTTCCAAACGCTTGTGTTGTCTAACCGTATTCCAATACCCCTTGCCAATGACCTTTTCAATCGCCATGGACCACATATTGTCTTTGGCAACCATCTGCTTCTGCAGCTGCTTATACTCGGCAAGATACCGGGCTTCTTTTTGGGCAAACACCTCCTTCTTTTCCAGCAGCGCATCATACACGTCGGCAGCCGTCACCGTAACCGGCTGGGCTTCCAATTCTTCCGCAGCCTGTTCATCCAACGCTTCGGCAATGAGAGCTTCCCGTTCACGGATTTCTTCCCGGCGGATACGTTCCTGCTCCCGCCGGATTTCAGCGATTACCTTGCGCAGTACAGCGTCGGTGGCAAACATAACGATCTTCTGCTCGGCAACCGACTCCTGCTGATCCGTCTCGTCCATTTCATCGGCAGTACAAGTCGGGTCATCGCACTGGGCCTCAATTTCCCGTTCCCGCTCGCGGATTTTTTCTATCGTCTTTGGATTCCGGTATGCATCTCCCAAATGAGGCGCCGGTATCCGGTCCAGGAGGGCTGCTTCGTCATGGCGCCCCTGCTCTATCAAATCAATCCGCTGCGCCTGCAGGGATTTTTCCGAAACCGAAATCTCCATACCGGTTGCCTTGAATCTCGTATTTACCATGTCAGCCCACAGTTTACGCATGGCACGGGTACCCTGAATAGACTGATAGTACCGGTCCGCACGGTATCCGGCACACGGATTCCCCTGCTGATCCAGATAATAATGCTTAAAATACATGTCCGGTCCAAGAGCCCGATCCTTCTCTATGGTCTTTTCGCAAAACATTATATGCACATGAATATTGCGGTGGTCCTTATCAAAGGCCGCCGTTTTATCATGCACGGCATAGGAAAAGGCATGACGTTTACCTATACCGGTCCTATCCAAAAATTCTTCTACCAAGGCGATATTGTCGGCAAGGGACAGCTCTTCCTGCAAAGCTAACCGGATTTCCCGGTATGCCCTGCCGTTTGCCTGGCGCTTTTCCTCAGCCATTTGCCAGAACTGGCCGGCATGGGCTGCCCAGTCCGGCATATTCCCGCTGCGAGCAAATACCAGGTCTTCTTCGCGCCCCTTCAGTTTGGCATAGCTGCCTTCCCGGCAAATATATTCGTAATGGGCCACCGTATTCACCTTTGTACCATCCGCGCGCGTTGCGTGGGGTGTATTCGAAAAATAATAAAGCGCCATGTTCTTCTGCCCTAGGTTTGCCAAAAAATTTTTAAAAAATTTTATATTTCTGTGTTTCAGGCCAAAATTGGCCTACGCCGCAGGCGTCCCGCGCAGCGGGTTCTTTCCGCTTGCCGGAAAGCGCATAGCTAAATGTCAGGGACATTTGCGTAAATGCGCATCCCCTTGTTTTTAAAGATTTCCCCTGCTTGTTATTATACCATTTCCACTCTGTTTTTTGTACTATTTTTTATCACTAAAATACCAAAATATTTTCATTAGCATTTGTAATAAAATCGCTTATTTAAGCTATTTATAAGGAAGTCTCGCTATTTACTTTGTAGTATTTTCATGATATTTTTAACACAAGAAAAGCAATGAAACAGGCAAAAGGAGGCTTATATATGAACCCATTCCGACGCCGCCCGGACCACAGCGCCCCACCGGACGGAAATGCCGCTGACATCTTTGAAAAAGGGCCGATGAAACCCTACAGCGACGATCTTCTAAATTTCAAGCAGCAGCGCGATACGGCATTTTGGCTTATGAAAGCCTGTATAGTCATCATTGGCATCTGCGTTATCGTGACTGTCCTTATCGCTACTACGTATAACTACAAGACGTATGTCGTCCGCGTAGATAACGCTACCGGCCAAGTAGAGACCGGCGGAGAGCTGAAAGCCACAAACTACTCCCCACGGGAAGCCGAAATTAAATATTTCCTTTCAAATTTCGTTGCCGATACCCGAACAGTACCCCTTGACCCGGTACAGTTTAAAAATAACGTAGACCGGGCTTCCCACTATCTCACTACTCAGTCGGCCAACAAACTGGCAGATATGCTGAAAAACGACGATCCGCGGGCAAAGCTGGGCAAAATGACCGTGCAGCCTACGATCCGCAGTATCCAGCTGCAGCCCGGCTCCAAGGGAACGTATCAGGTGCGTTGGTCTGAAGAAGAGTATTCCCTCTCCGGCTCCTCCACACATCGGATTAATAACTACGTTGCACTGTTTGCTGTAACCGTCGACCCACCGACCAAAGAAAACGAGCTCCTCATTAATCCTCTCGGGCTCAAAATCAAAGACCTTACCATGTCCATTGAATCGACATCCAAAGCGCCGACACCGGCACCGCAGGGAGGGACCAGCAATGAAACTTAAACAAACCGCCCTCCTGGTTGCACTGACCTGCTGTATATCCACAGCTTTTGCCGCTGACGAAGCCAAGTCTACATACGATACCAGCGACGGCAGCTGTTCGGCAGCCAAAGTAGTGTACGAATATAAGCCGGACAGTTTATTCCGGGTCAACGTGCAAATGGGATATGTTACGGACATTGCCCTAAAGCCCGGTGAATCCGTCACCTATCTTGGCGCCGGCGATACCAAGCGCTGGCTTATCGACCAGGCTGCCGTCGGCTCGACATCCCATATCTATATCAAGCCGTTGGCAAAAGGTATCTCTACAAATATGATCATCAACACCAACCAGCGCACGTACCGCCTGTATCTCGTATCCGTGACATCCAACTATACGCCGATCGTGGAGTTCTCTTTCCCGGACGAAGCTTTCCAAAAAATGATGGCGCGTCCTCTGCCATGGAAGAGCAAAGAAGAAAAGCTATTCTATGACATCTATATGGAAAAGAAAGACGGCGCCTATGCCTTAAAAAAGCTGAACCGAAAATACAAGGTCAAAAAGCACGGAAAATTGGAAAAGACATTGTATCCTGCCGAAATTTTTGACGACGGTACGAGGACATACATCCTCATGCCTCAGTCCAATAAATACGATTTACCGGTGTTATACAACGTCGATTACGAGAACAAAATGACCCTCGTAAACTATCGCATCAAAAACGGATATATCATCGCCGACAGGGTGTTCCGCAAAGCCCGCCTTTGCTATACCCCGAAAACATACCTGGACATCCTGCCGTCTGACGTGCTGTACGGAGGTGCAGAAAACTGATGGATATAAAATATTTCATCTCAGATTTACTAGAAAACCTAAAAAAACGCTTTAGGAAAACGAGTTCGGAAGAAAGCGACTGGAACACGGACTATGAAACATCGTTTTATCAGCAGGACTATTCCAACGGCAAACAAGATACACCTACCGGCGCCCGTCCCCAGAATCCGGCAGACGGAGAGCTCTATATACCGGACGATGAAGAAGACGAAGGAAGCCGCGCCGACCGGCTGCGCAAAAAGCATATCCTGACAGCCGGCGGCATTGTGGCCTTTATCGCCGCGGCCTCTATGGCCTATACCACGCTGGTACCGGATACGCCGGATGCATCGAAACAGCAGCAGCCGCAGGAAACTACCGTATCGGCCCGGGCAGGCAACAAAGACTTGCCCAGCAAGTACAGCGACATCGCCAAATATCAGAACAATCAAAAACCAAAAGGAAAAGAATCCAAGGGAGGGAATGCAGCTGCAAAATCCCATGCGGCGCCAACGGAAAGCCAGCCCGTTGCCGTACGGCGCAGCCGTGCAGCCAGCAGTTCATCTTCCTCGTCGGCTCCGTCTGTAGCAGCTGCCCGTCAGCCAAGTATTTCTGCCGAACAGAAAGCGGCCCAGCGGGCAGCTGCCGAAGCACAGAAAGCCGAGGAAGAAGCCATGAACAGCTCTATCGCATTTAAAGTTGCCGCGGCGGTGACCAATGCCGTTGCTGGCACCGCTACTGTACAAGCCGCGGAACCGCAGCCGAATGAAAATTTGTTTTACGACGCCGGGGATGAAACGAACGGACAGTATGCCCTGCAGGCAGGCTCCGTTATCCCTGCAACGCTCCAGACCGGCGTATCTAGCGACATGCCAGGCGGCGACGTCGTGGCCCTGGTACGTCAGAACATTTATGACAGCCTGACGGGCACGCATCTGTTAATCCCCCAGGGCAGTAAAATCATTGGTACGTATGGTCAGGCCGGAGCACGCGGCAACAAGCGAATCGGCGTCGTTTTTGAACGCATCATTTTGCCTGATGGTTCCAGTCTGGAACTCCCCGATCAGAAAGCCATAGACGGTACAGGTACGCCGGGGCTGATTGACAAATATACGACCCACTCGTCCACCCTATTTAAGACCGCATTTATGACGGCCCTTCTCGGCGCCGCCGCCCAGTCGGCGACAGGCAATACCAGCGGCGATGACAACCGAAGCCCGGGCCAGGAAGCCGTAGCCGGCGCCGTTGCCGAAGTGATGGAAACGGCCAGCGACCTCATCGACCGCGATGCCAATATCGCGCCGACAATCACCATTTCTCCTGGTTATCAATTTAACATTTTTATCAATCAAGATTTATTGATTGGTGAGTACGTTGAATAGGTTTGCACTCTTTTTCTGTTGCCTGCTTCCTGCCGTCGGCGGCCTCTGGGCAGGAACGCAGAAATTTGCACAGTTGATTCAGTATGATACGCAGTTTCTCGGCCCTCCACTGCTGCAGTTTGGCACAACAACGCTGTATGCGCCATGGAAATTACTGGTGTGGTACGGCATGTACCGCGTCTACGTCCCAGGCCTTTTTAAAGACGTCATGATGTATCCCATTGGAGGACTGATTCTTTTCTTTATCTTACTCGTCATCTTTCGCCCGCAAAAACAGCTTACCAGTCATGGCAGCGCTCATTGGGGCGCATACAAAGACCTGGTGCGTATGGGCCTCATTTCCGGCTCCGGCGTTGTCGTAGGCCTCTACGACAACACCCTGACCAAGCAGGCAACGGCCTTGCTCCGGTACCTGGAAAATAAAAAGAACGAATCCGAGAGCTACGGTGAAATGTCCTTTGACAAGCATCTGGAAAAAGAACGGGCCCGTCACGCACAGGTCCTTGCCAAACTCACCTTTCAGCGAGACATGGCAACCCCAGGAAGCAAACCGTCTATGGCCTTGGATAAAGAAATCGCTAAGCACCGCAGCTGGCTGGAAAACCCGCCGGCATATAAGCCGAAAAAAGGCTCGTCGGCGTACCTTTGGAAACGCCTGTATGACACAGCCTTTGGGATTTATACCAAACTCCCGCATTTTTACCTGCGGGATAACCAAAGCCGGCACGTCGTACTCGTCGCCCCTACCCGATCCGGGAAAGGTGTCGGCGTCATCGTGCCAACGCTTTTGGGAGGCTGGAAAGAATCGGTCATCGTCAACGATATCAAATCGGAAAACTGGGGGATCACAGCAGGATATAGAAAGAAAATGGGCCAGAGAGTCATCAAGTTTGAGCCTACCTGTGCAGACGGCTCCAGCGCCCGCTGGAACCCGCTGGACGAGATACGGATCGGCACGCCCGAAGAAGTTTCGACAGCCCAGAACATCGCGAATGTCATCGCCAATTATGAAGGCAAAGAAAACGCCGATCACTGGATCGCCAATGCCGCCAATGTCATTACCATGGTCATTCTCCATCTGAAATACGCCCATTGTACAGACAAACTCCATTACCCCAATCCGCCCAACTTGTACACCGTTGCCAGTTTCCTCAAAGCAGCAGCCGCTCCTACGGTACTCGAAGACGGCACCATCGACGACGCAGAATACAGCGTACAGGATTTCGTCACGGCCATCCAAGGGCTGCAGAACTATGAACATGTCCCCAAAAACGGCATCGACATTGAAGAATGGGATATGAAGCAGCAGGCCTATGTTACCCGGCATTTTACGCCGGATGATCTGCATGCCTTGTATCCTGATGACTTTATCGGCCCGTCGGAGGCGCCGTACACGCATCCCATTATCAATCGGGGTTTTATCGAAATCGCAAAGAAACCGGATAATGAACTTGGTTCCATCATTTCGACAGCAAATACGGCTCTTAAAGAGTATTTAGACCCGGTACTTACCATGAACACGCGGTGCAGCGATTTCTGCATCGACGACCTTATGAAACATCCCAGACCTGTATCACTATACCTTATTACACCTCCAAGCGATCTTTTACGTATGTCACCTATTTTCCGGCTCTTCTTCGAGCTCATGGTAGGCCGTCATACGAGAGAAATTGCCGAATATCAAAACGGCAGGGCAGCCAAGCCGGCATATCTTCATAAATGCCTGCTCCTGATGGATGAATTTAACAGCTTAGGCAATCTCAAGCGGTTCGTCTCCGCCTTCGCCTTTACCGCTGGCTACGGCATGAAGGGATTTCTCGTCATGCAAGGTCTGGACCAGCTGTTTAAGACCTACGGCAAAGATAATGAAATCTTGATGAATACCAGCCTGCAGATCTATTTCTCACCGAACGAAGATAAGACCGCTGCATATTTGGAAAAAAATCTCGGCAACCAGACTATCATTGCCGAATCCATTTCCGATACGGGCCAATGGTTTAGGAAAAACATTTCACGGAGCGAGATTTCCCGTCCTCTCATGACCGCTGAAGAAACGCGGCGCCTAGGTGACAACGAAATCATTTTTGCCCAGAATAACCCGCCCATTTTAACGCAAAAGATCCGTTACTACGAGCAGGATTTCTTCACCCGCAAACTGGCGGACGCTCCCTACGTCAGCGACGTGCTCCGTACCGGCGGCAGAGCCGAGACCATCAATGCCAACCCGCGACGGGAAGAGCGTCTTGCACAGCGCCGCCAGAAGCTCAAAGAAACATACGGACTAATCCAAGAGAAAGAAGGTGAAACCTATGGTCTCTCATGTCAAACTCCAACAGCTCATGAGGAAACAGGAACTGCTGAACGAACGGCGGCGGAAACAGGAAGCAAAACTCCGGGAATCCATCAAAGCGACCAGCAGCGAGCTGAGGGACATCAGTAAGCAAATCGAGGAAGAAAAATATGCGGTCTTGATCCGGCTGCTCCGGGAAACGGGCTTACCGCTGGATAACACACCGCTTATTATCGGCATCGCTCTGGAAGCAAAAGACATGATGGATTCTACCGATGAATCTGTAAGGACTGCCGCCATCAATAAATACACAGACCGCTATCTGGCGTTCCAGGAAGCCCGGCAATCGGTACAGCCCGCGCCGCAATGCGTACCGGCAGAAGCCTCCGAACCGGCAAATCCTCCAGCGGACAGCCCGACATTGTACTACGAGGAGATGGGCTAATTGGCAGATATGATCAACAGCTCTCTGCAATCCTTGTGGGGCAATGGGATATCAGAGCTGATGGAACGCAAAGACATTACCGAAATCTATGTCAACGACGACGGCTATATCCGGTATCAGTCCTACAAAGAGGGAAAGGTTAAAACGAACATATACCTGTCATCCGACAAGATCCAGGCTATTATCGAAATACTTGCCGGTCAGGTAGGTAAAGTCGTCAACGAAGACATTCCCAGTATTTCTACCGAAATCCGGGGATACGGGGCCCGGTTCCAGGGCGAGATCCCTCCGATTGTCCGCAATCCCCAGTTCAACATCCGTAAAAAGGCCGACAGGATTTTTACTCTTGCTGAATACGTCGCAAACGGCACCCTCAGTCCCTATTACAAGGACTATATCGAAAAAGCCATTGCCGACCGCAAGAATATCCTGATCGTCGGCGGCACCGGTACCGGCAAGACGACCTTTCTCAACGCCATCTTGGAAGCCATAGCCCGGATCTCTCCGTACCATCGCATCATCTCACTCGAAGACCTGCCGGAGCTGCAGTGCCCGGCTGATGACTACTCCCCTATGTTTACCAAACAGGAGACAAATAGCCAGGGCATCAAATACAACATGACCCGATTGCTGGCAGACTGCATGCGAAGGTCTCCTGATAGAATCATCGTCGGCGAAGTCCGGGATGGCGCCGCGTATACCATGCTTAAAGCCTGGAACACAGGACATGAAGGCGGCGTTTGCACAGTCCATGCCAACTCTGCCGAACTTGCCCTTACCCGTATCCGCAGTTTGGCCCGGGAAGATCCAGACGCAGCCGGCGACATCAATGACCTGATTGGCGAAGCCATCGACGTCGTTATCAGCATCGTCCATACCGACCTCGGCGGCGGCCGGAAAGGCCGCGTCGTCAACGATATTATCGAAGTCAAAACCTATGACGACGTAAGACAAGAATTTGTTCTCCGTCACGTACCAAATAATACTGCGCTGAAAAGTGCTATATAGTGCTATTTCGTGCTTATTTGTATCAGAACGTATCATTTTAGCACAAATTGTGCTTTTACATCATATCCAACTTGTTCTTAAAGGAGGTTTTCTCAATGCACACCAACACCCTGCACTTATTCATTGTAAAGCAGAAAGCTGCCATGCAGCGCCGCTATCTGTACAAGGTAGCCGGCCTGTCTTTATTCCTTTCTACGAGTCCTATCTTTACCTTTGCCAGCGATGTCGGCATTACCGATACAGCCGACGTTGATTCCTGGCCTTGGACAAAGTTTTTAAACTCCCTTGCCGATCAGCTTACCGGCCCCCTGCCTACGACACTTGGCATCATGGGGATCGCGGCCGCCGCTATCGCCATGTTTGCCGGACACGGCGGAGCGGGTACACAAAAATTTATCATGCTTGTCTTTGCTATCTCCATCTGCTTATTTGCACCGAACTTCGTAGAAATTATTACGGACAGCGCCGGCGGCGCCACCATTTACGGGGTATAAGCCATGGCAACAGAAGAAATCCCCGAAGGCTACGAAGCGCCGTTACATCGCAGCCTTACAAAGCCCCTGTATTGGGGCGGCGTCCCCCGTAATATTCTGCTGCTTGAGGTACTCATCGGCGTCCTGGGAGGCATCATTTTAAAGACCTTTATCGTCCCCGTCTTGGCCGTCGGCGTACATTTTATCTTTAGGTACCTTGGTACGCAAGATCCATATTTCTTAGACGTGTTCTGGCGCGGCAAGGATTACGAAAGTTATTACGAACCCTAACTCATCAAATCATAGCAAATTACTACATCAGGAGGTGATATCTTGTTTGGATTTGCCAAAAAGGCGGCCGCCGCTAAGAAAGCTCTCGAAAAGCACGAAGCAGCATATACCAATAAAAATGGCGTTTTTACCCAGCGGTCGCAGCTTGAAAGCCTGATACCCTGGGTTGCCATCGATCCGGACGGGAAAGACGACATCAATCTCGTTTATAACCATGATTATGCATTGTTCACGGTCTTTAAGTTCCGCGGCCCCGATATGGACAGCGCTACCAAGACGGAACTCATGCAGTTTAATTACCAGTTAAACAACGTTATGAAATCCCTGCCGACCGGATATGTGCTGTATTTTGACGCCCACCGGCATTTTGCGACAGACTATGACTCGTCGGATATGCCGACGCCCCTCACGCAGCTGATGGACGACGAACGGCGCGATTACTACGCCAGCAAAGTCCATTTTGATACAGACTACTATTTCGTCGTTTATCAGGCGCCGCCAAACTTCATGGCCCGGAAGTTTTTAGATTTCTTTGTTGAAAAGAGGAAAAATACCGCAAAGTTTCAAGCGAATGGGCGTTTGTATTTCGAGTACATCGACAAGTTTCGCGACCGGTCGATGCAGATCAGCAATATGCTGGCCCTCATCTTTAACCGCAACATGGAACAGCTCAACTGCGAGGAAACACTGACCTACCTGCATTCATTGGTATCTGACCGGCGGTTTACGGTAAAGCCGAATCCTATGCGGTTTATTAAAAACTACATTACAGACGCCGGATTCATTGGCGGCCGCAATCCCCAGCTCGGCAGCAAGCATATGAAAATCATCACGATTTTAAACTTTCCGCCAGTCACGACGCCCGGCGTATTCGATGCATTGAACGCGCTTAACATCGAATACAGATGGGTCAGCCGGTTCATCTGCTTGTCCCGCACGGACGGCATGGAAGAACTGTCCCATTACGTCAAGCTTTGGGGACAGCAGGTCAAAGGCTTTTTTACCTACATCCGGGAAGCCATCACCCAGACAGAGCTGCAAGGTGCTATCGACGAGTCAGCCGTAGACAATAAAGAGGACGCCATGGCAGCCCAGCGCGAACTCGGCGCAGACTTCGTGAGCTATGGCTATTACACCATGACGCTCATCGTCATGGACACGGATAAACAGGCCTGCGCAGACAAAGCCAATCGCCTTCTGGAAACGTTGAACAGCCTGGGGTACACAGGATTTATCGAAACGGAAAACTCCGTCGAAGCCTGGCGCGGGACCCTGCCTGGCTGCTACAAGTGCAACATCCGGCGGCCTATCGTCAGCAGCTTAAATTTTTGTCATATGGCCCCGACCACAGCCGTGTGGTCTGGAGACAAAAATAACGAACATTTAAAGGGGCCTGTCCTGCTCTACACCGATTCCAGCGGCTATACGCCGTTCCGGCTCAGTCTCCATGACGGAGACGTAGGGCACACGCTTATCGTCGGACCGTCCGGTTCCGGCAAATCCGTACTCCTGAACACCCTTGAAGCGCATTTCCAGAAATATGCCAACTCCAACGTGTTTATCTTCGATAAAGCAGCATCAAGCCGGGCTCTAACCTACGCCGTCGGCGGTCACTTTTATAATTTGGCCGCAGAAGGTATGCAGGACTTATCCTTTCAGCCGCTCGCGCATATTGACGATGAAAAAGAGATGAAATGGGCTAAGGAATGGATCATGGCATACCTCGTCCAGAAAAACGTTACGGTAACGCCGCAGGAAGAGATTTACGTCTGGAACGCCTTAAAAAGCCTTTCCGTCATGCCGCAGGAGCAGCGGACGCTGACAGTTTTCACCGAATTTGTACAATCCCACGAAATTCGGCAAGCACTGCAGGCGCTTACATCCAAAGGAAGCTACGGGAAACTCTTTGACAACAATAAGGAATTTTCCGGCACCGGCAGCTGGCAGGTGTACGAAATGGAAACCCTCATGGGAACGCCGGGCATTGTGGCGCCGACGCTCGACTACTTGTTTCACCGAATCGAAACCCGTATCAGTAAGGCTTCCGGCCCAAGCCTGATCGTACTCGACGAATGTTGGCTCTTTTTAGACAATCCTATCTTTCAAGCCAAACTCAAAGAATATTTTAAGGACATGAGAAAAAAATATACGTCCATATGGATTGCAACGCAGCAACTGTCCGATATTGCCAGTAAACCGGCTCTCATGGATACGGTCAATGACCAGTGCAAACACAAGATATTTCTACCGAATGGCAACGCGACGAGCGATGCCAATAAGGATTTGTATCGTATTTTCGGCTGTAATACCCGGCAAACGGAAATCATCTCCAAGATGACGCCTAAGCAGGATTACTACTATAGCGACCGGGATAAGGGCAACCGTCTGTTCCGCCTGGCCCTGCAGCCATCTGAACTCCCCTTTGTAACAGCTACCAGTAAAACCGACCAAATCAAGATGAATCAGATTATGATGGCCGGCAAACAGGATGACTTCATCCATGAGTGGCTGAGTTATAAAAACGCCGATGAGGAATGGGAAAAATACCAGGTATACCAAAAACGGTACGCATCCCCTTCCCCATCCCACTGAGGACGGTGATATACACAGACTTATTTTCTTTTTTATGTCTTCCAATCTTATAGAAAGGATGATTTCACGCATGAATAAGATTTATAAGGTTATTTACTCAAAAGTCAAAAATTGTTATGTTGTAGTTTCTGAGTTGGCTAAATCCACTGGCCGTTCCACTTATCAAACAAAGAATGCTCTATGCAATGTTAAAACATTACTGGCTGTTTCTCTTTTAACCTCGGGAATTTGTTACTTCCCAGCTCAAGCTTACGATTATCCGGGAAGTATAACCGTTCCAGGTGAAGATGGCTATACAAATGGTTACGGCAACCTTGTTGGATTCGGTGATATCGGTATTGTTGACAATAATGGCCCTGATTTTTCACGTGCATTTATGATTGATATTGGCGACGGAAGATCCCTGGTTTATACACCTACCGATAAAACCTATACCGTAAAAAGACGAAGCCCAGAAGGATATTGGGTTGACGTTACTGAAACATTGAAAGGGGGCGCCCTTTATATCGCAAACTATCATACAGAAACTTCTTCTGGTGATAATTCAGGAGGTAATAAAACTAAATATGCCTCTTTTGAATTATTAACCGAAGACGCCAAAGGCTTTTTAACTGGAACTTCAGGCGGAGCTTCAGGCGAGGTTGAA
>ULUU01071877.1_pt1 | contig 20433 bp, 8 predicted proteins | sample 1958871 | NCBI WGS metagenome assembly ULUU01 (sample SAMEA4835770, study PRJEB28245) | human gut metagenome | biome: gut microbiome; material: fecal sample | place: Denmark | collected 2008 | reverse complement strand
GAGTTTGTAAACTCGGCCCGCCTCTATTTCTTCTCCACCGATTGTGAGGGAAGAAAGTACACTGTCTTTTATTTTCATCCTTACACCCGAACTGATTGCCTCTCCGCCACTTTTAGCCAGAGCTTCAAACAAATTTCTGACTGATTCGGAATTGAGTTCGAGAAGGGTGAGTGTGTTATCAAAGGGATATACATTATATATATCTCCGCGGGTCACATTTCCATTTGTTATTTCACCACGGATTCCGCCATTGTTGTAGAGTGCGAAATCAGGTCGCACTCCAAACTCTGTTTCGCACATTTCAACCATCGCGTCAGCCGTGAAATTTGAAAGCGTACCTTGTGGAAATCCTTTGCGCAGTTTGACAGGACATTGCGCAAGAACTTCGCCCATAGCCCTGTCGAGCTGCGTCGAATAGTTTTCAATCTGTCCGGCAAAGACAGGGTCGATTCTTGGGTCCAAACGCTTGTCCACCGGAATCAGGCGATAGTTCCATCCGAATGTCCCATTTTCATTGAGCGAGACTTTCATATAGCCAAGGCAAACCCCCTTGCTGCCGGTCTGGACAATCGGGACAAGCCTTCCATCGAGGTTCTGCACATAGTCGGGGCGATTGAGAAATGTGTGGGAATGACCACCGATAATCATATCTATATTCCTTGTATTCAAGGCGATGCCGCGGTCGTAATACTTGGCTGCGGAGTTTGCGGCATAACCCAGATGAGAGAGGGCAATCACCATATCCGCCCCCTTGTCTTTCAGTTCTTTCGCCAGGTTTTCGGCACGTCTGAGAGGATATTCATATTCCACCCCCACACAGGAATTCGGGTCTACAAGACCCGCCAACCGCACATTCAGACCGATGAATCCGATTTTCAGCCCTTCAAGTTCAAGCATCCGGCTCTCCTCGATTCTCGGAGCAAGAGTGGTATTCACGAATTTGAGATTGCTGCTAACAGTCGGGATGTCATTGAGAGCCAACATCTTGTCGAGCCCGTTCATTTTCTTGTCAAATTCGTGGTTGCCGATGGTCTTGATGTCATAGCCCAATTCTTTTTGAGCCATCATTTCCACGTCACCGCCTAAAACCGTGAAGTAATATGACCCCTGCACGAAATCCCCTGCATCGCAAAGGAGCACCGCCCTATCCGCCGTCCTCACGCTGTCTGCAAGCACTTTGATTCGCGCAAGCCCGCCGCGATTGGCATTGTAGCTGGCATTAAGGTCCGTAGGCAGAATCTGGCTGTGGACATCGTTGGTAAAGAGGAGTGTGAGCTCAGTTGCCTTCGGCTTTTCCTCTGGTTTTTCCTCCGGCTTTTCAGTCGGTTTCTCTTCCGGCTGTTCTTGCGGTGGAACCTCAGGATTGAGATTGCCACTCGTGCAGGAGAATATGGCTAAAAAGGAAATTAGAGCAACAAGTGCTGGATGGCGTTTCATAATTAACGGTTTTCATAAAAAGCGTGCAAACATAATGATTCGCCCGCATAATTCCAAAAATGGCGACTGTCTCATTGTTATTTGTGCAGAATTATCCCGTTTCGAAGCCCGGTTGTGAAAAATTTGCTAATTTTGTGTCTCTTTGAAAAAAAATCGGAGGGAGGTTCGTAAAACAATAACCACAATGTTCTCTTTTCTAATCAGTCTTTTTGCCCTGCTTTTGGGCTATTTTCTTTATGGCAGGCTCGTGGAACGCATCTTTGGGATTGATTCTTCGAGGAAAACCCCGGCACTTAGCAAGGCGGACGGGGTGGACTATGTGCCTATGCCTGCGTGGAAAGTCTATATGGTCCAGTTCCTCAACATCGCCGGGACAGGTCCTATTTTCGGAGCCATTATGGGGGCTAAATTCGGTCCGGCGTCCTATCTTTGGATAGTCTTCGGATGCATTTTTGCCGGTGCGGTTCACGACTATTTCACTGGGATGCTTTCGATTCGCGGCGGCGGGACCGGACTGCCTGACATTGTGGGAGAATACCTTGGAAAAGGAACAAAGAAATTTATTCTTGCCTTTTCAATCATCGTTCTGATGCTGGTGGGAACGGTTTTCGTCTTCAGTCCGGCGCTGATACTCGGAGATATTGCCGGTGACGGGTCCACTACCGCGATAATGATTTGGGTAGGGGTCGTTTTCCTCTACTACCTTGTGGCGACCCTGCTTCCGGTGGATAAGATAATAGGTCGCATCTACCCTGTTTTTGCATTTGCGCTTCTGTTTATGGCAGTGGCTCTAATGGTCTGCCTCTTTGTGAAATGGCCTTCACTCCCCGAGCTCTGGGACGGAATCGGAAATCTTGGTGAAAGTGAGGGGCTTTTGAGCGGCCAGCCTATTTTCCCTTGCCTTTTCATCACTATTGCCTGCGGAGCCGTGAGCGGTTTCCACGCCACACAAAGTCCGCTGATGGCACGCTGCCTCACAGACGAGAAACTCGGAAGACCTGTTTTCTACGGAGCAATGATCACTGAAGGTGTGGTTGCGCTCATCTGGGCAACAGTTTCATCTTGGTTTTTCTTTGACGGAGGTGCCGAGGCTGTGGGGTCCTCACTCAGTGCTGCCGCCCCTGAAGTGGTTGTGAGTGTGTCGAAAAGCTGGCTGGGGATTTTCGGTGGCATTCTCGCAGTGCTCGGAGTTGTGGCAGCCCCTATCACAAGCGGCGACACAGCATTCCGCAGTGCCCGCCTCATTGTGGCGGATTTCCTCCACTTGGAGCAAAAACCGATACGCAACCGCCTGGCAATCAGCATCCCGCTTTTTGCAATCGCCGTCCTGCTGCTTTGGTACAACATTGCAGATGAAGACGGATTCAATGTTATTTGGCGCTATTTCGGCTGGGCAAACCAAACTCTTGCCGTGTTTATGCTCTGGACTGCAACGGCTTACCTCGTCAAATCCAAAGGAGCAGGGTCTTCTGCCTACCTACTGACCCTTTTCCCCGCAGCCTTTATGACAGCCGTCTGCACGACCTACCTCTGCATCGCAAAAATCGGTTTCAACCTCCCAAACAGCTGGAATTACGCAATAGGTTCCGTGACATTCGTCCTTTCGCTAGTGATTTTCTTTGTTTGGAAAATCCGTCGAGACAGAAAGATAAAGATTTGATTTTCACTGACCGGTGGGAAAGATAGCATTCATAGACATTGAAGTCAGCGGAAATGGAAAGATTCTCGATTTGGGCGCCATTAAAGGCGACTCGTCATTCCATTCCGCCCACATTGCCGACTTCATAGATTTCATCGGCGACTGCGATTATCTTTGCGGTCATAATATTCTTGAGCACGACCTTAAATTCATTCGCCCTTTCCTTAAGAAGGATTACAAAATCATTGATACTCTGTACCTTTCACCTCTGCTTTTTCCGACAAGACCATATCACCGATTGATGAAGGACGACAAGATTGATTCGGAGGAGTTGAACAATCCACTAAGTGATGCCAAGAAAGCAAAAATTCTATACGACGATGAAATCAGCGCATTCCGAAATCTTCCGGAATCGCGGCAATTGCTGTATTATGATTTAACTTCCGGTGATGCCCATTTTCACGATTTCTACAAATCTGCGGATTATTCACCGGGATGGAGACCTATGTTTCTTCGTAAGAGCCTATCGGAAAGCATTCTGACGACACTTTCTTCCCTTGTATGCAGTAATGCCGCAATCGAAAGCCTCGTTAAAAAGTATCCCGTTGAGTTCGCATATGCGACAGCAGTCATTCTCACTCGCGACAGAAATTCAATAACTCCTGCGTGGGTTTTAAAGAATTATCCCGCAGTAGAGAAAATAATATACCTCTTAAGAAACAAGAATTGTGGCAAGTCGGACTGTGAGTACTGTTCTTCTGCTTTTAATCCGGAAAAAGCATTGAAAAAATGGTTCGGTTACGAACATTTCCGAAAATTCAACGGTGAACCACTCCAAGAAAATGCTGTTCGCGCAGCTATTGAAGGTGAATCCCTACTTGCCATCTTCCCAACCGGAGGCGGCAAATCTCTTACATTCCAACTGCCTTCTCTTGTCACAGGAGAAACTGTCAGAGGGCTTACAATCGTCATCTCACCCCTTCAGTCCCTGATGAAAGACCAAGTTGAAAATCTTGAGAAAAAAGGCATTTCAGATGCTGTGTATATAAACGGACTTCTCTCGCCTGTAGAAAGGAGAAACGCCTTGGAAAGGGTGAGGAACGGAGAAGCTTCGATGCTCTATATTGCTCCGGAACAACTGCGTTCAAAAACAATCGAGAAGATTTTGATGTCCCGGACTTTATCCAGATTTGTGATTGACGAGGCGCATTGCTTCTCCGCTTGGGGTCAGGATTTCAGAATTGAGTATCTTCATATCGCAGATTTCATAAAATCCATTCAAGAGGCAAAAGGTCTTGAGAATCCTATTCCGGTTTCTTGTTTCACAGCTACTGCAAAGCCGAAAGTTATCAGTGACATCACGGACTATTTCTACGATAACCTCGGACTCCGCCTCAAACGTTTCACTACAGACGCAACACGAACAAATCTGCACTACACAGTTTTGTACCGCGCAGACAAAGAAGAAAAGTATCAGACACTTAGGGAACTTCTTTCAGAGAGCTCTTGTCCCTCTATTGTCTATGTTACAAGGACAAAAGCGGCCGAAGAGATTGCAGCGAGACTTGTTCGGGACGGTCTCAATGCGAGAGCCTTCCACGGGCAGATGGATACAAGGGTAAAAGTGCAGAATCAAGACGATTTCATAAATGATCGGGTGCGCATCATTGTGGCGACATCCGCTTTCGGAATGGGCGTGGACAAAAGTGACGTCGGTCTTGTCGTACATTTTGAAATATCTGATTCTCTTGAGAATTACATTCAGGAAGCAGGCAGAGCCGGACGCGATGTCCATTCGGAAGCGGATTGCTATGTGCTGTTTAATGATGACGACCTCAACCGCCATTTCGTTCTCCTCAACCAGACAAAGCTGACATTCAGCGAAATAAACCAAATTTGGAGAGCAATCAAAGGCTTGACTCAGAAACGCGACACAATCAGTATTTCTGCCCTTGAAGTAGCCCGCAAAGCAGGTTGGGATGAAATCCGGGATGTTGAGACAAAGGTAAAAAGCGCAATCGCCGCATTGGAAAATGCCGGCTATGTAAAGCGCGGTATGAACAGTCCGAGAATATATGCGACAAGCATTGTTCCAAAGAATCTGGATGAGGCTGCGGAAATCATCAGAAAATCCGACAGTTTTGCGGAAGAAGAAAAACAGGATGCTGTACGCATTGTCAAATCCCTGATTTCGGAACGAAGCCGTGCCAAGGCCGGAACAACCGCCGCCGAATCCAGGATTGACTACCTGTCCGATATGCTCGGAATTGAAATAGGGAAAGTCGTCAGGGCAGTTGAGAAGATGCAGGCTTGCGGTATCCTCGCCAAAGACGATGATATGTCCGCTTATCTCCGTCCGTCTTTTTCTGCAAGACTTGATGCGATGCTCTCTCTTGAGAGTTTTCTCATTACCGCAATAGAGAGCACCGGGACTACACAATACGGAATAAAAGAACTTAACGAAAATGCACAATCCGTAGGAATCGCAAAATCCAATGTAAAAGATATCCGGACCCTGCTTTTTTACTGGACGATAAAGGATTACATTGAGAAAAAGCCACTTTCAGAGGACTATATCCACATCATTCCTAAAATTGACACAAATATTTTCAAAAAAAAGTTTGAACTCAGAAGTAGTTTGTCACATTTCATAGTTGAGAGATTCCGAAATATTGGCGTTCGTGACGTTCTGTCAAATGAAGTTTTCGTACAATTCTCCCTTGTGGGACTTATGGAAGACTTCAACAGGGAGATTTCAATTTTCAACGACATCAAGGCAGGTATTCATGACGTCGAAGATACACTTCTCTATCTCGCCAAAATCGGAATTATGAGTATTGAAGGCGGGTTTATGGTCCTATATAACAAACTTCAGATTGAAAGGCTCAATCACGACAACAGAAGTCGCTATAGGAAAGAGGATTATATGAATCTAGACGCTTTCTATCGGCAGCGCATTCAACAGATTCATATCGTGGGGAAATATGCCAATATGATGGTGTCTGACGAAAGAGCCGCTTTGGAATTTGTCCACGACTACTTTGTGATGGATTTCAAGGCATTTGTCAAGAAATATTTCGACAGTCGCGAACAAGGAGAATTGGACAGGAACGTCAGTCCGAAAAAGTATCGGGAAATATTCGGCAGCCTCACAGAATCCCAGTCGGCTATAATCAATGACAAGGATTCACGTTTCATTGTCGTGCCGGCAGGTCCTGGAAGCGGAAAGACTTATGTACTCGTGAGAAAACTTGCCTCATTGATTCTTATGGAAGACGTGAAGTCCGAACAACTTTTGATGCTGACCTTTTCCAGAGCCGCAGCCACTGAATTCCGCAAACGGCTCAGAGATTTGATTGGCAATGCGGCAGAATATGTGGAAATCCGGACTTTTCACTCCTATTGTTTTGACCTTTTGGGTAGAATCGGTTCCATCGACGACTCGGAAAATGTCGTAAACAAAGCTGTCAATGCGATAATGGGCAGTCAGGTCGAAAGAAGTCGGATTACAAAATCCATCCTTGTGATTGACGAAGCACAGGATATGGGAGAGGATGAATTTGCGCTTGTACGCGAACTGATTCGTAACAATGACGACATTCGTGTCGTTGCGGTAGGCGATGATGACCAGAATATTTATGAGTTCCGTGGTTCTGACTCGAAATATATGGGAATGTTAATAAATGATTTTAAGGCCACCGTTTATAATATGCTCGACAATTTCAGAAGCGGGAGTTCTGTCATTAATTTGGCAAATACTTTCGCCCGTACAATCAAGTACCGATTGAAAACTGAAGCAATTCGAGCAGTCGCTGAACGCGAGGGAAAAGTAAGGATTGTACGTCATACCCCGTGCAGTTACGGACAGGCCGTAGTAAATGACATTCTCGAACAAGGGCTTCCGGGATGCACAGCTGTGCTGACCGTGACCAATGACGATGCGCTTATGATATCCGCAATGCTCAATCAAAGAGGACTGAAAGCCCGTCTGATTCAATCAAATGAAGGTTTCAGGCTTTTTGATTTGGCAGAGCTTCACGATTTCTATGCGGAACTGAATTCCAATTGCTCCACTATCATTCCTGAGACTGTTTGGGAACATACAAAGAATTCTGTGGAAAGCAGGTATTCCACAAGTGAGAGTCTTGACATCGTCCAAACCTGCATCGGCGCATTTGAAAAAGAATATCCGCAAAACAAGTATATGTCCGATCTTTTCAATTTCCTCTGCGAATCAGAAATCGGAGATTTCCAAAATGCGGAAAAAGACGAAATAGTAGTCTCGACAATACACAAGTCAAAAGGACGTGAATTTGACAATGTATTCCTTGTACTGGATATTAAACAACTCACAGACAAGGAAAAGCGCGCCATATATGTCGGCATCACAAGGGCAAAGACAAATCTGTCCATTCATTTTGACGGAAATGTTTTCGCAGAAATCCAAGGAACGGCTATTGAGGATGATTACAACTCTTATCCTGAACCTGACGCGATTCTTCTACACCTGTCTCACAAAGACCTGTATCTTGACTTTTTCAAAGGCAAGTCGGCTTTAATATCAAAACTCCGCTCAGGAGATGCCCTCAATGTGATTGAGGACCGTATATACACAACGACCAACGGCTATTCCCAACCGGTAGCGAGATTTTCCGAGGCTTTCAGAAACAAATTATCACTCCTCAGAAATCGTGGTTACGATATTTCATCCGCCAAAATCCGTTTCCTTCTTTTTTGGCACTATGAGAATCCCGACAAAACAAACGGAGCCTCCAAATATCTCGAAACTGCGATAATTCTTCCTGAAATCACATTGACGCATAAATAGCGCAAAGTTCAAAGCCACAGTTTGAAAAAACAGCGCAAAGTTCAAAGTACATTTTGAAGAATACTGACGAATGACGAATCCGGAGAAATTGAAGACAAATCGGGTAAGATTGAAATAATGCCGGTATGGAAATGGCTGTTGCAATAGAAATCGTCATTCAAGACACGGACTTTATAAATTGACAAAAAATTTGGATTTCTGCTATGCCTGAGACAGGCAAGGCAGAAATCCAAGAAGTTTTTCAAGGTAGTTTATATAGGATTATTCAGTTTCCACACCAGGAGCCTTGACGGTTATTTGGGCTGCGCGGGTTTCCGAGTTGGTCCTTGTCAAGTGCGTTTATGCTTTCCAACCAAGAATGAAATTCAGGGCTTGATGTCTTTATCAGTTCCGCCGCGTCTGTCGCTGAAATTCTCTTGTCGTAGCCGGTGAGTTTTCCGTCCCATTTATAGACCAAGTCAGTCTCGTCAAAAGCCGGACTGCCGATGTCTGCGTATTTGACATTTGCTATGTCTGTGTCGGAAGGAGTACCGTCTATATATGTTTTGTATTTCCATTGCGGCGGTCCGGAAATCACATAACGGGAAATGAATGTGCCATTTTTACTATTATAGTTTATCGCCGTCTTCGCCCCATTCTTGTTTATGACAAGACTATTCAGATATAAAGCGTTTCCACCTCCCGTGTGAACCCGCAAGATTCCGCCCGAAGCCGAACCAATCATCGTCGAATTGGCAAAAATCAGTTTTCCCGAGCGAATATCAACGTCGCCAAAACATTTTTCGGAAGCCACCTGTTCCCCAAAAGTACAATTATTGAAAAAAGTCGCAGCCCCAGTCTCTGTCAAAACTGCCCGTCCGATATATTGGCCCTTGTCGTTCAGAGTTGAATTGTTCCCCGTGAATACACAGGAATTAAACCAAGCGGAAGCCGAAGCATTATTCAGATAGACGGCACTGCCGAGATTCCCGTCAAATAGGCATCCGTCACATTTTATCGTGGCATTGGGTCCGCCAAGATACAGAGCGCCGCCCATATCAGCCTTGCCGCCCGTGAAACGCAGATTATTGAAAGTCAATGCGGCCTTGGCCCCGAGCTTGAAAAAGCGGGAGTTGCCGCTGTTTTTGAACAGAGTTCCGGGAGCACCTTCTATGGTCGTACCCACTGCCGAAGTATGTCCTGGCCAAGCGACAACGATTTCTTCTCCTCCAAAATCATATTCTCCCGCAGCCGCGTGAACTTTGACTCCGATGCAGCCATAGCCCTTTGCCAAACCGTCCTTGGTCTTGTCGTTGGTGTCATCCTGCGCAAGAAGTCTCCTGAGGAATGTAACTCCCGCTGCAGCATTTTCCGCAGACAGCCCGTCACCCGTGCCTTGAGCAGTCGGAGAAATATACCAGTCTGTCACAATCCGCTCGTCAATGCAGCCGAGGTCCACAATCCCACTGCGGCTGACCGAAAGAGGCGTAAGGCTGAAAACTCCGGTCTCGATAGCATTGGCTGAAGCCACATCCCCTTCCTTATAGAAACGGAAACCGACGCCATTCGCAAGATTGATACCCGGAAGCACAGGAATATAATATACTCCCGCTTCGGCAACAGTGGCAATAATCCTCGAATTTCCTCCGGATATGCTCGGAGTCCCGATATTTCCGTTCTCATCAAAACTTACGCTCACTTTTCCGGCGAGCAGTTGATCACCGGCACCACGAATAATCAGGCTTCGGATTTCAGGATTCCTTATTTCAAAACGTATGAATCCACAGAGATTCTTGAAGGACAGATTACCGTCTTTTGCAATTGCAGCCGCATAATGGATGGAACCGAAATCTTTTGAAGCCACTGGTTTTGCCGGTATAGTCACGCTGACACTTCCATCTGTAAGGGAACTTTCCACAGAAGAAGGATAGACCGCATAATAGGCCGGGGCTTCATCCACATTTGCCTTGAAAGTGGTTGTGGCACCATCTGAAAGAGCTTTCGAGGTGGTGAACGATTCGTTGAAGTATATCTTTATTTCATCATCTTTCACCCAAGTTATGGGACGTAGTCCTTCTGAAAGTTCTCCAAGCGCGGTTTTTGTCCCGGCTTCGCTTATGGCGGAGAATTCCATTTCAATTTTTCCGGACTGTTCCTGATTTTCAGCCGGGCTTTCAGGAGATGGCTCCGGAGACTGGACTTTCGCACATGAAAGCAATGCGAGCGTCATAGAGAAGATCAGTCCGGAGGTAAATATCAAATTTCGTGTTTTCATTTTCAATAAATTTTAAGTTTGTCAGTGCATCGGAGGAGCGGGATAATCCGATTCGGCCCTTGTGGTGAAGACCGTCTGTTCGAAAGTATGTCCGTAAGGGTCACGTGCCACCACTTTGATGTCCGAAGCCCCCGGATTGTGCAGTTTATGATAGTACATATGCTGAGGTTTGCGGGAATAGCTGTATGTGTTGCGAGCGAGGACCTTGTAAAAATACCAGCAGGACCAGGCATCATACATTTTCTTTTGGACAAGCGCGTCCGAAACTTTCGCTCCGTCTTCCCAGACTTCAAAACTCCATTCAGTCGTGGCGTTCCATATATTCGCTACGACATAGTCATTTCCGGGAACGTCGAATTTATAGATTCGAGGTTTGTCGCTCTTGACCTGATATTCAAACTCCGGAAAATCCGCCGGATGGTAGAGCCTTATCTGATAAGTCTCAGGATGCCCCACAGCCTTGTATATATGGCTTTTGAGTTTTCCATCCTCAAACTCATAGGAGGCATAGCCCATCGGCTCCCCTCCTCCGCAGACCGTCGCACACCAGTCCACTCCGTTGGTGGTTCCGACATCGTCCATATTGATGGTTTTACCGGCAACTTTCTCGATGGCATAATGGATGTAGTGGCTGTGCCCGCCGATTAGCCTCGCATAGTTGAAACCCGCAAGAATTTCATAAAGTTCCTGCGCAGCGGCGTACTCAAGACCCGCGTGCATACAAACAACCACGGTCTTTTCTTTCGGCACGGCAGAAAGGTCTGTCCTCGCCCATTCCATCACCCTCTCGCAGAGTTCTTCCTTGCAGGAGGTTTCGCTCTTGCCCTGATGTACGATATTGTCAAGCACGAGTATGTGGACATTTCCTCTGTCGAAAGAGTAGTTCACCGGTCCCATCGCGGCCTCGAACTTTCTCTGTCCGACAAGGTCCGGGATAGGGTCGGAGGCTGAAAACTCGTGGTCGTGATTGCCTATAACCTGAAAACAAGGCACGGAGAGATTCCCAAGCGAGAGCATCTTTGTCACTTCCGGATAGAGATTCCACTCATTATGAACGAGGTCTCCGAGGGTGACGGCGTATGTCGGCATATCCCCAGACTTTCCTGCCACATATTCCCTTATGTCAGGAGCAGTTTCAGCGTTAAAGCGTCCTATTCCGTTGTTTTTCTCTTTCACCTGAGGGTCTCCGAGCGCGAGCAGACGGAATTTCTTCTCGACAGCGATTTTTTTCAGACTGAAATTATATTCAGTCTTCTTTGGGTCGAGTTTCTGTGCAAAAAGCGGCAGGCCGTTCTCACCTACTGCGATTTCCGCATCGGCAGGTATCGAATAATAAACCCAATATGCGTATGTGTTGCGCTTAGGAATCTTATAGTTCCCGTCCTTGTCTGTGCGCACTATCGTAAATCCGTCACTGACCTGAATCCCGACAGCCGGAGCCCCGTCCGACCAAGTGATTCTTCCGCTCACAGGAGAGCTGATTCCGCTGAGGTTAAGCCCCGAAGAAGGTTTTTCGCAGGCTCCAAGAAAAGGCAGGACAGAAAAAAGGACAAGTAGCAGTATTTTTCTCATAACATTCATCATATATTATGACCATTGATAGTTCGTTTCACTCACGCCCTCACAATCAGCATTGTGGTTCCCGCTTATGCAAAACCGTTTTCTGAATTGAAACCAAACTCATTCATAAGAGGAGGCTCATAATTTCTTTTCTTTTCCATATCTGAATTTTTAGTCATTGTTGCGAAGTTTTCATCTCTTACATAATAGTTTCTAATACCCCGGATTCTGGTCGGATGGTTCCATAGCCTCGTTGGAGTCCAGTTCGGACTTCGGAATCGGCCAGAACTCATCCTTACCGGCAGTGAAGACATAGGTGCTGAATTTTCTCAGATTGCTCGGCTTGCCATCCCAAGTATCAGCGGAGTAGCTCACGATGCAGTCGGAGTCTATGCTTGGCTTTGCATTGGAAATGAAATTGCGAGGAGCCTTGGCAGAGGATTGTCCCGGAGCCATAATCTCATGATTCATAGCCTTTTCGGCAATTCCCCAGCGACGCAAGTCATACCAGCGGAAACCTTCGTTGCAAAGCTCCACCATACGTTCATATCTCAGCGCACTGCGAAGACCCGCCTGATCCGTGGCCACGACATCAGGCATATTCACCCTGCGGCGGATTCTGTCTATATACTCCTTTGCCACATCAAGTTCCACTCCGGCTTCAATCCTCGCCTCGGCAGCAATCAGATAGAGTTCGCTCAAGCGGAAAACACCGTTATTAATCGCATCCTTGGTCTGTTCGCGAGATCCTCCGGTGATGGCTCCGTAAAAGGCATTGTCATACCCTTTGCGCCAAAGATAACCTCCGGGACCTTTAGTTCCGTTGGGACCATATTCGCTTTTATTCCCTATCACATTGGAATTGGCGATATCAGTCCCGGCCATGTAGTCATGCACCTTTTCTCTAGTGACGTCAAGCGAGTATTCCACTCCCATTGTACGGGAATTGTCACGCACGCAGAAGAGGTCGAGCCTCGGGTCGCGGTTTTTCCACGGGTCTTGCCAATCGTAGAGCGGTGACTCGGTGATGTGTTTTCCGTCAGTGCATTGAATCGCATCTATGAATGCCTGAGAAGGTCCCATCCAAGATGCTCCATTTAGTGTCCGGGGCGCGATGTAATAGACATTGATAGTCAAAAGGTCAGTGGTCAGGTCGTTGTATTGGAGAGACCAGAGCCACTCAGGGTCGTTTTCGCCTGCATAAGCGAAGAGTGCGCAGTTTGGCTCGCCGTCCGCGTGGGTCGGATAGTATTTGAGGTCATATTCCGCAAGTTTGCTGCCGTTCGAATGTGCAATGGCTATAGCTTTGTCGGCATATTCGGCAGCCTTTTCATAATAGCCGTTGGAAAGAGTGGCGTGGTTCAGACAAATTCTCGCCTTGAGCATATATGCGGCTGCCCGGCTGAAACGGGCGGTTCCTTCGGATGAAGGCCACACAAGGGGAAGGGCGTCAATCAGGGCGTCGTCCAAATCCTCAAGAAGCCGGGATACAATCTCCTCCTTCGCCATTCTCGGATAGCTCTTGTCTTTGAGGGACAGGGCGTGGTCGATGTAAGGAACAGCGCCATAGTACTGTACAAGCTGATCGTAGCAGAAAGCCCTGATACAGAGGAGTTCTGCCTTGAGAGACGCTATCGTGGACTCGGGAATCTTGCCGGAGAGATTGTCGAGTCCGTCGAGCACATAGTTCGCACGTCCGATTGCGATGTAGGAGTATTTGTAGAAAGACACAATCCATTTGTTTTCTGTCGAAATGGTGGATGTGGTAAGCTGGAGGACAGCAGCGCTGGCAACACGCCCCGTACCTATATCGCTGATGCAGTCGATGGTTCTCCACCAACCCGCCGTGAGATGACCGTAATTGGTCGCCACAGCCCGGTAGGCGGCATAAGTTCCAGCCGTTGCCTCCTCCTCTGAAGAAGGAAATCCGACTGTCGATGGACCATTGAGCGGATGTTTGTCAAGGCTGCACCCAAGGCTCATAAGAACCATAAGGAAAAATATAAATGTCTTTTTCATCGTTTCTTAGAATTTGAGTTCAACACCGAATGTGTAGGTTTTCACCTGCGGATAGTTGTCTGCGACAGCTCCAAGTGAAACGCCGTCGCGGGCATTAGGGTCATAGCCAACCTCCGGGTCATAGCCCTGATAGAATTTTGTAAAGGTGAACAGATTCTCGGCGGAAGCAAAGAATGAGACCTTTTTGACACATTTCTTAAGTATCTTCTCTGGCAGGGAGTAGCTCAGAGTGAGGTTTTTGAGCCTGAGATAGGAGGCGTTCCTCATCCAGAACGAAGAGACTTGGCGGTTGTGTTCACTCTTGTAGGACATTCTCGGATAGAATCCGTCAGGTGTCTCCACTGTCCAGCGGTCAAGATGTTCCGTGCGGAATGTACCTCCGTTGATGCAAGGCTGCACGAAGTAGGAACTCAGATAGGAATCCACTTTGCCAACGCCCTGGAAGAAAGCGCTGAAATCCAGCCCCCGCCAGCCGAAGGAGAGTGTCGCCCCATAGGTATAGCGAGGCACTGTGCTGCCGATGACGGTCTTGTCCGCATCCGTCACAACCCCTTCTCCCGTGGTGTCCGCATAGATGAGGTCTCCCGGCTTTATATCTTTTCCAAACTGCCTCAGATTAATGTTCACCCAGTCGGCTTCCTCCTGTGTACGTGCCATCCCGATGCACTGAAGTCCGTAGATGGAATTGATTGACGAGCCCTCCTGATTACGGATAATCCCGTTGCTGCGGCTCTCATACTGTCCCTTCATATCCGTAATTTTATTGATTACGTCGGAGAGGTTCGCATCTATCCCGAAGCGGAAGTCTCCCCAACTGTCGTGATAGCCCGCACTGAGTTCCCAGCCTATGTTCCTGACCTCGCCGGCATTCTGATATGGGGCGTTGAGGCCGGTAGAGAGAGGGATGTTGAGAGTCATCAGAATCCCGTGAGTATTCTTCAGATAGAAATCGGCAGTCAGGCTGAATTTATTCCAAAACGCCGCATCGAAGCCTATATCGAACATCTCGGAAGTCTCCCAAGTAATGTCTTCGTTTGCAAGAGTGTTTCTGTAGGCAATCGGCACAAGCACTCCGTTTACGGAATACACATCCATTGCAAGCTGCTCCGCGAAAGGATAATTTGACGAACTTATGTTCTGATTTCCCAACTGTCCGTAGGATGCCCTCAGTTTGAGTTCGGTAAGAGTCTTTTTTGCTCTCGCCATCCAAGGTTCTTCACTTATTCTCCAACCTGCCGAAACAGAAGGGAATATACCCCACTGCCGGCCCCTGGCAAATCTTGACGAGCCGTCAAAACGGATATTTCCTTCAATGAGATATCTCTCCTTATAATTGTAATTAACCCTTCCGAAGAATGACTGGAGAGCCCATTCCGACCTTGTGCCGGCATTGGACATCGTCTCGTCCTCGGCACCTACATTAAGCACGGGATAGTCAGGATATGGAAGACTCTGCCTGGAAGCCGAATAATACCTCTGGCTCATAGTCTCACGCGAAACTCCCAAAAGGACCTTCACCTCGTGCGCATCGGCGAATTTCTGATGGAAGGAAGCCGTGCCCTGGTAAGTCATATAGAAGTTCTGCGTCTGGGACTCCGTCAGTTCATTGTACAGACGGCTCTTTACCGGAGACTGTGAGCCGTAAGCATCTGAAGCATAGTGAATCACGTCCTCAAAAAGGTGGGTGTGTGACACTGCCAGACGAGGAGCGATTTTTCCCTCCAGAGTCAGCCATTTCCACGGAGACCAGCTCAGCGAAACGGCACCGTTTATCCTGAGATTGTCCACTCTCTTTTGTCCGCCCTCACCGTCTGTCACCGGAAGGATATTCGTAGATCCCCCGGTCATCGGGGCATAGTCACCGCTGGACCACTGCGTGAGAATCAGAGGGTCACGGGTATTCATCATATTGAAAAGGCTCGCGGCAAGAGGAACAGCATTACGCCGTCCGAAATTCGTCGCAAAATCAAATTTTACGTTGAGACGCTCGTTCACGTCGATTGTCATATTGTCGCGAAGAGTGAAACGGGAATAGTTCTGACGTTTGATGATACCGTTCTGATTGAGATAGCCGAAGGATGCGTTATTGCGTATTTTACCCGATGCGGCATTGAAAGAAAGCGCATGGCTATGGGTGAATCCGTTTCCGTTGAGAACTTTCTCCTGCCATTTGGTTATAGGATATGAATCCGGGTCCACGCGATGGTTGTCCATATATCTTGCGATGTATTCTTCGGAATACAAAGGGGTGTCTCCATCATTGAGTGAAGCTTCACGGCTCAGGCGCATATAATCCTCCGCGCCTACGAGTTTCGGGATGTCGGTCGGGGATGACCAGCCGGCATAGCCTCTGTAGCTCAGAGAGAAACGGTCTTTCGGAGCGCGCTTGGTTGTTATGAGTATCACACCGTTGGCTGCCCTTGAGCCGTAGATTGAGGATGATGCCGCATCTTTCAGAACAGAAATTTTATCAATCTGGGAAGGGTCCACATCGTCAATGCTGCCCTGCACTCCGTCAACAAGTACGAGAGGCGAAGCGCTTGAGCCTCCGAATGTTCCGATACCACGGACACGGATTGAGCTCCCTGGAGAACCGGGATTGCCGGACTGGTTCGTGACCGTGACTCCTGCAGCCAGACCTTGAAGAGCATTTGCTGCGGTAGCAACAGGCCGAGTCTCGATTTGTCCTGCGGAGAGGGAGGATACCGAACCGGTGAGATTCACTTTCTTCTGGACATCGTAGCCGACCACCACCACTTCATCGAGGAAGGTCGTGTCTTCCTCAAGCACGAAATCGACGACGGTCTGCGTCCCCAAAGTCTTGCGGGCATCAGAAAAGCCTATGCAAGAGACAAGCAGTTTCTGCCCCGGCAAAGCCCTAATTTCATATTTTCCGTCCACATCAGTGGCGACTCCGTCAGTCGTTCCCTCTATAATTACGGCAGCACCCACTACCGGAGTATTGTCGCTCGCAAGAACCCGCCCGGTGTATTTGTCTTGAGAACGAAGTCCCAGCGGAATCAGACTCAAGACCAAAACCATATAAATCAACTTTTTCATAGCCTTCATTTTTTATAATTTGCTGAGTTTCAGTTCAAAGACGAAGCAACGCGACGCATTGGCATTGTCCCCTTTCTCATTGGCGTCCACAGAGGTGTCGATGACGATTTTTGTCGTTGAAACTGCACCGGAAATGTCGAAAATGAAATGGGAAACAGGCTTGTCCACAGTGCCGTTGGAAACAGTCGGAGGACAGACATCACCTTCGTAGCCTACAAGAAATTCATTACCTGAGACAGTCAGAGTCTTTTTGCTCTTTCCGTCCACGGTGACCTCTCCACGGCTAAAACTGCCGCCGCCCTCCACTCGAACTGCGATGCGGTTTTTGGATGCGCCGGAGAACCTCGCCAAATCGAGTTCAAGTTTGAGATTAGTACTCTCTGTCAAAGATGAAAGTTCCGGAGTTTCAAGCCGTCCGAATGTATTCGTGCCGGAAACGGAAAGCTGCAAGGCTCCGACCCGTTCTCCGCCATTGAGTATTTTCCAGCCGGATAGGTCGCGATTACGGATATAAGTCTGAGGTGCTAGAACTTTTCCGTGCAACTGTTCAGGATAGTCGAACCAGGTCTTTTCATAACCGACCTCGTTTTTGTTGGCACCTTCGGCATTGGTCAGATTCCACGCCTGCATAGTACCCGGCTCGGTGCCGTCAACCTTGTCGAGCGCAAGCGGAACAGCGCAGCCGTTAGCCGGTTTCATATAATCCCCGGAATAGGCAAAAAGGTCGAAAGACTCATAAAGAATCACATTTTCCTCATCCGGAAGACGGAAATAATAGCGAGGAATGCCGTCGGCATTGCCAAGGTCTATGCGGACAAATAATTTAGCCGGACCTCCCAATGAAATCCAGAATTTGTTGCCGCCATCTGCAATCTTCGCCATTCGTCCTATGGATTTTGAAACTGAATAGGAAAGAGGACGGGTACCGTTCTGAGCGGCATTCAAACCCACCGGAGGATAGGCGATATTGTATTTCTCTGTGAAACTGCCCACGCCTCCGACTCCGGACCAAGACAAGAAGCCATATTGCTCGCCGCTTATAGTCACAGTAAATTCGGCTGTTGAAGGCACATTCACTATGCCCTCATAGACATTGTCGTCTTCCTCTGTGGACTCAAGAGTCTGCACCCCGTCAATATCCACAGTAACAAGGGTCATATCCCCAGCAGACAGTAGCGAGGAGAGTTGTCCTTCATTCCCGTCCAAATCAAATGGCAGGGCGGCAAGCATCACCTTCTTAGTCTCCGACTCAATTCTGAGTTCGACAGCCTCAGTGGCGGTCTTTACATCCGGAGAAGAGCTCAAGAGAAGTTCTCGCAATTCCGCAGCCGTGGAGGCAACATACTTTCCGCCAAATACATATTTGAATTTCACAGTGGAAGGATCCGGAGATAGTTTCGCCTTGAAAGCATATTTTCCTTCCGGAGTACGCCCCTCATATACAGTGGAAAGTGCCGTATTTAGCGTTACTGTCTCGAATGTTGTAAAGACCGGCGCTGTGATAACCTCGTCTTCGGAATCGATGCCCACAACCCCGACAAAGTACTTGTTCCGGGGTTTCAGACCTTGAACTCGCAATGGAGTCAGGCTTTCCTGCTTTTGGGCCTTATCCTTTATAATTGCCAGTTTTTCGATAGCGTCCATAGAGAGGTAAGGCGCGACATCGTCATATTTCTGAGGTGGCAGCAAAAGATAGCCGGTGACATCTTTCTGTCTGCTTTCGACTGTGATTGTCGCAGAAGAAGAGAGGATGTCGCTGACAGAGAGTTTCACAACAGCCTTGACATTGCTGTCGGGTTCGCTCTCTCGCACGCAAGAGCATAGGAGCAGTGCAGCGCAAAACAAAAATAGTGTTACTCTTTTCATTATAACTAAAGTTTAATGGTTGTTGAATATCTTATGTCAGTAGAGGATGACCCAATGAAAACATTGTATTCCCCTCGCGGCAAAATCCAGCCGTCATCGTATTGTCTAAGTTTCTCCGCATCAATCTTCATTGAAACATCAATGGTCCCTCCAGGTTCGATGAAGACTTTTCTGAAAGCTTTCAGTTCCTTGACCGGACGGTCATTTCCCGGAAGGCCGACATAAACCTGAACGACCTCCGCCCCGGCAAGTTGTCCGGAGTTTGTAACTGAAAATCTCAATTCCGTCCCTGAGATCTTCGGTCTGCCATATTCAAAGGAGGTGTAGCTCAAGCCGTGTCCGAATGGGAACAACGGTTCAATTCCATTCTTTTCATACCATCTGTAGCCGACATAAAGGTCTTCCGAATAGGTCTCGTCCCAGATTGTGTTCTTGTCGGATGCATCGCCGCGCGGAATTCCAGGATATTGAGACACATCCCTAAGCGGACCATCCGCAAGTCTCACCGGGATAGTGAACGGAAGCCGCCCTGATGGATTCACACGGCCGGTCAATACATCCGCAAGGCTGTTTCCCGCCTCGCTTCCGAGATACCATCCCTGAACTATGGCAGGGACATACTCCGCCCACGGCATTGCGACAGGGTTGCCCGAGATGTTGACAACGACAAGGGAAGGATTCACGGCTGCGAGCTTTAGGATAAGGGAATCCTGCCCATACGGCAGATGCCAGTCTTCTCTGTCATAACTCTCGGCATCATTGTACTTATCCTTGTTCAGTCCGCCAAAAAACACAACGACATCCGCCTTTGTCGCCGCAGCCAATGCGTCTTTTTCATCTACAGAAGCAGAAGACGAATAGCCGGGAACATATACTATTTCCGCATCAGGCAAGGCTGCACGGAGTCCGTCAAGAGGACTCACTTCATACTTTGTCTTGAGAGACGAACTTCCACCGCCCATAGTCATACTTCGGACGGCATTCTCCCCAACAACAAGAATCCTCCGGTGATGAAGAGGCAACAGATTTTCCTCATTCTTGAGCAGTACGATACCCTCAGCACCGATTCTGCGCGCCGTCGCTGAATGCTCGGGACAGGTGAAGCGGCCCCATCCGCGATTCCCTGACATACAGGTCCGCATCATCAGGCGGAGAACCCTTCTGACTTTCCCGTCCAGCACATCCTCCGAGGCCTCCCCGCTTCTGAGGCGTTCAAGATATGGTTGTGCAAGGTGAAACTTGTCATAGGCGTTTCCTTTCCCCACCATCAATCCGTCCGTCCAAGTCCCGAATTCCATATCAAGACCGTTGATGATGGCTTGTTCCGTATCGTGTGTCCCTCCCCAGTCACTTATGAGAACTCCGTCAAAATTCCACTCTTCCTTAAGAATCCTGGAAAGACGTGAGTTGTGGCAGCAGTGCTCGCTATCGAAGAGATTGTAGGCACCCATCATCGCCCAGGCGCCGCCTTCCTCCACGGCAGCGCGGAAAGCCGGCAAATAAATCTCGTTCAAAGCCCTGTCGCTGACAATCACGTTTGTGGTGTGGCGGTGCAGTTCTTGATTGTTGAGCGCAAAATGTTTTACGCACGCGGCCACGCCTTGTTCCTGAACGCCCTTGACATAGGGAACGACCATCGCAGAGGCGAGGGCAGGATCCTCCCCCATATACTCAAAATTCCGTCCACATAGAGGTGTCCGGCAAATGTTGCAGCCGGGACCAAGCAGTACATCCTTATTCCGATAGCGAGCTTCCTCCCCTATCGCCACA
>ULUU01005845.1_pt1 | contig 20568 bp, 10 predicted proteins | sample 1958871 | NCBI WGS metagenome assembly ULUU01 (sample SAMEA4835770, study PRJEB28245) | human gut metagenome | biome: gut microbiome; material: fecal sample | place: Denmark | collected 2008 | reverse complement strand
CAAGGTCTATTGTATCGGTTAATTTTGAACAGCTACTTACATATAATTATAAATGCATCATAAACAATCTTTTTTAGAACCATTATCATCCGATTAACAAAAACAAATGAACAAGAAACTTTTGTTGGCAAGCCTGCTTGCCGTGTTGCTCTTTTCATCGTGCTCGCGTAAGAGTTACGTCTACCTGCAGGACATGAAAGGGGGTACGGGCTATCCGTATGAATCAAACTATGAGGCTGTGGTGCATCGCGACGACCGCCTTAGCATCACTGTCAGCAGCAAGAATCCTGAACTGGCCATACCGTTCAACATCTATGGGGGAACGTTCCGTGTTGGCGAGGATGGCAATGTGTCTGCCAGTTCAACAACACATGTCAATGAAAAGGGCTACCGTGTCGATGTAGAGGGCAACATTGATTTTCCGATACTCGGCAAGTTGCACGTTGAGGGCCTGAAGGTGAGCGAGGTCGTCAATCTCATAAAGAGGAAAATCATCGAGGGCAGTTACATGAACGACCCTATAGTGGCTGTCGAGTTCCTTAACTTTAAGTATACGGTGCTTGGCGCTGTCGGTCACAACGGCACTTTCTCTGTCGATGGCGACCGCATCACGTTGCTCGAAGCCATTGCCAATGCCGGCGACCTTACAGCCAAGGCCCGTACCGACCGTGTCACTGTCATCCGCGAGATGAACGGCGAGCGGCGCATGTACATCAACGACATCACGAGCAAGGATGTGTTCGACTCGCCTGCGTTCTATTTGCAGCAGAACGACATAGTCTATGTTGAGCCGAAGTACAAGAAGAAAGACAACGAAGACCGTGGCTGGCAGATTGGTACCACATTGCTCTCGGCTATCACAGCCGTATGCTCCATTCTTTGGGCCATCAAGTGAGTTTCGTTTACAGTTGCTGCCAGCATCCGGGGCGCGCCTTTATTGCGGCATTCGGTTGCCGTCGTGGGGGCGTTGCTTCCCTTTTGCCTCATGGCAGTGAGACATAGTTAAATATAAAAATGCAAACAAACAATTCAAACAACAAGTCAGAGCAGGGCATCAATATCGTAGACTTGCTCTTGTACTTCGCTTCAAAGTGGAAGTGGTTCTTGCTTTCGGTGATTGTCTGCGGAGGTTTCGCATGGTATAAGTATGCCTGTGCGCCATTTGTTTATTTCCGTTCGGCTACCGTCATCATCAAGGATCCGTCTAACAAGGCTTCAACGGCCGGACTCGACCGTTACGACAACTTCATCAACAAGGTCAATGTGGCCAACGAGGTGCTGCAGTTCCGTTCAAAGCAACTCATGGCCGAGGTGGTGAAGCGTGTGCGTGCCGATGTCAGCTATCAGGTGAAGGACGGCTTGCGCCACAACGAGCTTTACAAGCAGTCGCCGGTGCAGGTGAGCTTCACCGACGCCACCGACGCACAGTATGCTGCCCTCACTGTCACGCCGCGCGACAAGCAGACCGTGGTCGTGACCGACATCACCGGGGCCGACGAGTCGGCCAGCTACACCGTCAAGCTCGGCCAGACCGTGACGCTGGGCAAGTCGATGCGCGTAACCATAACCCCGACCAATTATTATGGCTCGTCGTGGATGGGTACGCCCGTGCGTGTACAGAAGCTGCCGCTTGAGTCGGTGGTGGCCCGCTATAAGGGGGCTTTGGGCATACGGCAGGAAGAAGACGAATCGTCTATCCTGACGCTTGCCCTGAAAGACAATTCGCCAACGAGGGCCGAAGATGTGCTCAACATGCTCATCACCGTATATAACGAGGAGGCCATCAAGGACAAGAACCAGGTGGCTGTCAATACTGCCAACTTCATCAACGAGCGACTCATCATCATCGGCAATGAGCTCGGCAGCGTGGAGTCCGACCTCGAGTCGTTCAAGCAGCGCAACCAGATTCTCGACATCTCTTCGACGGCAAATATGTATATGGGCGAGTCGCAGAAGTACAATGCCGGCGCCCTTGAGCTGGAGACTCAGTTGAGGCTGGCCAATTTCATAAAAGACTATCTTGTCGACCCGAAGAAGGAAACCGAACTGATACCGGCCAACACCGGCATCGGCGACGCAGCCATCGAGAGCCAGATAAGCAACTATAACGCTGCAAAGCTCAAGCGCGACCGCCTTATAGGCGACAGCAGCGACAAGAACCCTGTGGTTGAAGAGCTCAACAACTCGCTGCAGGCAATGAAGCAGAACATCATCCGGGCTGTAGACAACATGATTGTCAGCCTCAACGTCAAGCGCAACGATGCACGCAACCGCGAGATGAGGGCTCGCAGCCGGGTGACGTCAATGCCTACCAAGGAGCGCCAGATGCTGTCCATCGAGCGCCAGCAGAAGATAAAGGAGGCGCTCTATCTCTTCCTGCTCAACCGTCGTGAGGAAAACGCCCTGTCGCAGGCCATGGCCGACAACAATGCCCGCGTTATCGACAGTGCCGACGGCCCCGACTCGCCTGTGTCGCCTCAGCGCAACCGCATCATCTTGCTTGGCTTGGCTGTTGGCGTGGCCGTGCCTGCTGTGGCATTGTTGTGCATCATGTTCATGGACACCCGTGTGCGTAGCCGCCGCGACATCGTCAAGGCTGTCAGCGTGCCGTTCCTCGGCGAGATTCCACTCGACAAGGAGCTTGCCCGCCAAAGGGCCAGCCAGCCCGATCCCGACGGAATGGTGGCCGAAGCCTTCCGCATATTGCGCACCAACATGACGTTCATGGGGCATCACGATGTGCCGATGAAGGTGGTCACCTTCACTTCGTTCAACGAGGGAGCCGGAAAGACCTTCGTTTCATTCAACCTGGCCGTGAGCCTTGTCAAGGCGCAAAAGAGGGTGGTGCTTGTCGACCTCGACATACGAAAGGGCACGCTCAGCCGTCACCTTGGGGCTGCAAAGGATGGTGTTACCAATTATCTGGCATCGCCTTCTGTGTCGCCTGAGGCAATCATCCAGCATGGCGATGCCGGTTTCGATGTCATATCGGCCGGCCACATAGCTCCAAACCCTGCCGAACTGCTCATGGACAGCAGGCTCGACGAGCTTTTCGATTACCTGCGCCAGCACTACGACTTCATCATTGCCGACAATGTGCCGGTGGGGGTTATCGCCGATGCTGCCATCGCAAACCGCATAGCCGACCTTACCATCTTCGTGGTGCGTGCCGGCAGGCTTGACCGCAGGCAGTTGCCCGACATCGAGACGCTCTATGAGCAGAAGAAGCTTAAGAACATGGCCCTCATACTCAACGGCGTGGCACCCGGACACCACGGCTACGGCTATGGTTACGGCTATGGCTACGGTTATGGGTATGGTTATGGCTACGGGCATGGGAAGAAAAGGAAAAAATAATATATGAAATCTCGGCACTATGATTAGGAGTTGGCATTTGGCTTCTATTGATTATGTGATGTGACCCATGTTGAAGACTATATCATAAGGTATGATTGAAGAATAATACCGTAACATTCATGGCCATGTGTTGAAAACAGTGGCTGCCGTGTATATAAGATTAAACTGTTTTGAATTAACAAATCATTAATAACAAACGAAGAAAGAGAGGTAAAACAAATGAAAGAAATGTATGAAGCACCACAAACAAAACTGGAGAAAGTGGAACTGGAAAACGGTTTCATGAGTGCTTCAGTTGTGGACAAAGAGCCTAACACGGATAATCCTGTTAAGGCTGGTGACCAGGAGATTGGAGGTAGTTACGACTTTACCAACCAAGACCCAACAGATATTTGGCAATAACTAAGAAAGGAAAACGCAATTATGAGATTTAAACACATTTTTGGCGTTCCGCTTTGCGGAGCGCTGGCACTTCTTGCTATAGCAGGATGTGCTGACGATGAGTTGCTCAATGGCCAGGGAGACGGCCGACCTAAAGGCAATGGCATTGTGTTTGGGGCAAGTGCAAACTATGCCGGTCCTATCACACGTGTTGTCTATGGTGATTATACTTATGAGGATGGCCATGAGGGTGATTATGGCTCACGTTTGAGTCAGGCTATCAACTGGGAAGATAGCGACCAGGTTTCTATTTATTCGCCAACATCGCCCACTATTAAACAGGTAGACTATGACATAACAAAATCTACTAATGGTCAAGAAAACCTTGCATATCTCGCGGCAATTGACGGGCAAGACGGATTGCATTGGGGATCAGGGACACAGGATTTTTATGCCGTTTACCCGTCAAAGGCCAGCATGAAGAATCAGGAAATGGCTACTCAGTTTGTCTCGTTTGAGAATGGGGTGTTAAACGGTTTTATCCCTGTCAATCAGCAGCAGCAGATTTCATATAACCCAAGTGCCGATCCTGCTAAGCGTTGGACGGTGACCCCCAACTACGATTGGCTTTGGATGGCTGCCATCAACAAAGGCTTCACGGTGCCTACAGATGGTACAGATGGTGGAATAAACCTTGATTTCGTTCCGCTTACCACTACGCTCGAGATAACGTTTGTTGGCCCGACGACGGTTCCTTTGGTGCAGTTCAATGTACAATCTAAAAAAAATATTGTAGGGCAATTCACTTGCGACTTAAAACAAGGCAACACCACACAGGTTGGCAATTATAGCAACATACCGGAGTGCCAGCATGTGAATAATGGAACGGTAAACACATTTGCTACTGTCAATATGTCTTACATTAACGAAAAAGGAGAACGTGAAGAGGCCATCAATCTGAAGGAGGGCGAAGAAATTACGTTCAACGTCTATTTGTTGCCTGTTGAAGACTTGACAGATGTCACTGTCCGTGTTGCAGGATATAACTCAAGCAGCAAAACAGTTGACCTTGGTAGCAGAAATGTTACGCTTCAGCCACACCAAAAGACATGTGTTAAAATTGCAGCACCAAAGATATCTGAAGGTGGCACCAACACCTGGATAGACGGTATACCCGACAATGTGCTTGTTTCACAGTTGTCTATACCCGGCACTGCAAACACATTCTCATATCTATATAAAGGTGATGATGTAGAGCAGTTCAAGGCACAAGAGTCGGATATAGTGAAGCAGTGGAATGCCGGTATACGTTGTTTCGAGCTTGTAAGTGATGTAAATGGGTCGGGTGACAACCTGGAAAAAGCACAATTGTTGTGCAACCGTCAGGCTTTAGGCATTACGTTCGGTGAAGCTGTAGACCAGATTTGGCAGTTGGTAAACAGCAGCAATGGACGTGAGTTTGCTATGATTATCCCGTCTTATGGATCTGGTATCGGTCACCCCAGCGATGGAAACGGAGTGTTGGACTATGCTAACGACCTAAATCAATTTTACCGTACGCACACTGACTACAAATATGTTACATACGACAGAAATCTTACGGTAGGCCAGGCGCGAGGCGGTCTTATCTTTGTGGCTCGCATCACAAGTGAAGAAGATGCCGTCAGGACAAACTGGCCAAGCCCAATGCCGGAACCTGTAGAAGGTGTGTTCGTAGATCAGTGGGGCTCGCTTGTAGACAACTGGGCTCGTCGCGGCTACACACTGCAAAATGGAAGAACAGTGGTTAACAACTGGGCGAGAGGTAACAATGACCAGAACTCTGTAGAGTATTATATGCTGACCCATACGGACGAGAGTTCCAGCAGTTCTTATGACGAACAATACGTGCGGCCGGATTGGTTGCCGTCAAGGGACGATTCAAAAGTTAATTTCATACATTCCACTACCCGCGAGGGTGGCTCTACCGGGTCGGCATACGTCCAAGACTGGAGGCGTGTCGTTCCTGAGGAAGGTGTGGTGGAAGGGTTGCGCCCCGGCAGCTTCTTTGTTGGCCAGACAAGCAGGTGGTCTTGGGGTCGATATTATACTAACTATTATACTTATTGGGAGCCTTCGCTTCAGGAGAAGAAAGACGACATCTGGAATACGTTTATAGCTTCTATTGATGCAAACAGCCAAGACACACGGGCAGAACAGTTCTACATAAACTCACTTGATGGTTATTTTGTAGACCCCAGCATTCAGAAAAGCTATTTGCCGTTTGTGGCCGGTGGCTCGTGGGGCTCCGTAGCATTGGGTGAAGGTGGTGTTGGTGGCAATATCCAGGCTTACGCCAACTATATCAACGACTGGTTCTACAAGGAGATACAGAATTTTGGTGAAAACAATATCTACGGTCCTATGAACGTTGTGCTGCTTGATATGGTTTACCAGAGCACCGGCGGAAGCCGCCTGCCATCTACCATCATCAACAACAACTATCGCTTCCAGTTGAAAACGGCCGATGATTTTAATGGTGGCACCGACACCAACAACTCTTCTTTGAGCAACTCCGGCTCAGGTTATGGTAATGGTGGCGCCCTTATAAAATAATGTCACATCTCTCTCGTTTGCTCGGTATGGTTGCGCCATTGCTGTGGTGCGGCTGTACCGGGCAATGCCTTTAGCTTGCGTGCCGTCCTTTGCGGCATGTGGGCTCAGGCTGTTTGTGGCCAATGACTATCTAACCCCAAAACATAAAGCTTATAAGATAAAATGAAACGAAACTTAATACTCTGCTGTGCCGGTGCGCTTTTGCTGTGCGTTACGGCTTGCTCTGATACCGAAGGGTTGGGGCAATCGCAGTTGCAACAGCAATCGCGCTTTACGCTGACCGCACATGCCGACAGCTATACGTCTCTGCCCGAGACGCGCACTGTTGTCGGTGGTGCCGACGCCGACGGTTCATTGGAGATGTTGTGGTCGCCTGGTGACAGTATCGGTGTGTTCAGCGCGTCGGGTAGCGACGACGTCCCGTATGTCAATTCGGCTGCCGAGGCTTCGGCCACAGCTGTGTTCACCGGCAGCATGGGTGCCGGCAGCATACCGGCCTATGCCTACTACCCGTACTCGGCCCAAGTGACCTCCACCGATGCCATTCCCGTCGAGATACCCACCAACCAGAGCTATTCCGGGCCCCAGTCTGTGGCTCAGTATGACGTCAAGGCTGCCACGGTAACCGCTGACGGGGCCGATGGCTACCAGTTGCATTTCCGCAACATGGCGGCGCTCGTGCGTTTCGACATCAGCCTCACCGACGGCTATGACTCATTGGCATCCGACGAGCGGCTGTGGTGCGTAGAGATAGAGACCGGCGACAATGTCACGGGCAGCTACACCTACGACCTTGGCAACATTGACGGCGGGCTTGTGCCTGCCGAGGGCGGTGGCCAGAGCAAACTCATCAACCTTGCTTTTGCCAATACGCCATCGCTCAGCAATGTGATAACCGCTTATGCCGTGGTGGCTCCCGGCCGGCAAGACGGCACAACATGGAGGGTGCGTTTCATTACCGATAAGCACACTGTTGAGTTCACCACCCAGGCCTTGTGCGACTTTGAGGCCGGCAAGTTTTATACCATGCCCCTCAACGGCACAATACTGGACAACAACGAGGGTTCGATGGATGTGGCCGAGACCGAGGAGACGGCCAACTGCTACATAGTGACAGAGCCGGGTGAATACAGTTTCCCGGCCACAGTCATAGGCAACGGACAGAAGGGCATCATACCCGGTGCGGGCTTCCATACCGAGACGGCTTACATCAGTCCGAAGTCGGCAGGCCTCGTATGGTCTGAAGCCCAGGATTTCGTTTCAAACGTCAGGCTTGAAGACGGTAGGGTGCACTACACCGTAGGCAGCGCATACAGCAACAATGCCGTGATTGCCGTCTACAGCGAGCCCGACTGCCAGGGCGAGATACTGTGGAGCTGGCATATATGGGGCACCATCGGCCAGCCAGAGGATGAGGAGTATACCAACCAGGCCGGTGCCAAATTCATGGTGCTTGACCGTGAGATAGGGGCGGTTCGCGTTGCCCAGTATGGCTGTTTGTATCAGTGGGGGCGCAAAGACCCGTTTCCCAACAATGTCGTGACCCGTTACTGGAATGGCAGTGAGCTCGTGAAATTCAACACCAATTTCGGTTGGTCGCACGTAAAGATAGACAATGCAACCATTGCCGACGCCATACACCACCCGATGGAGCTGATTGCCGGCAACGCCACTTCTCAGTACAACTGGCTCGGCGAAGACAATTACTACCTGTGGGGCGATGCCGGGCGCGAACTGCCCGACAGCTTGTATGAGGCATCGGCCGGTGCGGGCTGGAACCAGCAAAAGACCATCTACGACCCGTCGCCGGTGGGCTATCGCGTGGCCAACATCTTCACGTTCAGCGGCTTTACCAAGTGTGCCAGCGGCACCAACGCCGACATAGAGAAGGGCAAGCTTTCTTACATCAACTACGTCAAGGCACAGGAGGGCACCGACAAGTGGTATTTCAAGAAAAACGCCGACGACACCGAGGGCGTTCAATACCAGGACATCAGGGCCCGCGACGGCCGTGAGGGCTACCAGAAGAAAAACGCCGGCTACGGCGGCTACTGGTGGGCGGCCGAGGCCTATGCCGGGGCAGACAGGGCCTACGCCTGCTATCTGAAGACTGACCAGTATGTTCAGGGCGCCGACCGTTACAACGAGATACAGACCTACGGCAGGGGCTATCTGTTGCGCGACGCTTACGCTGTGCGCTGCGTGCGCGAATAAGACTGATAAGTAGGTGTTTAAAATTAATTGCCATCAAATTGCGCGCTGTTTCCGGGATGCATGCCAAAGTCTGAAGCGAGAGCGTAGCGGGCTACGCCACCGATGATACATTGGTATGCGGCACGAAAGAGCACACAAGATGGTGGCAAAGATATGGAGGACACCTGCAAGGGCAATTGTATCTGTTGATTTTGGACAGCTACTTAAATATATTTATAAACCAAATTTAAGCATATATGATTCGGAAAACATTGATTGCGGCTTTAGCTTTGGCTGCCGCAGGGCCGGTTTGCGCGCAAGACGCCCAGGCGGCTCAGGGTGCTGACGCCACAGAGTCTGTGGAGTACAGCAGTGACAAATACAAGGTGGAGACCAACCGGTTTTGGAGCAACTGGTTTGTCAGCGTTGGCGGTGGTGCGCAGGTGTACTTCGGCAACCACGACAAGCAGGCCGACTTCGGCGACCGCCTGAGCGGGGCGCTCGACGTGGCTGTGGGCAAATGGTTTACCCCGGGCATCGGTGTGCGCTTCATGTACAGCGGACTGACCGTAAAGGGTGCAACGCAGAAGGGGGCCCTGGCCCACAGCACCGGCGAGGACGTGCCGGGCAAGGGTGGCAACGGCTACTGGCTCGAGAAGCAGAAGTTCAACTACTTCAACTTCCACTTCGACGCCCTGTTCAACCTGTCAAACCTGCTCTGCGGATACAACGAGAAGAGGGTCTACAACCTGAGCGCCTACGGCGGCCTTGGTGTGATGAAGGTGTCGGAGGAGCCTTCGGCAACCGACATATCGGCACACTTCGGCTTGCTCAACTCGTTCCGCCTGAGTTCGGCCCTCGACCTCAACCTCGACCTGCGCGGAACGATGGTCAACGACGAGTTTGACGGTGAGCCCGGCGGCCGCGGCGGCGAGGGCATGTTTACGGCCACCATCGGCCTGACCTACAAGTTCAAGCCGCGTGGCTGGGATCGCAGCAAGACTGTCACCCGCCTTGTTTACAACAACGACGAAATCAACGCAATGCGTGAGAAGCTCAACCTGATGAGCGAGGAGAACGCCCGCCTGAAGGAGGCCTTGGCCCGTGGCGGACAGGAGCGCGAGAAGATTGTGGCTGCTGCCAACCTCGTGATATTCGAGATAGGCAAGTCGAAGCTCAGCAACCTGTCGCGTGCTAACCTTGGCTTGCTCGCCGAAGTGATCAAGCAGGGCGATCCCAACGCTGTCTACACCGTTACCGGCTACGCCGACAAGGGCACCGGCTCGAAGGGTCTCAACGAGCGCTTGAGCAAGAAGCGTGCAGAGGCTGTGTTCGACTGCCTTGTCAATGAGTATGGCGTCAACAAGTCGCAGCTTAAGATTGACTATAAGGGCGGCGTCGACAACATGTTCTACGACGACCCGCGCCTGAGCCGTGCCGTTATCACGAGGAGCAACTAATCGGATTTCTAATTATACTTAATGGTTTTGACCACAGCCCGGTTCGCGACGGATAGGGCTGTGCAGCTAAGCCATTCCTATGTGCAGCCCCCTTTCTGCCTAAGCGTAGGTGGAAAGGGGGCTTTTGTTTTTTGCAATTATTTATAAGAAGGTGCTCTAAATTAATTGCCATCAAATTGTGTTGGCATGCTACCCCTAAAGAGCGCACAAGATGTTGGCAAAGATATATATATTCCCCCTGCAAGGCCAATTGCATCGGTTAATTTTGAACAGCTATTTAATACAGGCATGTGGCCGTGAAACGCCACTGCCGGCTTAACTTGAATGTAGGTATGGATGATGTGAATGAGGGTTTTCCGGCCGGTGGCGACGCTTCCGGTTGCGGCAGCCTGGTGCTCGACAACGACGAGTTTTTCGGCCAGGTGTCGTCTTTGCTGGCTGCCGGCCAGCGTGTCACGCTGCGCGCCCAGGGCAACAGCATGTTTCCGTTTATTGCCGGTGGGCGCGACAGTGTGGTGCTGCAGGGTGCCCGTGGCGCGGCCGTGGGCGACATTGTGCTCGCCCGTGTGCCAGGCTTGGGCTATGTGGTTCACCGTGTTTACCGGGTTGGTGGCGGATGGCTGTTGCTCATGGGCGACGGCAACCTGCATCGTACCGAGCGTTGCCGCGCGTGCGACGTGGTAGGCTGTGTGGTCAGGATAGTGCGTGGCCGCAGGGTGGTCGACTGCAGCTCGCCGGCCGAACGCATGCTGGCGGCTTGCTGGCGGGTGCTTCTGCCCGTGCGCCGTTATTTGCTCTGGGTGGCGCGGCGGTGCGCCGCCATGGCCGGAAACTGACTCGGCCTTCAGCCCTCCGGCCGCAGCCCCCTTGCGGCTTGCGTCCAAGGAAAATGCAATCCCGGGCTCTTCACCACTGTGGTGAGGAGTCCGGGATTGTCTGTATGTGCCCCGGCAGGCAGTTGTTTGCGCCGGGTTACACGAGGTGGGCGATGTGCTCTTCGCGGTCGCCGGGCAGCATGTCGACCACGGGTATCTCGATCATAGTGTAGCATCCGGGCTGCAGGCGCATCGACGCGCGGGCCACGTTGACCAGCACCTGGGCGGTCAGGGCGGGGTTGTTGATGCTCATCGAGAACTCGAAGCGCTGGTTCTGCGTCTTTCCGCTGACGCCCTTGCGCGTCATGTGCACGCCGTGGCCCATGTCGCGCACCTCGTCAACCGACGGCACTGCAAAGACATGGGTCTCGTCGCTGGCGAAGTAGGGGTCGGCCTTGATGGCCTTGGTCACCTCGTCGAGGCTGGCCCCGTCTTCCAGTTCAACGTACACCATGCGGCGGTGTATGCCCTCGCCCAGGGGGATGGTCATCGACAGGGCGTTTTTCACGCCGGCCTTAGAGCGCACGCACACGCTGTGGCCCATCGACATGCCGGGGCCGAAGTTGGTGTACGACAGCCCTTTGGGGGCAAGGCTCTGCAGCAGCGCGCGCACTATCGAGTCGGAGCCCGGGTCCCATCCGGCGGCAATCACCGACACGCGGCCGTGCTCGCGGCATATCGGCATCATGTCAGAGCGGTACTGGCTTATCTGCTGGTGTATGTCGAAGCTGTCGACAGTGTTGATGCCCAGCGGCACAATCTGGCGGGCGTACTCCTCGCAACTGCGCGTGGGGGTGGCCAGGATGGCCACGTCGACGTCTTTGAGCTCCCTTATGTCTTTCACCACTTCGTAGGCAGACAGCTCCTGCGGCTTGCCTTCGGCGCCGTGGCGGCGCACTATGCCTGCTATCTCGAAGTCGGGTGCGGCCTCGAGGGCCTGCACTGTGTAGTGTCCGATGTTGCCGTAACCCACTACGGCTGCTCTTATCTTCTTCATCTTTTTATGGTGTTAAAAAGTTAAACTTGTTCGTTTCCGATTGCAAAAGTAGTCTTTTTGAATGAGAAGCGTGACAGATGGGCACTTAAAATAAGTAAAAAGTTGCACACTGCAATAATCGCTCATGTTTTGCCGCCGGGATACAATAAATCGTAAGCAAACGGCGTTTATAAAGGTGTATATACACAAACAGCAACAAAGCAAAAAGGATGATAGAATACATTAAGGGTGAGCTTGCGGAGCTGACACCCGCGCTGGCCACCGTCGAGGCGTGCGGCGTGGGCTACGGGCTCAACATCTCGCTCAACACATACACGGCCATACAGGGCAGGAAAGAGGTAAAGCTATATGTATATGAGGCCATACGCGAAGACGCATACGCTCTGTATGGCTTTGCCACCAGGAAGGAGCGCGAGCTCTTCGAGCTGTTGATAAGCGTGTCGGGCGTGGGCACCAACACGGCGCGCATGGTGCTCTCGTCGATGACCCCGGCCGAGCTCTGCGACAGCATATCCACCGGCAACGAGCGGTTGATAAAGAGTGTCAAGGGCATTGGGCTGAAAACGGCGCAGCGCATCATCGTAGACCTGCGCGACAAGATTGTGGCCCTGGGCATCACGGGCGAGATACCTGTGGGCGGCTCCGTCTCGGCGCCTGTCGACAACCGCGTGAAGGACGAGGCCGTGAGCGCGCTCACCATGCTCGGCTTTGCGCCCGCCCCGTCGCAAAAGGTGGTGGTGCAGATACTCCAGGAGCGCCCCGATGCCCCTGTCGAAGAGGTGGTGAAGCTGGCCCTGAAGCAGATAAAGTGACCGTTGGCGCAAAGCCGTTTCGACTCCGTGGCCGCGCGGCCCAAGCCATTGTGCCACAGTGGATTGGCGCAGAGGCCACTTTGGGGTGCCAAACGGGCCGTTCCGGGCGGTGAAACGGGCCGTATGGGGGTGTGAAACGGGCCGTATGGCACGGCGGGCCGCCGCGTGAGTCATTGTGCCGGCCGCTTTGCCAACATGATTTCCCGCCCCGGCCGGAGGCCTGCCGCAGACGGCGGGCCTGCCGCGGACAACAACAACAGTAACAGACCGATGAAGAGAACGCTCTATATACTCATATCGCTGCTCAGCGTGTGTGCGCTGGCCATGCCGCCGCAAGACGACAAGACCGCCGCCAAGCGGCCTGCGCCCAAGGCGCAGCCAAAGCTCGTGGCCGACGACGAGCCCATACCCGACTCGCTGCTCCACCCGCGCTGGAAGATAAAGAAGACGGCACCCGTGGTGGTGGAAGACCTCGACTCGTCGGCCATCGACCTCAAGATGCCCGACAACATCAGGCAGCAGGTGGAGTATGACGACTCGCTCGACATGTATCTCATAGGCTCGAAGATTGGCGACACTTACCTCAACGCGCCGGTGCTCATGACGCCCGAGGAATACAGGAAGTGGAGCGAGAGGCGCTCTATGCAGGAGTTCTTCAGGCGCAAAGACGCCGAGAACGTGGCGGCAAAGGGCAAGGAGAAATTCTCGTTCACCGACATGAAGTTCGACCTCGGGCCCGCCGAGAAGATATTCGGCCCCGGAGGGGTGCGCATAAAGACCCAGGGTACGGCCGAGCTGAAGCTGGGCATGACGATGAAAAACATCGACAACCCGTCGCTGCCGATAAGGAACAGGAAGACGAAGTCGTTTGACTTCGACGAGAAGATAAACCTCAACGTCAACGGAAAGGTGGGCGACAAGGTCAACATGAACCTAAACTACAACACCGACGCCACCTTCGACTTTGACACCAAGAACATCAAGCTGCGCTACGAAGGCAAGGAAGACGAGATAATAAAGCTCGTCGAGGCAGGCAACGTGACGTTCCCCTCGAACTCGTCGCTGATAAAAGGGGCCAGCTCGCTGTTCGGAGTGCGCACCGACATGCAGTTCGGCAAGCTGAAACTGCAAACGGTCATATCGCAGAAAAACTCGACCACGAAGAGCGTCTCGTCGCGTGGCGGAACGCAGACCACACCGTTTGAGCTCGACGTGGCCGACTATGAGGAGAACCGCCACTTCTTTCTCTCTCACTACTTCCGCGAGCGCTACGACCAGGCCATGTCGTCGCTGCCAAACGTGATGACCGGCATCAACATAACGCGCGTGGAAGTGTGGGTGACCAACAAGACCGGCACGACCAGCAACACTCGAAACATCATAGCATTCACCGACCTCGGCGAGGGCCGCCACACGTCTAACCCGATATGGGGGGGCACGGGCGACGTGCCGCCGCAAAACTCGGCCAACACCGAATACTCGGCCATGACCACGCAGTATTCTGCCGCACGCGACATCGACCAGGCCAACTCCGTGCTCGACGCCATAAGCGGGTTTACGGGCGGTGTCGACTATGAGAAGGTGCAGAGCGCCCGGCTGCTCACCTCGTCGGAATACACGCTCAACGCGGCGCTGGGCTACATATCGCTCCGTACGTCGCTCCAGTCGGACCAGGTGCTGGCCGTTGCCTATGAGTATACGCTGGGGGGAGTGACCTATCAGGTAGGTGAGTTTGCCTCGGACAACACCAACACCAACGAGGCCATATTCGTAAAGTCGCTCAAAAACACCAGCAACACGCCGGAAATGGGCAACTGGCGGCTGATGATGAAAAACGTATACTACCTCGCCTCGACAGTTGAGAAGACTAAATTCCGCCTCGACGTGAAGTACCAGAGCGACACTACGGGCGTCTACCTGTCGTATATCCCCGAGCAGCAGGTAAAAGACAACATCATCATCAGGGTGCTCGGGGCCGACCGGCTCGACAACAACAACAAGCCGCACGCCAACGGCTACTTCGACTACGTGGAGGGATACACCGTCAGCAACGGGCGGGTGTTCTTCCCAAAGGCCGAACCGTTTGGCTCATACCTCTACAACTACCTTGTCAGCGCAGGCGTCCCGGCCGACAGGGCGGAGCACTACGCATTCACAGAGCTGTACGACCAGACCAAGACCTCGGCCAAGCAGATAGCCGAGAAAAACAAATACATACTCACAGGACAGTACAAGGGCACATCGGCCAACGTCATCTCGCTCGGGGCTTACAACGTTCCGCAGGGCTCGGTGGTCGTCACCGCCGGCGGGGTGGTGCTCACCGAGGGCACAGACTATAGCGTAGACTACTCGGCGGGCGAGGTGACGATACTCAACCAGAGCATCATCGACGCCGGCACGGCCGTCAACGTGAGCCTGGAGAGCAACACTGACTACGGCATGCTGCGCAAGACCATGTTCGGACTCAACTGGGAGTACGACTTCACAAAGGACTTCTTCATCGGCGGTACGTTCCAGAGGCTGCACGAACAGCCACTGACGTCGAAGGTGACCATGGGCTCCGAACCGCTCAACAACATCCTCTGGGGACTCAACATCAACTGGAAGAAAGAGAGCCAGTGGCTCACCAACGTGCTCGACAAGCTGCCATTCCTTCACCTTACGCAGCCTTCGCAGATATCGTTCACGGGTGAGTTCGCACAGCTCATTGCCGGACAGGCCGGCGGAACGCAAGACGACGCATCGTATATCGACGACTTCGAGAACACCAAAAACGGCATCGACGTGTCCGACCCGAAGTCGTGGTTCATCTCAAGCACGCCGTCGCTCTTCCCCGAACACGACGACCGGACAGGGCTGACCAGCGGCTTCAACAGGGCACGTATGGCGTGGTACAACATCGACCCGCTCTTCACATACGAGAGCAGCACCCTGACGCCCGACCATATCAAGAGCGACCTCAACCAGCTTTCAAACCACTACGTGCGCGAAGTGTTCGTGAGCGAGCTCTATCCAAACCGCGACCAAAGCTCATACAACGGCGCCACGTCGACGCTCGACGTGCTCAACATGGCTTACTATCCCACCGAACGGGGCCCCTACAACTTCAGCACAAGCCTCAACCCCGACGGTTCGCTGCAGAACCCCGAGGGAAAGTGGGGAGGCATGATGCGAAAACTCGACACCAACGACTTCGAGACGGCCAACATAGAGTATATCGAGTTCTGGCTGCTCGACCCGTTCATATATACAAGGACGGCAGGCGACGCTGCCGACTATGGCGGCGACCTGTACATAAACCTGGGCGAAGTGAGCGAGGACATACTGCACGACGGCAAGAAGTTCTACGAGAGCGGCATGCCGGTGGACGGCACCAGCAGCTTCACGACAACGCAATGGGGAAAGGTGCCGGTGCAGGCCACGCAGACTTACGCCTTTGCCACCACCTCGGGGGCGCGAGCCATGCAGGACGTGGGCTTCAACGGGCTCACCGACGACGAGGAGCGCACGTTTGAATCTTACACGGAATTCAACAACTTCGTGCAGACTTTGGCCAACGACAGCATCCGCAACGCATGGACGCAAGACCCCGCCAACGACAACTACCACTACTTCAGGGGCTCGGACTTCGATGCACAGCAGACGTCGATACTCGACAGATACAAGCGCATTAACAACCCCCAGGGCAACTCGCCCGACAACGACGGCAACAACGAAAGCTACGACACGTCGTACAAGACGGGGCCCGACGTGGAAGACATCAACCAGGACTACACCCTCAACGAGTATGAGCGATACTACCAGTACAAGGTGAGCATACGGCCGGAAGACCTCAACGAAAACAACATCGGGCACAACTACCTGGCCGATGTGCGCGAGGTGGCCCCCACGCTGCGCAACGGCAACAAGGAGACCGTGCACTGGTATAAGTTCCGAATACCCCTAAACTCTGAGGATGCCGAGCGCATCGGCTCCATAAGCGACTTCACTTCGATACGCTTCATGCGCATGTTCCTCACCAACTTCAAGCACCCCGTGGTGCTGAGGTTCGGCAGCCTCGACCTCGTCAGGGGCGAGTGGCGCACGTATGAGCAGACGCTCGACAACAGCGCGAGCAGCAGCGGAACATTGGAGACGAGCGCCGTCAACATAGAGGAACACAACGACAAGCAGCCCGTCAACTACGTGTTGCCTCCGGGCATCAGCCGAGTGAGCGACCCGTCGCAGCCGCAGCTCGTCGAGAACAACGAGCAGGCGCTCAACATGACGGTCAACAACCTGTCGAAAAACGAGTCGAAGGCTGTTTACAAGAACACCAACCTCGACCTCCGACAGTACAAGAGACTGCAGCTGTTCGTCCACGCCAACGCCCTGGCACAGAACACCACAAACCTCCAGAACGACCAGTTGGCTGTGTTCATACGCCTTGGCAGCGACTACAAGAACAACTATTACGAGTATGAGATACCGCTCAAGCTCACTGCGCCAGGGCAGTATGACAAGTATTCTACCACCGACTGTGCCCTCGTATGGCCCGCCGACAACATGCTCGACATTGACATGAGCGTGTTCACCGCCCTGAAGAAGGCCCGCAACCAGGCCCGTGCAGTGGGCGGGGCGTCGTACACGACGGTCTACTCCGAGTACGACAGCGACAAGCCCAACAACAAGGTGAGCATCATGGGCAACCCCTCGCTGGGCGAAGTGAAGACGATGATGATTGGTGTGCGCAACATTTCCGGTTCGGTTAAGTCGGGAGAGGTGTGGGTCAACGAGCTCCGCCTGCTCGAATTCAACAACAAAGGCGGCTGGGCGGCATCGGGAGCGCTCAACATGCAGCTCTCCGACTTCGGCACGGTAAACCTTACCGGCAAGATGATGACCGACGGGTTTGGCGGCCTCGAGGAAGGCATTGCGGCGCGGTCGACCGACGATTACAAGACTTACAGCTTCACGGCAAACCTCGAGTTGGGCAAGTTCTTCCCCGACAAGGCCAATGTGACCATACCGTTCTATTACTCTGTCACCAAGGAAGAGACGCGCCCGAAGTACAACCCGCTCGACACCGACATGACGCTTGACGACGCCCTCGAGTCGGCGGCCAACGAGCAGGAGCGCGACTCCATCGAGTCGATAGCCGTGACGAAGACAACCAACACCAACCTTTCGTTCTCAAACATGCGCGTTGGCATAAAGACCAAGCGCCATCCCATGCCTTACGACCCGGCCAACTTCTCGTTCAGCTACAGCCATTCGCACCGGTATACGTCGGGAGAGACCACAGTCTACGAGAAGGAAGACGAGTGGAGCGGGTCGATGAACTACAGCTATACGCCCGTGTACAAGTCGTTTGAGCCGTTCAAGAAGCTCAAGGGGAAGAGCAAGTGGCTCAACTTCCCTAAGGCGATAGCGTTCAACTATCTGCCGCAAAACATCGCGTTCAACACTGACATCACCCGCAACTACTACGAGTTGCAGGAACGCGACATGGAGAGCGTGGGCGGTTCGCAGCTCCCTCTCAACTTCAGTTCGCAGTTCCTGTGGAACCGTGACTTCTCATTGCGGTGGGACCTGACAAAGAACCTGCACATGAACTTCCAGTCGGCCACCCACGCCGAGATAGAAGAGCCATACACACCGGTGAACAAAGACCTCTATCCAGACCAGTACAAGGTGTGGAAAGACTCTGTGAAGCAGAGCCTGAAGAACCTCGGGACGCCGCTCGACTACCAGCAGACGTTCACCGCCTCATACCAGTTGCCGCTCAACAAGCTGCCCATATTCGACTGGCTCAACGCCGACGCCAGCTATACGGCAAACTACTCGTGGGTGAGGGGCACCGAGCTCGACGACGGAACGTCGCTCGGCAACACCATCACCAACAACCGAAACCTCAACGTCAACTCCACGTTTAACATGGAGACGCTCTACAACCACGTGCCTTTCCTCAAGAAGGCAAACGACGAGGTGGGCAAGGTCAAGCCTAAGGTGCGCCGCCCGGCAGCCAAGCCGAGGCCCAAGAGCGTTTCGCAGGCGGCCAAGGGCAAGGACAGTCTGCTCGTGCAGACACCTGCCGACAAGAAGCAGGCCATGCAGTTGCCGCGCAACAAGAACACCTACCAGCGCGAGATAACGCTCAAGCCCGACACCACCGTCACCGTGGCCCACGGCAAGAAGAGCCGCCGCCTGCGCGTGACCGCCCGCACCAAGGACGGCCATCCGTACAAGCTGAAGTACAAGGTGATAGACGACAACAAGATACTCATACGCAATCTTGACACCGTTCAGATAAAGCTGAGCATCACCCCCAAGGAACCGCTCGACAAGCAGTGGTGGTATAAGCCGGCCCAGTATGCCGCGCGCTTCATGATGATGGTGCGCAGCGTGGGCATATCATACCGCAACCAGTACTCCATGTCGCTGCCGGGATTCATGCCCAACGTGGGCGACATGCTCGGGCAGCGCACGGGCGGCGTCATGTCGCCGGGCCTCGACTTCGCTTTCGGCTTTGTCGGCGACAGCTATTTGCAGAAGGCTTACGACAACAACTGGCTGCTGTGCAACGACAGTGTGGCCACCCCGGCCACCACCAACAGCAGCGAGGACTTGCAGATAAGGCTCACGCTCGAGCCCATACCCGACCTGAAGATAGACCTCAACGCCAGCCGCACAGTCAACACTTCGCGCAGCATACAATACATGTACGACGGCATGCCAACCACGCAGAGCGGTTCGTTCAACATGACAACCATAAGCCTGAAGGGCGCCTTCGAGGGTATGGGCGACGCGAGCAACGGATATGCGTCGAAGACCTTTGAGCGGTTCTGCGCCTCAATCGACGGTTTCCGCGACAGGGTGCAGGCGCGCTATGCCAACACGAGGTATCCCAACGGCACTTACGACGCCAATGGCATCAACCTGAGCGGCTCGCCCTACAACCCCGAATTGGGCGAGGTCAACAGGTACAGCGCCGACGTGCTCATACCGGCATTCCTGTCTGCCTACACCTCGGGGGCCGGCTCGTCGCTCGACATATTCCCCACACTCAAGCGGCTGCTGCCCAACTGGACACTGAAGTACAGCGGACTGAGCAAGCTGCCGTGGCTGCGCGACCACTTCAAGAGCGTAAACATCAACCACTCATACAAGAGTGTGTATGCCGTGGGCAGCTATGCCACCTACAGCACTTACCGTGAGTACATGGACGGACTGGGCTTCATCACCGACGCCACCACGGGCAACCCGGTGCCGAACAGCATGTACAACGTGAGCACGGTGAGCATCAACGAGGCCTTCTCGCCGCTGCTCGGCGTCGACCTTACGCTCAACAACAACCTGACGTGCAAGGTTGAGTACCGCACCACGCGCGTGATAAGCCTTAGCATGACCAGCATACAGATCAACGAGGCGCTTAGCAAAGACTGGGTGATAGGCATGGGATACAAGATTAGCAACTTCAACCTGTTTGGAAGCGGGGCGTCGCGCAAAATCAAGAAGACGCAGCGTGGCAACAAGAAAGCCACCGACACGAAGCAGGCTACGTCGACGGCCGGACGCACATCGGGCGTAAACCACGACCTCAACCTGCGGCTCGACATATCGTTCCGCAAGCAGGCCGCCATAACGCGCGACATTGCTACGGTTACGAGCGCCGCCAGCAGCGGCAACTCTGCCTTCAAGCTGTCGTTCTCGGCCGACTATACGCTTTCGCGACTGCTCACCCTGAGCGCTTATTACGACCGCCAGACCAACACGCCGTTGCTGGCCAGCAGCAGCTATCCTACCACTACGCAAGACTTCGGGCTGAGCCTTAAGTTCTCGCTCACGCGCTGACCGTGGGGCCTGACAACGGTCTCGGACTAATGCCGGGGCACATCTGCATTCGATACAGATGTGCC
>ULUU01045228.1_pt1 | contig 21708 bp, 19 predicted proteins | sample 1958871 | NCBI WGS metagenome assembly ULUU01 (sample SAMEA4835770, study PRJEB28245) | human gut metagenome | biome: gut microbiome; material: fecal sample | place: Denmark | collected 2008 | reverse complement strand
CTGCACGCTGTTTGCACTTGCGAATTTATACCTTGCTCGCACTCGAATGAAGGTTGCGTAACGAGGTTTATTTCGTGTACAAACAGTGCGCTTGAACTGCGCTTTTTCTCGAAATTTGGGTCGGCGGGGATGATGTGGATGGTTTGGGCGCAATTATGAGGGGGAGCCTTAAGCAAGGCATTCGCCAACTTGAGAAATATAACAAAAAACTCGGTGGCGGATATAAGATGGTGCTCGAAGTGTATTGACGTCCTATGTCATCAATGTTGAGGTGAAAATGATGGAAAAGAAAGAGTTTCTAAGTATCTGCGATTCGGCCTTGAAAGAGATGGGTTTCTCAAAAAAAGGAGGAGCATATTATCTTAATATCGGTTCCGATCTGGTTGGTGCTGTCTTTTTCCGCAAGTCCAATTTTGGATCAGTTTATTATGTCGAATGCGGAATTGCGATACAAGGATATAATGAAACATTCCCATTTCCCAAGTATTATGATGTTGACATATCAACTCGTTTCCAATTTCCTTTAAAAGTACATCTTCAATATGATCCATCTGCTACACATGGATATTCTGTTGATTTAGAGCGCAACACAGAAACCGAGATTAAAGAAGGCATAAAAGAAGGCGTTGAGAGATGGTTGTTACCTGCGTTGCATGGAGGTAAACAGTATATTCTTGACAACTGGGAAAAGTATAGCTTTCATCACTTAAGCGAGATGGTACATACTGCACTTGAACAATGGAGCATATCTGGTGAATTACCTGCTAAGCAGAATCACTGATAAAAAGTAGATTGTCCATGTATGCCAAAGGCATGACCACGTCGGATATTGAGACCCATATTCGGGATATCTACGGCGTAGAGGTGTCCGACACGACCGTAAGCCGTATCACGGACAAAATTCTCCCCATCGCAAAAGAATGGCAGCAGCGGCCGCTGGAAAGCATCTACGCGGTAGTTTTCATGGATGCCATCCACTATCATGTCCGCAGCGAAGGTCAAATCGTGAAGAAGGCGGTGTATATCGCCATTGGCATTGATCTGGATGGTAGGAAAGACGTTTTGGGCATGTGGGTCGGTGAAAATGAAAGTGCCAAATATTGGGCAACGGTGCTAAACAGCCTGAAAAACCGGGGAATTGAGGACATTTTCATCGCCTGCACGGACAATTTAACCGGCTTTTCCGCTGCCATTGAAGCTGTTTTTCCCAAGACGGAAATTCAGAACTGCATCATCCATCAGCTCCGCAATTCCAGCAAATATGTGTCCTACAAGGACATCAAGGCGCTCATGGCAGACCTGAAGGCAGTCTACGCCGCAGTCGATGAGTCTGCTGCTTTGGACGCTCTGGATGCTTTTGCGGAGAAATGGGACAAGAAATATCCGAAGATTGCTCAGTCCTGGCGGGAGAATTGGGCGAACCTGAGCACCTAATTCAAGTACCCCCAGGAGGTGCGCCGCCTGATCTATACGACCAATGCGAGCGAGGGCTTTAACCGGCAGCTCCGGAAAGTGACCAAGGCCAAATCGGTGTTCCCTACGGATGACAGTCTGCTGAAAATGCTATATCTGGCCATGACGGATATTACGAAGAAATGGACTGGCCGGCGGCAGGACTGGAGCATGATCCATGCGCAGCTGGCGGTGTTCTTCGCCGACCGTATGCCGAACTGACTGGCTACACGCAGGAATGTCAAGTGTCGAGATGAACGGAGGTTGACGTTTCAGCCCTTGACATCCCCTCGAAACGCTGTTATTTTATAAACAAGGCGGCTGCAGCTTGCGCCGCTCCCGTCTTGCATAAATTTTGCTCTATTTGCACTACGTTTTGCACTTTACACAGAATTCGGGATTGACCCCGCTCCCTTTTGAAAAGGTAGTTGCTGCCATTTTGTCCTTTCAGGGCGGAACGCTCAATCGTGAGCTGATGGATTTTTTTGACTTGAATTCAGCAAGCCCTACAACTTCTGCTTTTGTTCAGCAAAGGGCTAAAATTCTCCCTGCGGCTTTTGAATCGCTGTTTCATCATTTTACTGACCGTATTTGCGAACAAAAAACATATAACGGCTATCGCCTTTTTGCAGTCGATGGTTCCGACTTGCAAATCGCCGCTAATCCTCAAGATGCCGACTCTTTCTATCCGGGAGCGAACGGGCAGAAATCTTATAATTTGCTGCATATAAACGCTATGTACGATTTGCTCCAGCATATCTATGTTGATGCAATCATCCAGAAAAGCCGAAAGACCGACGAATCCGCCGCTTTAACTTCCATGGTAGATCGTTCTGCGGATAAAAACGTCCTGCTGCTGGCTGACAGGGGCTATGAAGCCTGCAACAACCTCGCGCATATTCAAGAAAAGGGCTGGTCGTTTCTCATTCGTATCAAAGATAGCAGTGCCGGTATTGCTTCCGGCTTGAACCTGCCGCGTTCCAATACGTTTGATATTCCCTTTCACCTGAAACTTACCAATAAACAGACAAACGAAGTGAAATGCTTGCTTTTAGACAAAAATCACTACAAGCGCATCCCCTCTAAGTGCCGCTTTGATTATCTCCCGGCTAAGTCCAGAAAGGCTGACCCCACGCAATTCTTCGATCTGCATTTCCGCATTGTGCGGTTCCCCATCTCCGAAACAGCCTGCGAAACCATTATTACAAATCTTGATAAAGATGCGTTTCCTATTCAGGAAATTAAGCACTTGTACGCGATGCGCTGGGGTATTGAAACTTCCTTTCGTGAACTGAAATATTCCGTGACTTTATTGCATCTTCATTCAAAAAAGGTGGACTTCATTTACCAAGAAATTTTTGCAAAACTCATCATGTACAACTTCTGCCAAATGATTACACAATCCGTAGTCATTCAGCAAGGGAAAAAGAAACACGCTTACAAAGTTTCTTTTTCTGATGCAGTACATGTTTGTCTGCGTTTCTTCCGAGGCAAAATCAGTCCACCCGATGTTGAAGCCTTACTTATGAGGTACATCTCACCTATTCGCCCTGGCAGAATGCTTTCTCGTAAGTTTTCCCCGAAATCTTCGGTCAGCTTCACTTATAGAGTATCATAATTTCTTGCTTTTGAATAGTCCTTTTTTCGCGGATTTCTTTTTCCGCTTTCTTTCCTTTACTCTCTTTTCATTAAAATCAGCACACAGAGTCTTTTTTACTGATTCTGTGTGCTGACTTTCACTGTTCACTTTTAACTAAATGACATTGAGGGTGGCCCGCTGTCACCTTTATTGGCGAATGTGTACCTGAACGAATTTGACTGGGAATACGAAAGGCGCGGCGTGCCGGAGATTCGGTATGCGGACGACATCGTATTACTGTGCAAAAGTCAGAGAGCGGCAGAACGACTGTTGGAAAGCAGCATCCGCTATCTGGAAGGGAAGCTGAAACTGAGGGTGAACCGGGACAAAAGCCATATCGCCAGGGTGAATGCGACGAAGAACTTCAAGTTTCTGGGCTTTGCATACGGCAAAGGAAAGGATGGACTGTTCATTCGTGCCCATCCCAAAGCCCTGCTGAAAGCGAAGAACAGGCTGCGCGCAATCACGAAGCGAAACCGCGGAGTCAACGTCCGAAAGGTCATGCAGGAAATAAAGGTCTACATGACAGGATGGCTGAACTACTACGGGATAGCGTCTCTAAAGACGAAAATGCGGGAATGGGACGAATGGCTGCGGCACCGAATCCGTGCAAACATCTGGAAGCAATGGAAGAAACCGAAGACCAAACGCAAGAACCTAATGAAGCTCGGTGTGCCGGAATACTACGCACATATGGCCGCCAACAGCCACAGAGGCTATTGGTTTACGGTGAACACAGGAGCCGTGACAAGAGGCATAACAAACGAAAGACTCACACGCGTGGGATTCTTTGAACTCTCCCCGGCGTATGAGTCGATTCAGTCTGCTTGTATTGGACGCGCCGTGTACCGAACGGTACGCACGGTGCGGTGAGAGGATGGGGGGGGAAAATCACCCCCTCCTACGCGATTGCCGCTTTAGCAGCCAATTCCACTGCGCGATAGGCGGATTGAAAACAAACAGAGTCTTGTGTAAGTTCCTGATGGTCTTCCTGCTGTCATTCTCCCACAGCTCTCCATTGCGGACTGACTTTTTAGTGATGAAATTACGACTATTATATTATCGCAACCATTTTCATTTCATGATTAGCGATATGAAATATGACGTGAACAAACGAAAAAATCAATTCACGACGAAAAAATGATGCGAACATACATGTCTGAAATGGTCGATAAATAGCCAAAACGATTGACGAAAGGTGTGGAACCTGATATAGTGCAGATAACGAGGTGAACGAACCTCAAAAGGAGGATGTTACCATGAAGAAAGTCATCAGTCTGCTGCTGACGGCAATGCTGCTGCTGTCGATGCTGCCCGCCACGATGGCGGAGGGCGTGGAGTACATTCCCGCGCCTTACGCGCTTGACGCGGAGAGGGCGGGACCGAAGGCGTATGTCGAGCCTGTGTTCTATGCCAACGGCGAGGGTGAACCGACCATCGGCGTCACCTATGTCGGCGTAATCAAGGCGGACGGAAAGTACTTCAAGGACTCGAACAACAACCACGAGCTGGATCCCTTTGAGGACTGGCGTCTGGATCCCGAAACCCGCGCAGCCGATCTGGTTGCCAAGATGAGCGTAGAGCAGAAGATTGGTCTGTCGCTGGCGCAGATGGTTCTGATGCCCGGCGCGACCACCTACGAAGCGGCGCTGGATGCAGACGGAAACGTGGACTTCAGCAAGCTGATGGTTGTCAGCGAAAAGGTGTTTGACGTTGCGATGGACGATCCGACGCGTGTCAACAACTCAACGGCGGAAATCATCGCCTTCAACAATCGCATGGGCGTTGTCCGCGTGATGTCGGACGTGGGCGCGGGCGTGCTGTACAACAACGCCACGAACCTGACGACCGAATACGCCGCTGCGGCGACAGGCGAACCCTGCATTCCGTTCACCCTCATTTCCAACCCCCAGAAGTTCCCCGGCGAACCCGGCACCATGGGTCTGGCGGCGGCGGTGATGGGCGACGTTGCCAACGGCGGCGACTACAGCCTGATTGAACGCTTCGCGGATCTGGATCGCCAGATTTGGGACGCGAAGGGGCTGGATCGTATGTATGGCCGTCAGATCGACCTGATTACCGACCCGCGCTGGGGACGCAACGTGACAACGTTCACCGAGGATCCCGCGGTGATGGCGAACATCACGACCGCGCTGATCAAAGGCTATCAGGGCGGCACCGACGGCTTGCAGCCGAACGGCGTTGGCCTGATCGTCAAGCACTTCCCCGGCGACAGCGCTTCCTATAACGGCTTCAAGTCGCACTACAAGACGGGTCAGTGGCGCATGTACCGCACGGAAAACGCCATGGAAAAGTACTTCCTGCCCGGCTTCCAGGCGGCGGTTGACTGCAAGACGGCGGGCATCATGTCCTGCTACAGCCGTCCCATGCCCATCAATGCCAACCAGACCTACCGCGGCGTGGACATCAATTCGGATTCTGTCGCGACCTCCTATAATGCGACCCTCCTGCAAACCCTGCTGCGCGATACGATGGGCTTTGAGGGCTTCGTCAACACGGACAGCAACATTCTGTTCGATATTCCGTGGGGTGTGGAAGAGCTGACGCCCCTTGAGCGTATCGCTCTGATGTATAACGCTGGTTCCGACATCATCGGCGACTGGTGGGGCAAGCCGATTGATTATTCTCTGGCGCTTGAGGCGTACAGCAAGGGCATGATTCAGGAAGAAGCCCTGACCCGCGCAACGACCAAGAACGTGGTGTCTTTGCTGGAATCCGACCGCTTTGAGAATCCCTATAAGGATTTGCAGACCAGTCTGGCTGCCGAAGAGGCTTATACGCCCAAGGTGGAAACGCTGGCGCTCGAAATGTCCACGAAGTCGCTGGTTCTGCTGAAGAACCACAATAACGTTCTGCCGCTGAAGGAAACCGGCAAGAAGGTTTTCGTCGCTTCCTTTACCCGCAGCGGCGAGGACGACAACAAGCTGGCGAACTGGAACAGAACCCTCACGGAAGCCGGCTATGTGATCGTTGAGAAGGCGGGCGAGGCGGATATCGTTCTGCTGGACGTGAAGCCGGACTTCCCCGCGAATAATGGCTGCATGAACACCCTTGACCTTGTTGAGGATCTTGAGGTCGCGGAGTATGACACCAACACCGGCATGAAGACGGGCGGCATGACGGATCTGACCACCCTGATGGACGTGAAGAAGATTAAGAACTACGCCAAGGCAGTTCATGCAAACGGCGGCGTCGTCATCTGCTCCCTGACCCTCAGCGCACCGTGGATTCTGACCAAGCTGGAACCCTACTGCGACGCGATTCTTGTGAACTTTGCCTCCGTGACCGAGCTGGCGGGGCTGAGCGAGCTTGTGACCATCACGGATCTGCAGCTTCAGGTGCTTTCCGGCGCTATCATGCCGACCGGTAAGCTGCCCGTGACGCTGCCCTCCTGCACCGCGGTTCTCGAGGTCACGGATACCGAGATCGACGGCGTGGTGTATGAGCTGTGCGCTTCTCCCAACGACGTGCCCGGCTATGACAAGGATCAGTACATTGCGCCCGAAGTGCTGGCGCAGTCGCCTTCCGGCAGCTATGCGTATCAGGATGAGGACGGCAATACCTACAAGGTATGGTTCGGTCTGACCTACTGACGCGATTCCCAAATTCCCAAAAGCAATCTGCCTGCGCGTTCTTATCGCGAACTTGTATGATATGCTATTTCGCAGGCAAATGCTGACGAGTGGGGCAATCTTCCCTCGCGGACTCCTTTTCCTCGGTCGCTGCTGATGCGCGACTTGGGCAGCGACCCGTTCTGCGCGCCGCCCCCTCCGAATTCATCGGAGGGGGCGGCGTTTTGAGTGCGCCCGGCGGCGCACGTTTCTAAAGGGTGAAAGACCCGAATCCGCCCGGTAGCGGGAAGGAGAAAGCCGAAGGCAAGGGTGTCCGTCGTGAGGCGGAATCTGAAGGAAGCCGCAGGCAAAGTTCTGAGCCGACGAACAGAAATCGCATACAAGGCGGGGCAGAGCGGACGAGACTGCAACACAAGTCAAAGTCCCATACTACCCGGACTCTGCCACGTAAATGCGGCGGCTACATGGAATGAAGGCTATTGTACCTTATGCGGGGAGATCTGTGGGGAACGCATCGCAAGATGTAACCCATGCTGCAAGGCATGGCTGAATCCACAGAAGTCAGTCTGGACCATAGTACCAGAGAAGTCAGTGAAAGTCGACAGAGGGAAGGGTCTGGCGGTTGCTGGTAATACAGCATGCCAGGAATCGGGCGTGTTGAAAGCAGTTGCTCGAAAGAGGATATCTGCCAGAGGATAGGTGAGTGACCGAAGGTATGGCAGAATCGCGGAGCGTCCTGATATCCAACTAAACGTGCTGCTAAGTACCAACAACTGAACCGCCGCTTGCGGAACCGCATGAGCGGTGGTGTGGGAGGACGGGGGGTAGTCACCCCCTCCTACCCGATTGCCGATTATTCCACAATGGTAATGGTCTTCGTCAGTGTGCCAACCGTCAGGGTGTGTTCGCCGGGCTGGTCGATGGTCAGTTCCATTTCAACCACGCGCCAGTCTCCGCCGTTGACTGCCATGATCTTTTCCGCGATGACTTCGCCGTCGCAGATTGCCTGCACGGTCGTAATGCCGTCGTCGCCGTTGTTCCACAGCAGGACATACGCCGTGAACGGCACGCCAGCCTTGGTTTCCACAATGGATTCATTCGCGGTCATTGGAAATGACAACCGGGATGCCCAGACGGCTGTCCTCCGCCAGCGCCTGCATTGCATTGTGGTACACAATCTGCTGTGCGGGCGTGTCGTTGGTGTTGCCCAGATGGCTGGTGATGTTCAGCACGTTGATGTAGTACCACATCAAGCGCAACGTGAACGACGAGCTTTCATCCGGCACGACGCTTTCCGTCCCGAACATGTAGCGCGAATCCGCAAAGTCAACGCCCATCGGGTTGCCGCAGGTGTTCACATGGTAGAAAAGCCCCGGTCTCTCTTCCAGCGTCATCTGCTCATAGAGGTCTTTCACGCGCGCATCTACATCCTGTCGCCAGTCCTCGTAGACATCCAGCTGACCATTGCCGTTCAAGTCCTTGAACTTGAGTCCATCCACCTCCAGAATGGTGGTGACGCCATCGAGATACCCCAATTCCTTCTGGGTATCCGTCCCGGCATGACCGTGATGGTTTGATTCACCTGATCGTAATCCGTGAACCGTGCCTGTACGGATTCTTCCGCCATCGCACTCATGCCGAAGCTGCTGCCAAAATCGCGGACAGTTTTCTTTTCATTGAAAACAGTCTCCTTTCTTTTGCGAGTTCTGCTCGCTTTTGCCTCTATCATAGCGGATTTTTCCTTTTTTCGAGCAGTTCTTTTCAGCACGGATATGCGGAAAAAACGGTACTGGGAAGCGGTGTGGGGGAAAATGAAGGAGAGGGCAAAAGCTGTAGATGATTACGCAACAACTTTTTTTGCAAACAATCTGTGTAAACAGCTGATGTATCCCCAAAAGAAGACACGACGGTGCATTAATTGTCGGAATGCAAAGCAAAGCCCCCTCCAACGCATCTCCTCGCAACCGCAGGGAGAACACGCTGAAGGGGGTATTTTCAATGATCTTCATCCGGAACCACTGCCAGCGCCGTCAGCACAAACACCTCCGGTGCGCCAGCTGCTCGAAGCGCGCCCGCACATGTTTCGGTTGTCGAACCGGTGGTATACACGTCGTCAATCAGCAGAACTGGGGTCGAAATGCGCGCGGCGGCAGCAAACGCGCCGTGCAGGTTCTTCCGGCGCTGGGCGGCGTTTTCAGCCCCTGCTGGGTTGCGGTTTCGCGCGTGCGGATCAGCAGAGGCTGGCAGGGTAAATTGCGCCGCTGCGCAAAGGCCTCTGCCAGCAGTCGACCGTGGTCAATGCCGCGCGCGTCAAGGTGCTTCTTCGTCATCGGGACGGAGGTGACGACCGTGTCCGGCGGCAGGACAAAGGGACACGCGGATGCCATGCCGTCCGCCAGTACCTGCGCGCATTCGGCGATGCCGCTGTATTTGAGCATCAGCACCAGCTGCCGCGCAATGCCGTGGTAGCCCCACACAGCGGCGGCGTTCGGCGCAAGCGCATCACTCGGCAGGCGCAAATCATCCAGCACAGCGAGGCAGACCGGACAAATCGCGTTCGGCAGGGACAGCGCGCCGCAGGTCAGGCAGAAAACGTGCTGCGGAAACAGCGCATCATCCGCATCAGTCAAAAGGCGGGTGAAAAACGCGCGAAGAGCGGGCAAAAGCGGCATGAAAGCACCTCACTCCTTCCCCAATTCCTCCTGATGCAAATCAATGGTGACGCTCGTGCCCTCCCCAATGCGGGAGGACAGCGACACACGGCAATGGAGCATTTCGGCGGTCTGATGGACGAGGTACAGCCCCAATCCGGTGGATTTCTGCCCGCCGCGCCCGTTGTAGCCGGTATATCCCTTCTCGAACACGCGCGGCACATCCTCCGGTGCAATGCCGATGCCTGTGTCCGCCACGATAATCGCCGGGGCGCTGGTCACGCGGATGCTGACGCGGCCGCGCTCGGTGTACTTGACGGCGTTGGACAGCAGCTGGTGGAGGATGAACAGCAGCCATTTGCTGTCCGTCAAGGCGCTTTCGGCGGTCGGCTCGTACTGCAGGCGCAGCTTCTTGCGGATGAGCAGGGGCGCAAAGTCGCGAATCGCCTGCCGAATGACCGGGTCAAGCGGCACACGCGTCAGCACAAGGTCTTTCGTCGGATTGCCCAACCGCGCGTAGCTTAACGCCATCGTGACGTACTGCTCCATTTGGAACAGTTCGGCCAGCATGGCGCGGTTCTCCGGCGTGTCCTCGCTCTGCAATTGCAGGCGCATCACCGACAGCGGCGTTTTGATTTGGTGTACCCACGCGGTGAAGTAGTCTGTACTGTCCTGCCGATAGGCTGCCAAGTCCGACTGCGCGGCGCGGATGTCGTGCAGCAGCCGCTGCATAATCGCCTGATCATCCGCTTCAGACAGTGTGCGCGGCGATGGCAGTTCATCCAGCAGAAGATGCGGCGCATTCAGCACATGCGCACGCGCCTGATGCGCCCGGCGATAACGCACAAAGCCCCAAATCAGCGCAATCAGCCCCATCACTGCGCACAGCGCCGATGCGTACGCGACCGGTTCAGTCGGCAGATGATACAGCGAGAGCACCAGCGCGAATGTGCCTGCGAACAGCGCCAGCAGCCCCGCCAGCGGCAAATGTTCCCGCAGATAGCGCCGAATCATACGCTGCCCTCCTGATTCACGGCATACCCGCTGCCTACCTTCGTGACGATGAAGCCTGGCAGTCCCGCCGCGCTAAGTTTCTTCCGCAGGCGGTTGACATTGACGGTCAGGGTGTTTTCCTCAACGTACTCGTCCATCTGCCACAGACGGGTCATCAGTGTTTCGCGGCTGACGATGCGCCCGCGCTGCTCCATGAGTGTGCGGAGGATAATCAGTTCATTGCGTGTCAAGGGGATGCTCTGCCCATGGATGGAGAGAGCGGCACTGTCCAAATCCAGCACGGCCTCCCCGCAGGCGAGGATATTGCCCGTAGCCGGCATGTCATACGCGCGGCGCAGGACGGCATTCACCTTCGCTGCCAGCACAGCTGGGTCAACGGGTTTGGCAATGAAGTCGTCGCCGCCCATGTTCATCGCCATGACGATGTTGAGGTTATCCGACGCGCTGGAAAGGTAGACAATTGGCACGCTGGTGATGCGGCGCAGCTCCTGCGTCCAGTGATGACCGTTGAAGAAGGGGAGCATCAAATCCATCAGTACGATTTGCGGCTTCCACTCGGCGAACTCCTCCGTCACATGGCGGAAATCGCGGACTTTCTGCACCTCGTGTCCCCACGCGGTCAGCACCTGCGTGATGGCATCAGCCAAGGCAGCGTCGTCTTCGACTAATAGGATGCGGTACATGCGAGTCATCTCCCTGATGATGTAGTTTGGTGTTGGTGCGGTCTGTTCCCGTACCCGTCAGTCGCTTTCCTCCGCACTTTCGCCCGCCAGCGCATCGAGAATTGCCTGCAGCCGCTTCTCTCCGATGCCCTTGACATTCCGCAGCTCCTCCGGATACACGAACGCGCCGTGTTCCTCCCGGTATGCCACAATCCGCTCCGACAGCACAGTACCGATGCCCGGCAGGGCGTCCAATGCGGCAGCGTCGCCGGTGTTCAGAATGGAATCCGGCGGAAGTGTCGCTCTTGGCACAGCGGTTGTTTCTGCTGCTGGCACTATCAGCGGATTCGTCGATTCGTCATCCAGCGAGTCAGTGATTTTCGTTTGCAGCTCTGCTCCGATGCCCTGGACGTTCCGCAAATCTTCCGGGTACACGAATGCGCCGTGTTCCTCCCGGTATGTGATAATCCGCTCCGACAGCACAGTACCGATACCCGGCAGGGCGTCCAATGCGGCAGCGTCGCCGGTGTTCAGAATAGAATCTGCCGGAAGTGTCGGCACAGGGGCAAGCGAGAATTCGTCGCCTTTTGACGGATAGCACTTCGGAGCGGAATGGACACGGACAGGGGCGGATGCGTTCCATAAGAAGCAACTGAGGCTTATGAGAAGGGCTGCTGTATATAGCAGCAGAAGCAGCTTTCGCACGCCCTGCCGCCATTCGCGCACAGCATCCCCCTCCGTCCAGCTTGTCGTCAGGGACATTGTAGCATACTTGGAACGGATGGACAAGGGCGCGCGGCAGAAAAAAATAAGCGTAGCATGGGAAGGAAGATTCCATGCTGCGCTGGGCTGGCTGCTGCTTTCAAATGCAGTTTTCTTTAGGGACGGGGGATTTCGCCTGCGGGTGTGTCCTGCGGTTATATCCCCAGCGAAAACCCGCCTTGTATAAGGTAGAACAGCGCCACACCGTCTATTGCGACGGCATCGTGCATTGCGTCGTAGCGGGTCAGCGCGACGGTGTGCACTGTGCCGTCAACATCTGTGAATGTCCACACGGTGTGGGGAGCGTCGGCAGCAGTCCAGCCGTCGGGGAGGCGGCCGGACATCGTGACCATCATCAGCTGATTGTAGGCAGCGGAAAAGGCAGTGTAATCCGCAGATTCGCCGTTTTTCATCAGCGTAATATCGTAGACCTGATTCCCCTCGCCGTCCGTGACAAGTTCGTTGTTCTCGGCAACCTGTTCGGTGCGTGTGATGACCCATGTATCCACGCCGTCCGCCGTTTCACGCGAAAGGGACGCAAGATTTCCCAGCGCCGTCAGCACCGGGTAGCGCGTAATGGTCTCCTGCCAGTCTGCGTTCATGACGCCGCGCAGCAGCAGTGTGCTGCAGCGGTAAATGCCGCCATCGTACAGCACATAATCCACCAAATCGCTTTCCTGCTCGCCGATGACGAGGGTGATCGTGGCTTCCGGGTAATCGGTCGTAGCGTATGAGCCAGTCGTACCGACTGCGCCGATTGTGCCGGCGGCTTGGTGCAGGCGGATGACGAGGCGGGGCATGTCCAGCCCGTAGCGTGCGATGCTCTCCGCCGTCGCGTCGGCAATGTACTCGCCCAGGCGGATGTTTGCTGCCGACTTGCGAAGGGTGTTCATGGCAGTGCCGTCCGCCGGGTAGGACACCGGGGTGGTCAGCATCCAGCGGTCTTGCGCGTCCGCGTTCGTGATAGCGCCGTTCAAGCGCCATTGCTGGGTGATTTCGCCCTCCGCGTTCAGCAGCGTGATTTCATCCAGGCGGTCGGCGTGAATCGTCAGCTGCTCGATGCTGTGGAGCGAACCGCGCGTGACGTAGCATTCCTCTGCCAGACCGCGGCTGACGGACAGCAGGCGGGTATCGCCGTCCAGCTGCGCGTACTGCCAGCTGTTTTCGTACTGCGGGGTGCTGCCGATGCGCAGGGTGTGGCTGCTGCCGTCCGCAAAATCCACGGTGACGACGCTCTCCGGGTCATCCAGCCCGAAGGCTGCCCACTCCTCGTCCGTGCCGTTCCAATCGTCGCTGAGTACCTCTGCGGTCACGCTCTTAAGCCCGGACAGGAGCGTTTCGGCAACGTCCGCATCCACCGTGAAGGCGCTTTCGCCCTCCAGCACCAGTGCGCCGGATTCCGTCTGTACTGCCGACCACGCGTCCTGATTGCGCACGGCAATGCGGATGCGGGTGATATCCGCCGATTCCACCGACCAGAGGGTGATTTCCTCATCCTCATGCGCGGGCGTTTCCGGCGCGGGGGCGGGCGTGCGGGCGAAAATCAGCAGACACGCCGCCGCCGCGACCAGCAACACGGCGAAAATCAGCAGGAGGATGCGGCTGTGCCTGCGCGCGGCATGTTTCTTTTTCGGGACATTTTGCATGGCTTACAGATTCCTCCGTGGAAGCAGGATGATGACCGCCGCCAGCAGCACCAGAATCGGCAGCCCGACCAGTACAACGCTGCCCAATGACAGCGCATTGACGGACAGCCCCGGACGCAGCGCCGTTTTGACCATGATGCTGGTGTCAATGCTGTCATCCCCGGTCAGGAAAGACACAGCGCGCACCAGAAATTCCTCGCCGTCGGTCATGGTGAAGAGCTGTTCCTCGGTCAGCAGGGCGGAACTGCCGATGATGAACGCGCGGCTGACGTCGCCCGTGTCGGTGAAGCGCTTGGCTTGCAGCGCGAGCGCGAACGGCCCAGTCTTGTCGCTGTCGGATTGAGTGATGCTCAGGCGCGATGCGGTTGTATCAACCAGATAACTCTTGGCGGATGTTGTCAGCACTGCGTCCACCAGCAGGGAATTGTCCGATTCCGGCGAAGGGTCGAAGCCGCGGCTGGCAACCATGAGCATCGCCGTCCGCCCGTTCAGCATCATCTCCAGTGTCACGTCCGTTGCCTGCATTTCTGGCAGCAGCGCCAGACGGTTGTTGTTGTAGAACGTGTCGGTTTCATCCGGCGACGCCATCACCAGCCCGCTTTCCGGCAGGAAGCCGTAGGAGCGCAGCAGGGACAGGACGTTCGGCATATTCTCAATCGGGTCGGTATAATCGCAGCTGAACAGCACTGCGCCGCCACCCTGCACATACGCGCGGATGATGTCCATTTCCGCGTCGGTGTAGTCCTTGACGGGCGAAAGGATGCACAGCACGTCGCCGGATGCGAATGTCATGTCGCTGAGCTTCTCGAACGCGACGTCGTAGTGGTTGTTCATCAGCAGGGTGGTAAAGGCGGACAGGGAGTCTTCGCCCAGTTCGCCGTGCCCCGTCGCGATGTGCAGCGTCGGCACGGTGTCGCGCGTGACGTAGGCGATGGCGGAGGTAATCTGCTGCTCATACGCCAAGCCGGAGACGTTGTAGCTGCCCGAATCGGTATCGACAGAGAGCGTTACAAAATCCGTTGCGGTCAGCACACGGTAGCGGTCGGTTTCCTCGCAGTAGACGATGAGGTTCTGCGCGGAAACGTTGGTGGTGCTGCTGGAAAAGCGGGTCAGCAGCAGGGGATTCAGGCTCGGCGGGGTCTGCTCCCACGTCACCATATCCGACGCGGCGCTGTAACGGTTGAGCAGCTCCAGCAGGGGCTGATCCTCCTCGCCGCGCTCGAACAGGGCGTAGATTTTCACCGGGCGCTTCAGGTCGTGCAGAATCTGCTTTGTCGTCTCGCTCTGCGTTGTGACGGCGTTGAAGGAGAAGTCGCCGCGCCAGCCGTAGCGCGTTTCGAGGTTCGTCGTCGCCAGATTGATGAGAATCAGCGCGACAATCACCAGCGCGACAATGGCGGTGGATATGGCGCCGTAGCGCAGGCGCGGGCTGATGGTGAACTTCCTGTGCGCGGATTGTTTTTTGTTTCGCATTCTTCGTCACTCCCCCCGATAGCGCCGGGCATCCAGCGTATGAATCGTCAGCAGGAGGAACGCTGCGGCGAAGGTGATATCGTAGACGACGCTCGCCGCGCTGAGCTGCCCCATCAGGAACGGTTCAGCCCGCTGATAAAGGCTGAAGAAGGACAGCACGCTGGAGAAGAAGCTGCTGTTGACGGCGTTTTCCAGCAAGTCCAGCATCCAGAGGACGAAGTTCGCGCCGAACGCGAAAACCGCCGCCGTCACCTGATTTTTTGCGCAGCCGGAGATGAACAAGTCCAGCGCGAGGAATGCGCCGCCCTGCAAGATGAAGCCAAGGTACGCCACCGCCATTTCCGCCGGGTACACACGCCCATAGACCGCCACGACCGCAACGAAGCCGAGCGTCAGCACGACGGTTGCCGCCATGACGGTATACGCCGCGGCATACTTGCCCAGCACCATGCCCGACAGGGAAACCGGGCTGGTGAGCAGCAGCTGATCCGTGCGGCGCTGCCTTTCTTCCGCCAGCAGCCGCATCGTCAGCACCGGCGAGAGCAGCATCCACAGGTAACTCATCTGCCCCACGAACGTCGGTAAGTCCGACGACCGCGCCTGCATAATCTGCAAATAAAACATCACCGAGGACAGGAGCAGGAACACGCCCATGAACACATAGCCCGTTGGCGTGAGGAAATACGCCTGCAATTCTCGTTTCCAGATGGCACGCATAGTAACAAACAACCTTTCCGGGGGACAAGGGGCGTTGCCCCTTTGAACCCCAGCAGGGACGCTGTCCCTGCACCCTGCAAGGGAGTTCCTCCCTTGACCCTTTCACGCGATTCAATTGGTGACATATCCATACTTCTTCCGCGTGTTACTCCAAGAAAAAACAACTTCCGATAAAATTCAAGTAACATGGGAGAGAACGCGCCGAGGGTTTCCAAAGGGCGATCGCAGACTTCGTCTGTTTTCATTGCCCTTTGGTCGCCTCCGCAGAGGCGAACTCCCTGCGCATCGGGAAAAACTTCTGTGATAGAAGCACCCTTCTGCGATAAGAACAAAGAAGATTACGAAGGAACTTTCGTGCCTTCATCCGTCGCGCGGAGGAAGACCGTTTCCAGCGAATCGTGTTCCTCCACCAGCATCCGAATCGGGGCATCCAGCCCGCAGAGCAGGCGGAATAGCTGCGTCTGCGCATCCGGCACGGCGGAGGCGTCGCATTCCAGCAACACCTCGCTGACCTCAATCGTCCGCGTCGGCAGCGCCTTCACCCGCCGCACGCACGGCAGTGACCGCAAAGCCGGAATCAGCTGCTTCTCCCGCATGGCAATGCTTGCCCGAAGCCGCAGCGTTTCGCCCGTTTCGGCTAATTCCTGCATGTCTGCTTCGTATTCCAAATGCCCGCGGTTCAGGATGAGTACCCGCTGGCAGAGCTGCTGAATCTCCGACAGAAGGTGCGAGGAAAAAATGACCGTGTGCGTTTTGCCGAGGTCGGCAATCAGCGCGCGAATCTCCACCACCTGACGCGGGTCAAGCCCGACGGTCGGTTCATCCAGCACCAACACCTTCGGATTGCCGCACAGCGACTGCGCTACGCCGACACGCTGTCGGTAGCCCTTCGACAAATGCCCAATCAGGCGGTGCGCCACTTCGGACAGCCCGCAGGTGCGGATAATGTCCTCCACATGCGCCGCAATCGCCGATTTCTGTACTTCCTTTAGCTCGCACACGAAGCGCAGATACGACCGAACGGTCATTTCGTCATACAGCGGCGGTTTTTCCGGCAGATAGCCAATCAGCCGCTTGCACTCGCGTGCGTTTTGGAGGAGATCCATGCCGTCCACCAGCACCTGCCCCGATGTCGGCGGCAGATAGCCCGTGAGGATATTGAGCGTGGTGCTCTTGCCCGCGCCGTTTTGACCGAGCAGACCAACAATCTGCCCTTCCGGGGCGCGGAAAGAGACATCATGCAGGGCTTCGACCGCACCGTAGCGCTTCGTGACATGCCTGAGTTCAATCATGGAGCATACCTCCCTTGGAATATACGATTGCACGCATCTGCCGGAGCAGACTGTCTGGCAATAGCATGAGTATTATAGCAGAAAGCGCACAAAAAAGCATGAACGAACTGTAAAGGATAAAAGAACGCATAGACAAAACCCCGCCCGCACGGGATTTCTCCTGTGCAGACGGGGTAACGGACTATGTACTTATGGAATCACCCAAAAGTGGCGGTGCCGAAGGTTTCCGAAGGGCAATCGCAGACCTCGTCTGTTTCCATTGCCCTTTGGTCGCGCCCGCAGGCGCGAAATCCTGTTACACGCGGTCGGCGATTTCCTTAGAAATCTTTGCGATGAATTCATCGAGCGTGCAGGTAACCGTCTGGTCGGTCGCACGGTCGCGGACGGAGACGGTGTTGTTCTCCACTTCCTGACCGCCGAGAATCAGCATGTACGGAACGCGGTCTACCTGACGCGCTTCGCGAATCTTGTAGCCAATCTTCTCGTTGCGGTCGTCCAGCTCGCAGCGAATCTTCTTCGCGCGCAGGGCGGCGTACACCGTCTTGGCGTAGTCCATCGACTTGTCGGACACAGGCAGCACCTTCACCTGAACCGGCGCCATCCACGTCGGGAACTTGCCCGCGAAGTGCTCGGTCAGGATGCCGATGAAGCGCTCGATGGAGCCATAGCAGACGCGGTGAATCATGATCGGGCGCTTGCGGCTGCCGTCCACATCCACATACTCCAGGTTGAAGTTCAGCGGCATCTGGAAGTCCAGCTGAATCGTGCCGCACTGCCAGGTACGACCGAGGCAGTCGCGCAGGTGGAAGTCAATCTTCGGGCCGTAGAACGCACCGTCGCCCTCGTTGACGATGTAGGGCATACCGAGCTTTTCCAGCGCGGTTTTGAGGCCGTTGGTTGCATCCTCCCAATCCTCGTCCGAACCCATCGAATCCGCCGGACGGGTGGACAGTTCGACGAAATAATCGAAGCCGAACTTGGAGTACACCTGATTGATGAGGTGTACGACGCCGGCGATTTCGTCCGGAATCTGTTCGCGGGTCATGAAGATATGGGCATCGTCCTGCGTGAAGCAGCGGACACGGAACAGGCCGTGCAGCGCACCCTTCAGCTCGTGGCGGTGCACCAGACCGAGTTCACCCACGCGCAGGGGCAGGTCGCGGTAGGAATGGGGCTGGCTGCGGTAGACCATCACGCCGCCGGGGCAGTTCATGGGCTTGATGCAGTAGTCCTCGTCGTCAATCTTGGTGGAGTACATGTTGTCCTTGTAGTGATCCCAGTGACCGGACGTCTCCCACAGGTGACGGCTCATAATCATGGGCGTGGACACTTCCACATAATCCGCCGCGTAGTGAATATCGCGCCAGTAGTCAATCAGCGCGTTCTTCAGCTGCATTCCCTTGGGCAGGAAGAACGGGAAGCCGGGGCCTTCATCGCAGAGCATGAACAGCCCCATTTCCTTGCCAATCTTGCGGTGGTCGCGCTTTTCGGCTTCTTCCATCATCTTCAGGTACTCATTGAGTTCCTCCTGATTGCGGAAGGCGATACCGCCGATGCGGGTGAGCATCTTGTTGTTCTTGTCGTTCTTCCAGTACGCGCCGGACAGGGCGGTCAGCTTGAATGCCTTGAGCGCCTTGGTGTAGCACAGGTGCGGGCCGACGCACATGTCGATGTAGTCGCCCTGCTGGTAGAAGGTCAGCGTCGCGTCTTCGGGCAGGTCGCCGATGTGTTCGACCTTGTAGATTTCGCCGCGCTCCTGCATGAGCTTGATGGCGTCCTCGCGGCCAAGCGCGAAGGGCTTAATCGGCAGGTTCTGCTTGACGATGGCCTGCATTTCCTTCTCGATGGTCTTGAGGTCCTCGTCGGAGAGCTTCACGTCGCCCAGATCGACGTCGTAGTGGAAGCCCTTTTCAGTTGCCGGGCCATAGGCGAAATGCGCCTGCGGATACAGGTGCTTGACTGCCTGCGCGAGGATGTGCGCCGCCGTGTGGCGGATGACATGCAGCTCGTCGTCAGCGGGGCATTCGTCCACATGACCGTCATTGTAGATGATTTTCATGCTTTTTCCCTCCATGTTGAATGATTGGGACGAAAAAACGCCCGTCCCTCGCGTTGTTTCGAGGGACGAGCGGAAAAATCTGCCCGTGGTTCCACCCTGATTGGTTCTCTTTGCCGCGCTATCGTGCGGCACACGGTACGATCAGGAGGTGGTCTTCCCCTGCCGCCGAATCAGCGCTTTTCACCAAACTGCGCCTCTCTGGACATCCTTCGGCAGGATACTCTTCTCCGTCATCTCGGACGAGTTCAGTATAGCCCAATTTATTGTCTTTGTCAAGGTGGAGAAAAAGACTTTTTCACTTGCAAAGCGCAGAGGCGAAATCCCCTGCATCAGCACGCGGGCATAGCATGAAAATGCGCTCAATTCAATCGCGCGGAAGGGTCAAGGGAGGGGACTTCGTCCCGTTTCATTCTCCCTTGCGGAGTCCAGAGGCAGAGCCTCTGGTGGGGTCAAGGGGCAAAGCACCTTGGGTCATTCTTTCGCCCGCGGCTGGAAAATCAGCGCCATCAGCACCCCGAAGAACACCGCGGCGCTGATGCCCGCAGCCGTGTTCGTCAGACCGCCTGTGAATGCTCCCAAGAAGCCGATTTCCTGGACTGCGCGCTTCACCCCTGTCACCAGCGCGTGACCGAAGCCCGTCAGGGGAACACTCGCGCCCGCCCCGGCGAACTGCGCAAGGGGCGCGTATACCCCGATGGCGCTCAAAAATACCCCCGCGACAATGTAGCCCACCAGAATCCGCGCTGGGGTCAGCTTTGTTTTCAGCAGCAGAATTTCGCCAATCATGCACAGCGCGCCGCCCACCAGAAACGCCTTGATGAGATTCCACACAATCGTCATGCTTCGTCCGCCTCCAGTACAATCAAGTGGGCAATGCCCGGAATCGCGCCGCCCTGCTGGCTGAATGTCGGGGAGAGCAGCGCCCCGGTCGCCATGAACGCCACGCGGTGAATCGCCTTCTCACGGAAGAGGCGCATGATGTACCCGCACAGCACGCTCGCGGAACATCCACAGCCCGAACCGCCCGCGTGGACATCCTGCTCAGGCGAAAAAATCAGCATTCCGCAGTCCACATAGCGCGCCGCATCCAGGGGAACGCCCGCGTCCATCATCAGCGTCAGCAGCAGGTCATGCCCGATTTTTCCCAAGTCGCCAGAGATGATGAGGTCGTAGTCTGCCGCCGTTCGCCCGGTGTCCATGAGGTGCCGCCGGAGCGTGTCCGCCGCGGCGGGCGCCATCGCCGCGCCCATGTTGTTCATGTCCTTAATCGCCAAATCGACAATGCGCCCCAAGGTGACGTGCGTCGCGCGGCAAATCGGGCGGCGCGCCGATGTGTCCAGCAGCGCAGCGCCCGCACCCGTGACCGTCCACTGCGACGTGGGCGGCCGCTGATTGCCGTATTCCAGCGGGAAGCGGTACTGCCGTTCCGCCGAACAGAAGTGACTGCTGGCACAGCACAGCGCGCGCCGCGCATATCCGCCGTCGCAGAGCATTGCGCCGATGCACAGCGTTTCCGCCATCGTCGAACACGCGCCGTAGATGCCCAGAAACGGCGTTTGCAGCTTCTGCGCGGCGGTGGAGGCGGCCATAATCTGGTTGAGCAGGTCGCCGCCGAGCGTCACGTCCACACTTTCCGGCGTTGCGCCCGCTTTCTTCAGGCAGGTGTCCGCCGCCGTGTAGTGGAAGCGGCTTTCGGCTTTTTCCCATGTCTCTTCGCCGAACAGATCATCCTCAATCACCGCGTCAAATTCGCTGTGCAGTGGGCCTTCCCCCTCCTTTTTGCCAACGATGGCGGCGGTTTGGACAATGCCGGGGCGGTTCGGGAGCAGAATCGTTCCCGCGCCGATGCGTTTCAGGCGTTCAGCCATGTGAATCCTCCTTTACCACGGGAATAATGCGTACACGATGCCGACCAGCACCGACGCGCTTGTGCCCCACACCAGCACCGGCCCGGCAATGGTGAACAGCTTCGCGCCCAGCCCCAGCACCATGCCTTCACGCCGGAACTCCATGGCGGGGGATACCATGGCGTTCGCAAAGCCGCTGATGGGCACGAACGCCCCCGCGCCCGCGTACTGTCCGATTTTGTCGAACACACCCAGCCCAGTCAGCAGCGCCGTCAGAAACACGAGCACCATGCTGGCGAACGTCGATGCGGTGGAAGGGGTCATGTCCAGCCACGCCAGCCCCGCCTCGATGCAGCATTGCCCGATGACGCAGATAACGCCGCCGACCCAGAACGCGCGAATCAGCCCCTGTCCCATTTTCGATTTGGGCGACAGGCTGTCCACCAGCCGGGCGTAGCGGTCAAGCTGCCGCTGGCGGGCAGGGGAGGGCTGCTTGTCCTTCTCAAACATGGCTTTCGTCCTCCTTGTACGGACGATGGACACTCTTGTCCGGCGCAGGGCGGAAGCGGACTTCGCGCTCCGCCGGACGCGGGGTTTTCAGAAGGATGAACTGCTGGGAAGAATAGCGCTGCATAAAATGACTTCCTTTCTATTGATGATGACTGCTGATTCCTGCGCCCGCAGGCGCGATTCCCCGTGCAACGAAAAAGTTAAGCCACAGATAACCCCAAAAGTTGCGGTGCCGAAGGTTTCCAAAGGGCGATCGCGGACTTCGTCCGTTTCCATTGCCCTTTGGTCGCCTCCGCAGAGGCGAAATCCCCTGCTTGCGGGAAAGAGTTGCTATGTCTGAAAGACAGGCAGGTCGGTCGCGCCCATTTGGCGCGACACAGCACAGATGTTG
>ULUU01005796.1_pt1 | contig 21885 bp, 19 predicted proteins | sample 1958871 | NCBI WGS metagenome assembly ULUU01 (sample SAMEA4835770, study PRJEB28245) | human gut metagenome | biome: gut microbiome; material: fecal sample | place: Denmark | collected 2008 | reverse complement strand
CCCCGCCATAAAGTTGCGCCCTCGTTCTCGCATGCACCGTCACCATCGATGCTCCGGCGTCTTGCATAGCCATCGCAAATTTTACCGATACGTTTTCGTTTTCTGCAAACCCGCTACGCATCTTTACGGTGACAATTCTGCCACGGTCGCACAACGATTTGACTATATCGGCAGCAACCGAAGGCGTCTTAAGTAATGCCGAACCTTCTCCGTTTTTTACCACTTTATTGACAGGACACCCCATATTGATATCAATTATATCAAACTTGCTCAGATAACCGAGCTCATCCGCTTTTACAAAATCCCTGTAATCGGATCCGAACAACTGCAAGCAGCTCGGTTTTTCCGTCTCGGAAATTCTTAGCAATCTTTCAGTTTGGGGATTTCGATAGCATAGCCCCTTTACGCTCACCATCTCCGTAACCGCCATCGCAGCCCCGTTTTCCAAGCATAATCTGCGAAACGCAATATCCGTATACCCTGCAAGCGGAGCAGCTATAAAATCGTTTTTTAGTTGTATATCTGCAATGCTCTTACTCATACAAGGTACTTATCTATGTCTTTGACTTTGCTTTGTTCGTTTTTCTCAAATACGTCTTTAACTTTTTGACAATACGCCAAAAGTTCGGTTTCTGCGTCTACTCCGCACTCGCTGCACACAGCCGCCGCTAAAAACAGCAGCTTGCCGCAATCGGACGTATCAGAAATTTTAGTTTTTAGCGTCGATACATCCGCAGCAACTCCCACTTTTTTCATTCTCGAAAAGATTTTTTTCGCTCTCATTAATGCGGGAAAATCCGGGAACCGGCATATCTGATCGTAATAAGAGCTGTACTGCTTTTCTGCGGCTTTAGCTTTATCCCAAAACTTCAGCGCTTCTTCGGGATTTGCTGCTTTATCGCCCCCGAAAATGTGAGTATGTCGAGAAATCAGTTTTTTGTTTATTCCTTCCAAAACATCGTCTACGGTAAATTCCCCCGAACGCTCTGCTATGTCTGAATTTAAAGATACTTGCAGCAGAACGTCGCCGAGTTCCTCTATCATGCCGTCTATATCCCCCTTGCTAACGGCGTCGCAAACCTCATACGCTTCCTCTATAAAATTAGTTTTTATGCTCTCGTGCGTTTGCGCCTTATCCCACGGACAGCCGTCAGGCGCCGTAAGTCGCTTTATTATGCGACATAAATCCGCAAACGTCGCTTTTTTGCCGCCTTCTATCAAAATAGCAGTATCGTATTCGTATTTTTTTCGCCTGTCCAACTCTTCCAGCGTAATCTTTTCGCTGCCGTTATGCGACGAAATCTCTAATACGGTATCGTAATCGTAAAACCTAAGCAAAAATAATTTTACTTGCCCGGCTACAAAACGATCGTCTATACCGTATACGCAAAGCGGAGCCATCGTGTCGGGATAATAGCCGTCTATACGATATGCGCTTAACGTTACAAGATTTTCGCACGGTTCAAACGGAAGGTCGAATGCCCCGGGAATAATACTTATTTGCGTACGGCGGCTAAGTTCCGCTACCGAACTATCTTTGTACCCGTCGCCATCCACCACGTACACCAGATTTTTACCTTCGGCACGCTTTATAACTTCCTCTGCCAAAAGTTCGTTAAGCCGATCGTAATTCTCTGCGGTTTCGTACAAATAGTCCAAACTTACGGCGTATTTCTTGCAAGGCGGCGTTTTGTTACTGCGTGCAACGACCTCGTCTGCCGCTTTTATGGCTTTTTTGCCACGTACCGTTATACTATCTCTAAAATATCCTGCGCCTACTACCGTTATCATATCAGCCTCCGATACCGACATTTTAGCATAATTCGCACTTCTTTGCAACTAAAAACGAGAAGACGTTTGGTGACGCACACAAATGCTGTTTGCCATGTTATAATAGTTTATTCCGTAGACCGCCGTTGCCACTTGACAATTGCTTCGACAAAAGCGTATAATTAAAAAAAGTTACATAGCAAGGAGCTTGTATGGAAAAATTTTATGAGTGTGATATCGCCGGAAGATCGGAAAAACTACCGATTATTCAACTTCCCACCGGCGTAAGCATCGCTTTTTTTAATTTACACGGGAATCAGGAACTCACGGAATATTGCGGCAAAGAAATTGCCAAACGTATTGCCGAATTTACGCCCGAAATCGTTATTACGGCAGAAAGCAAAGGGCTTCAGCTTGCCCATGTCGTAGCCCGAGAGCTAAGGCAACCCCTTTATGCGGTGGCAAGAAAATCGCAAAAACTTTATATGGTTGACGGCATACAGTACACCGTATCCTCTATTACCACCAGAGGAGAACAGACGCTGTATCTGTCGAAACACGACGTCGAATTGATTAAAGGCAAGAGGGTCGCTATTGTAGATGACGTAATCTCCACCGGCGGTTCGCTTTCAGGATTGGAAAAACTCGTGGAAATGAGCGGCGGAAAAACCGTAATAAAGGCTACGGTCTTAGCCGAGGGCAATGCCTCTAACCGTAACGACATCGTTTTCCTCGGCACTATACCGCTGTTCGACTAAAATTCTACAATATAGAATCAGAAAAAACCCAAACACTTCCATGGGCGTTTTTAACTCTTTAGGAGTTATTTTAACGTAATTTCGAATCAATATTAAGAACGTGACATTTCTGCACATAAATTTGAAAATAGAAAGTGGCTTGTCAGCCGAGAAAATGTATGCTTATTTGTAATAGATAAGATGAATAGCGAACAAATGTAAAACAAAATAGATAACGAATTATTCTAACGCATTAAGAAATATTGCACAAAATTGCACAAATATAAAAAAGCCCTCAAAACAAGAGGGCTTTTTTCGTCGGCGAAGTGTTAATAACATAATTCGAATAATTTACTTTATAACCCCGATTATATGATACTTTTCATAAACTCGTTCATTATAACATTGTAATTTGAACCGAAAATGTCGGCTAAATTATAGTCAATACAGCATTTTAAGACGTTATTAAACCCATATTTTTCTATCAAATAATAGGTGAAGGCATAAGACTCGGGGTACGTTAAAACATTTCCGTCTTTACTTGTGCAAGCGTATATTTTACATATCGCAGTTGTCGCATACGGAAATTTGATTTGTGATTTATAACTACTATCTTTTAAGGTTATTTCTCCGATACATTTTGCGAGCAGCGCAAAATCAAATTCAGACAAAGTGTCGAATTTACCGCCGTTCTTCTGGTAACGTGTATTGACCGTGTTTACAAAATCGGCAATATTACCTGTTAATGTTTTATCCATAAAAGAAAGATAAAACCGATTATTTATATCCGAAATATGTTTAGAAACGTACCGAGATAAATACTCCGCTACGCCTTCGCCTATCCACGCTTCATCGGCGGGGTTGCTTTTTAATGTAACGGCGTGAATTGTTTCGTGAACATATTCGCTTGGGTCGAGCAAGTATATTTTTCGATTATTGACATCACAGCACGTTTTAATTTCTCTGTCGGAAACAAAGTATTCGAGATTGTCGGAATACCTTTGATTTACAAAATCGTAACTGTCGGGAGCGTTACTTTTTATATAATTCAATATTTTGGCACATTCTGCATTGCCTGCCGACAAATGATATAAAACTCTTTCTGGTGTATCAAAACTTGCGGTTTCGCGTTTGGAAGAAAACGCATCGAGATTGTAAATCCGATTTACCGTGCCGATTACAAGCGGATATGACAAAAATTTCTGACTGTATATCGCTTCGTCAAGCCACGACAAATCATAAGGTATATTAAACTTGCGGTTTATACCTAAAAATGAAAGGTATTCGGTTCTGTAATCCGTTAAGTTTGCATTTATAAAGTTTTTGTATCCGTATGTGTTTATAACGAAATCGCTGAAAGAATACGCCGTTTTTATTGCATTATCCGTATTATCATTAAAATCGTCGATAAAGTAAGCCGAAAATAGTGTTAATTCTAAATCTTTATCGTTTGCGTAATGTTCTTTAATTTCTTCATTGCTGTATTCACAATTAAAGGCGTGGGCATATGCTCCGTATTGTTTCCAATACTCGGTTGATTGAATATAAGCCCCGGCAAAAGCCTTTCTGTAACCGCCACTTTTTACAGCACTTTCATTGCAAATTAAAACTTCGTTTTGATATACTGCTTTATCGTTCCCTAAAATATATTCATCGGCAATAACATAGCACTTAATTTGCGTGTCCAAATTGAATACACTTGTAAGTATAGAATAATCGTCTTGCATTAAATTTATCAAATCGCTGATTTCGTCTTTTGAATTGCTTACACTGTTTTCAACGTGCAATTCTATGTTTTTATCTTTTAATATATTGCAAGTGATGCTTTTATAATGGGGAATATACTCATATACTTTTGTTTGATAATTTTTGTCTTTGTTACACGCCGAAAAAACTATCAAGCAAGATAAAAGAGATAAACATATAATCAAAATAAGCCTTTTTCTCATAAAACGCCCTCACAATAACGGCTATATTGTTTTTTCTATTATACGCGATTTTGCTATTAAATTCAAGTAAAAAGCCATTGTTAACTGCAAATGGCACTTTGGCGGGTGCTTGACTTATACAAGTTATCGAAATCGGTTCGGTGGGTATCGTACCATATAAAAAAGCCGCCACTTTCGCAGCGACTTTTCTCGATTTTATCGGTCTTAGTCGTTTAGTATTTTTACGGCATTGGTTGATTCTACGGTATATTGTTCGAGATACGCTTTTAAACCTTTAGGATTCTTAATGCCGTTAAAGTTGATATCCCACCTGCCGACTGCGTCAACTTTTACGTTGCCGTAGTTAAAAATTCTACCGAAGAACGACTGGTAGACATTTACGGCATATACGCCCATAAACGCTGCAGTCGTTTCGCTTTTATTGAACACGCCCTTTTTGTAAACGATTTTGTCGTCGTAGAACTCGATAACCTCTTTCTTCCGTGCAATTATGTCGTAAATCAAAACAATCAGCGGAACGATAAGAAAAAACAAAATTATGCGCCAAAACGTAAACGCCGGCAAAATGCTTTTTCTTGCTACATAGTTAGGTTGCATAATACCCCTCCTCTTTCCTCACTCTATTTATATGAGTAGTATATACCAAATATTTTGGTAAGTCAAGCGTTTTACTGAATATTTTGGTATCGTTAAGAAATGAAGGAAATAAAGTTCAAGGAAAATTTAAGAAACTTAAGGATTACATTCGGATTGTCTCAAGCACAACTTGCAGAAAAACTCGACGTGAATCAGCGCACGGTAAGCGCATGGGAAAAAGGCGTTTGCGAACCGAGTTTCACCACGCTCACGCAGATCAGCGAACTTTTCGATGAAACACTCGATGCACTTTTATACTAAAAAGCGCTACGCATTGGGTTATCGCACTCTTGTTTGCAATTTTGCAAGTTTATTTTCTTATCATAAGACACAATAAAACGAGATAGCGGTTGCCGGCATTACGGCAACCTTTAGAGCTGACGTTTTTCGTTGGTCCACGAACTTCTAATTCTTGCTTTTGCAAAAATAAGGGCGCTTGTTCTCTCTTTTTCTGCACGAAAAAAGGCACCCATTTGGGTGCCTTCACTTTGGCGGAGCGTTAGTAACGTAAATCGAATATTTTAACACATCTTCTTTACGTTAGTAGAATAATTTACTAACCTACATCCTTTTTGTTTTAAGTCGGCTTCAAGTTGATGACGTGCCCTTTCCCTCGCTCCGCTTTCGCTTTCTGCTCTTACACAAATTGTCGTTTCTCCGCTCTTATTTGTACTAAAAAAGCCACTTGTCGCATAAAGATACTTAAAGTATACGACATAATCTGAAAACATAGGGTAATACCTCCTTTTAAGATTTATAATGACAACTATAATTAGTTGAATTATATTATTTTAATTCTTGTTATTTCCAAAAGCACGAGTGGCAAAAACTTCCTTCCAATAATTTTCACGGTGTCTTATGTATTCTGCATTTCCGTCGCGATTGAAAAAACTTTCTATAATTGTAAATACAAAGTTGTTAGCGTAAGATGGATATTTCTCGATTAAGGCTTTTAACACAACATCTCCTCCGTGTCCGTTTGTGTAAACATAGGCACTCCAACGTTGCCAAACTCCGTTGAAGCCGTATGTGCTGCCTATATAAACTTTGCCCGTCAGTTTGTCCGTAATGGCATAAATGCAATTTATATTTTCAAGTAATATGCGCCAATTATCCACGTTACTGCAAATAATCGCTTTTAAGTCTTGAAAGGGTAAAGATATTTTATCGTATCCGTCAAACTGTTTATTTGTCTGCATATACTTCTTTTCCAATACCGAAACGACAGTTATCGTTTCAATATTTGAAATAATGATTTTTGCCTGTTTCGGTCCCTGTATCTTTTTATACAAAACAATCAGCCGTTCTATAAAATGAGAAAAACGATCGAGAGGTTTCAAGTTATATGTTTGGTGTCCGTCATTAAAAGAATTTACGCCGCAATTCTCATACGCACCCAAGAATAGCCATTTATCATACTTTCTGTCTTTATCTAACCGTATAAATTGCAAACAGTACTTTGTAGGAATGTTACGGAAACTTGTTGTAGAATTAGCGTGTTTTTTCCAAGAAATATGTTCGAGCAGGCGTTCATAGTTATCATCAAAGGAATATACCTGTTCAGCATTTGCATTGTTCAAGCAAATGGTCCAATCGGCATATTCGTCTTTTGATAAATTTAGTATTTCGTTTAAGTAGACAGCCATAGCAATTCCCTCTGTAAAATAAAAAGTGCGCCTACCGAAGTAAACGCACAAAAAACGCAAACTCCGATAGTCGCCAAACTAAACGGATTCTATGCAAGAACTATCTTACACAACTTACCGAATGGAATTTGCATTTTTATCAAATTCAAAAGTAAGTTGTATAAAAGGGTAGAATTACCCTTAAAAATATAAAGATTCCTTGCAAAATAATGATTCGTTTAGTTTGGTATACTTAGTATAGCATATTTGTCCTTAAAAATCAATAGTTTAGATAGACGATTTTGCAAATCTCCAACTTTGTGGCACTTTGGCGGGTGCTTGACTATACAAGTACAACGGCTACAACCTAAACATCGATCCGATACTTAACTTTAAGTCGTATAGTAAATAACAGTGTGGGTTCAAATCCCGTTTGCTATTCGCTTGTGATTCGAACCCGTATTTTTTGCATAAAAAAATGAACCCGAACTTTAACCTTTTTACGGGTTCAGTTGGGTTCATCTTGGCGGAGAAGGCGGGATTTGAACCCGCGCACCAGTTTGATCCAGTCTACTCCCTTAGCAGGGGAGCCCCTTGAGCCACTTGGGTACTTCTCCGCAGCTCAAACATACGTTGCCTAGATATATTAGCACAACGAGTCGACAAAGTCAAGGATTTTTCGCAAGCAAAACAAAATTCTATTTCCACATACATTTACGTGCGACATTTTTTGCGCCGGCTATATTTGCGCCGCACATTCATTTCGGTCAGATAATCGCAGCACCGTTATGCCGTTTCGCTACAACACCCCCTTATTTTGTCATGGCGTACGCTACCGCCGCAGGACAATTTGAAGCATGCTTGTTTCTTTATAAACGCTTCGCTACTTCCACGCAGCATTTGCCGATACTATCGCCGTTACTCTGCAATTTTTGTCTAAAAATCATCATATTGTTATGCCGTTTCGCTACAACATGATTATCTGTAATAAACTTAACGTTAGCTTTCAAGATAGCGAAAATACAGTGCTTTATTGGATATACAAAATACGTTTTAATTACAAACTAACTTAATATTTTAGAGCATGATGTGTGACGATGAAAAACTACCCGTCTCGCTACGTCTCACTATTTCTCGATATTACGTTTACAGATAAGTTGCATCCGACATACGCTTGAATTACTATGACATATAGCCAAACCTGTCGGCGAAATCGCATATCGTATAGCGTTTTTGTTCGACACAAAGGTCGCTATTCTTCTGCTTAAACAACCAATGCTATTGCAAAGCGATGCAATCATCCTTTCCTACCTATTCAATTGAAAAATATTAATAATATAAAATCAAAACGCAAATAAATTTACATGTCGCTTTTTACTAAAACAAAAAATATATTTCTGCGCTTTTTCCCTGCACCTAACGTTGCTATGTGTTGTTTTGCACGAAGTCTTCAAGCGTCGGCATATCGCTGCGCATACGATACTGCTTGCAGTCGGGCGATCGGTCGAGCAAAAATCTGTCATATATTTGCCTTCTGAGTGTTGCCGGATCTTTAAAAACGGTTAGCGAATTGATAACCTCGTTTATTTCTCTCTCCGTATACGTTTTGCCCGAATCGATTTTCGATGCAATATACCATATAGCATAAAGCTGTCTTTTCTTTTTTGCCGGCATTGCAATAAGTTTTCCGTCGTAATCAATAAAACTTGCAATACACTCGAAATCTTCTGCCATGTTGTACACCTTTGTTCCTTTTCGATTTAACAACGCTTCTCTGTTTTAGCATAAAAATTGCTTAAAAACGAACTTCGCCGTTCTATTTTTATAATACCACCCTCACCAAACTGCGTCAAGCGAAATAAAAAGTCGAAAACTGCGTGCTTTTTTTGTCATTACGAAAAAAATATGCAATTTGCAAACATTATATACGATTTTTTTTGATTTAGCCCACTTTACTTTGACAAACAATAATTAATTATGTATAATGATTGCTGATTCTTATACCCTGAGGTTTGCATATGGAAGGAACATTTTGGGCGCTTGTTCCGGCGCTTATAACCATTATCATCGCACTTATAACAAAGCAAGTGTACATATCGCTTTTTATAGGAATTTTTACCGGCGCAATGCTTTTTGCGCACGGAAATCCGTTAACCGCTTTCGAAAACCTTTTCGAAGTTATGGCAAAGACACTTTCCGGAGACGGCGGCTCGCACGGAGCGATTCTGATATTTATATTGATGCTCGGCGTGTTAGTAGCTCTTATCGATAAAGCGGGCGGCACCAAAGCAATGGGCAACTGGTTTGCATCTAACGTAAAATCTCGCAAAGGCATGCTTGCCGTAACTGCCGGTTTCGGAGCATTGATGTTTATGGACGATTACTTCAATCGTCTCGCTACAGGTACTGTTATGCGTCCCATCACCGACAAATATCGAATAAGCAGAGTTAAGCTCGCTTACATAATAGGTTCGTTATCCGTAGCCGTGTGCGTGCTTGTTCCCATCAGCAGTTGGGCAAGCGCAATCGAATCTAACATAGCAAGCGGACTCACCGAAGAAGCGCTTAACGGCGACAACATCTACTCTCTTTACTTAAAATCCGCAGCATGCAACTTTTACCCCATTTTGACAATAGTGTTTATATTCGCTACAATCGCCCTCGGAATGGACTTTTTCGGAATACGAAAGAGAGAACTTAACACAATGGAAACGCAAGATCCCAACTGCGGCATGGAAGCGACTTTTAAATCCGAAGAACATCACGCCGAAAAAAGCACCGGCAAAATCATTGATCTTGTTCTTCCTATAGCCTTTATGATAGCCTTTTCGATAGGTTTTATGATTTACTTCTCTGCGACGGATAGCAGCTCGGGTTCGGAAATAGCTCTTGCGTGCGGCTCCACCGTCGCTGTAATCGCAACGCTCATAATGTACCTTATCCGAAAAAACATTACTCTTAAAGGTTTTACGCAAAGCCTCGGCGACGGATTTAAATCCATCTGCGACGTATTCATGATTCTTATCCTAGCCTGGACTCTTGCCGATATTTGCGCCGAATTGGAAATTAACACGTTTATCTCGTCAATCGCCAACGCAATGGGCGACATGAAAGTTTTGCTTCCGGCAATTATGATGCTTATCGCAATGGGCATATCGTTCGCTACGGGAACAAGTTGGGGAACTTTCGGAATAATTGTTCCGCTTGTCAATCCCATGTTTGTAGGACAGATCGGTTCCGAACTTTATCTCCTTACCGTTGCCGCCGTATTATCCGGCGCAGTATTCGGCGATCAGGTTTCCCCCATATCCGACGCAACCATTCTTGCCGCGGCAACCACGAAATGCAACCACATGGACTACGTGCGTTGTCAGCTCCCCGTCGCTTTGATGGTAGCCGTACTGTCGTTTGTAGGCTTCCTTATCGGCGGAATTACCAAATCGATAACAATCGGTTGGATTGTAACGGCAGCGGCATTTGTAATATTCATGACGGTGTCATATTTTGTGCAGCGCTCTAAAAACATGCTGCTTCCGAAGTTTGACTCGAGCATGATTGTGGACGATCCCGAAGCCGTTATACAAGCCGCATTGGCAGCTAAACAATCAGAAAAACAATAATCAAAAGTAATTTTAATTATTTTAAAACAACGTAAATAGTCCACAGGCTGTTACTATATAATGATAAAAAATAACCGACGCTCTTGGGGTTCACCAAAAAAAAGCGTCGGTTGTTTTTTATTTTCTTATCTTATAATACATACACGGTCTGCCGCCGGTTTCGTAGTTTAATTCACCGCACACCTTGCCGATACCTTCGAGATAACTCATATATCTTCGTACGGTTACAGCCGTAAGCCCCGTACGTTCGGAAATGACTTCGCTTGTCAAAATTTCGCCGCAGGAAAGGCAATCGAGTATAACGCCGAGAGTTTGCTCTTGTATCCCTTTAGGCAAACTATCCGCCGTCCTAAATCTTGTTTGATTTATAATAAAGTCTATATTAGACTGATTCAGAGTGTCAAGCTCTCTAAGCGTCTGCTTCTGCGCTATAAACTTATCCAATGCAACCTTGAAACGTTCGAACGTAAAAGGCTTAACCAAGTAATCCAGCACGCCGAGTCGCAACCCCTCTTCTATAGACGCTCTGTCGTTTGCAGCCGTAACCATTATCGCCTCTATCGTCTTTCCGTCCCGTCTGAGGCGTCTCAGCGTCTCGAATCCGTCTGTCTTCGGCATAAATACGTCCATAACCACAAGATCCGCTTCGTTCTTTGCTAAAAACTCTATCGCCTTTTCTCCGTCCTGACATTTGCCTACTACCTTAAACTTACCGTGCTTAAGCACGTATTGTTCGTTTATCATAGCGACCATGGGATCGTCCTCAACTATCAACACCTTGTACATATTTCTCCTTATTGTCTGAAAAAACTTACCGCCACGGTAGTGCCGACGCCCACCGTAGATTCTACCGTTATCTTCCCGCCGAATTCGTCCGAAAGCGACTTTACTCTGTACAATCCCGTGCCTCTTCCTTCGCCTTTCGTAGAAAACCCATTTTCGAATATATGCTCTATTATCTCTTGCTTCATGCCGTCGCCGCTATCCTCTACCGTTATCAACACAGCGTCTGGCTTGGAATAAAGACCTACGAAAACCTGCTTATTGTCGTCCGATTTAGCGTTTAACGAATCGAATGCGTTTTGTATAAGATTGCCGGTTATAGTAATAAACGTTTCAGTCGGAATCCATAAATCCGATTTGTTAAAATAACTTCCTTCCTTCAGCGCAAATTTCACGTTTAATTCCGACGCTCTCGCCGCCTTGCCTATAAGTAAAGCTGCCATAGAGGGTTCGTTTATCGCATTCATTATTTTGCTTATAGCCTCTCTTTGCACCATCGTTATATTCTGGATATAATCGGTGGCTTTATCGTACATACCCATCTGAATAAGTCCCATAATAACATGAAGCTTATTGGTAAAATCATGATTGTTCGCCCGCATCGAGTCAACAAGATAGCGTGTACCGGCAAGTTCTTCCATAAGTCGGGTATACTCGGCCCGATCACGCAAAATAATGATTTTATCCGCTTCGCCATCCGGTCTTACAGGGACTCGATCCGCCAACGCTTCTTTATCTCCTATCTTTATTCTTACGTTAACTTCCTTTCCGTCACCGTCGAGCAAAGCGTTCAGCTCTTTGCCGGCGATCAAAGAAGTCAGATTTTTTCCTATAATTTCGCTTTTTTCTTGACCGCCCAACATTTTTTCGGCAACTGCATTCGCAAATAAAACGTTTCCGTCGCCGTCCACGGCAACGACGCCTTCGTCTATGGACTCAAGTATATTGTCTCTGACGGAGAACATTGCGCTTATTGCGTCCGGCTCATAGCCCAAAAGACTCTTTTTGATGCCGCCGCTAAGCCATTGCGCCAACATAAGCTCGCAAAGAATTACCGCAAAGGTTATACTTGCGTAAGTAATCACCGTAGACAAAATCCCCGCTTTAACGCTTTTGCTCAATATTATAACCATTAAAAATCCTGCATAATTGCCGCCTTTATCGTAAATTGCCGAATAAGCTCTACGCTGTTCGCCCGACGGACCTACTGCGTCGACTATATAAAAATCTTTATCCGCAAACACGGGCATTTCTCCGTCGTATACAGTCCCAGATAACGATTCCGTCGTATGGAAAAATCTAATTTTCGACGCATTGACAACGGAAATTACGTCTATGTCCGTAACGGAAGACTTAAGCGAACCGAGATAATCGCAAAAATACGTGGCGTCCTCTGCGCTTAATCGGTTTATATCGATATCTTTAAGTAGCGGCGAAGAAACTATTGCCTCTGAGATGTTTTTAAGATTTTTATCTATTTCCTGTCGTTTCTCCGTGACGCCGATGAAAATGGCTGCTATCGCCAAAATCACCGAAAATATAATAATCAACGCCATTTGCGTGTTAAAAATCTTTCTTTTAATCTTTGTAAGCGAATTTCCGCCGCCATGCAACGACTTTTCTTTTTTTTGATTCATAGTAACTTCTCTTAATATTATAATACGTTTTATTATAACATTAACCGAATAAATATTCAATAGTTTTGTTCGATCTTTGTGCTTAAATAAGTAAAATAAACGACAAAAATCTTTTTCTTTTATAGAATTTTCTTAATATTGACTATAAAAAAACCATGGGTTATAATGCTATCGAAAGGCAAAGGAGGGCTTTATGGGAGCTATATTTGAAACGATTATGTTGGTTTGTTTTGGTCTGTCGTGGCCGCTTAACGTCATTAAGGCGTATAAGGCGCGTACCACAAAAGGCACAAGTCTGCCGTTTATTTTCTTGATTATAGTCGGCTACGTTGCCGGCATAACCGCTAAAATCGTCAACGGTCAACTAAACTACGTATTTGCCGTATACATCGTAAACTTAGTTATAGTATTGTTTAACCTCGTCGTATATGTAAGAAACTATATGATAGACAAAAATCACACTGTGAAGGAGAAGGCTTATGGACATCGTTAACGAATATAAAAAATTAAACTCCATCGCTACTCAACAAGGCGTAGTAGTGTTTGGCGAAGGAAACGACGTAAACATTCCGGTGAGCGAACTCAAACAATCTTTTAACCTCGACTGTGCGGTATATAATCGCAGTTTTCCGTACGTTTCACCCGATAACGCAGCTGAACTATACGATAAAATAGTTAAGCCGCTAAACCCCGACACTCTGCTTTTACACGTAAGCGCAGAGTTCGTAAAATTACCCGCCGAAGAATTTTCTAAAAAGTATGCGGAGCTTCTCAGACACATTAAGAGTGTTAACAAACGCTGCCGGGTAATCGTAATTTCCAACGGCAGCAAAACGATTGACGAAACACTGAAAAACGTGGCGGAAAGCGAAAACTGCGAATATGTCGACCTATTAATCGCATCCGCATGGGATCCGCTTGCAACCAAAGCTGCCGCTGCCTTTGTGAAAGACATGGGCATAAACAGGTTTGTCGACCGTCAACCCGTGTTCGACCTCATAAAAATCTTCTTCGGGTTCGAGAGAACTGTTCGGGCATTTTAGCCGAGCTGCCAGATAGAGATTAAGAAAGAGCGGAATTGCAAACAAACGATTCCGCTCTCGTTGCGTATTCTTGTAGCTTTTCAGCAAATGATCGTCGACAGCTTATGATTTTGCCTTTTCAACGATACAATCGGTTATAGTACCGCCCTATCAAATTTGTATATCGTATGCGCTTTTATTTGACAGACTCGCTTTTTAAATATAAATTAAGCCCGACGAAGAACTTCTCTCGTCGGGCTTAACTGTATTTTATCTTGTCATTACGTTTAGCGAATATTCGAATTGTCGCAGATATCGTTATACGTTTTAATTATTTCAGTTTTATGGCTTTTTTATTACCGTCGTCTGCGCAATCCTTTACTTTTTTTCGTTCAAAGATAGGATTGCAATTTCTGTCGCAGCAAAAAAAAGCGTTGAGTAGAATAAGCACTAATTGCAAAAGCAACCGGTAAAATGTGTCTATGTAATATGTAAGCTCTACTTATAATATGCAAACCGAATATTATTTCAGCAGCTCAAATTCAATGTTTAATCGTCAATCTTTATCATTCTGTACCCGATGCCGACGTGAGTTTGGATATATTGCGGCGAATCGGCGGACGGTTCGATTTTTTTGCGTAAAGTAGCCATAAATACGCGCAGGGAAGCGACGTTGCTTTCCCATGCTGCGCCCCATATTTTTTGTGTAATGAAAGTATGAGTAAGCACTTTCCCGACGTTTTTTGACAATAAGCACAGTAGTTTGTATTCGATTGGAGTAAGGTGAAGTTCTTCGCCGCTTAAATATGCGCAACCTGCGGCGTAATCTATTTTCAGATTTCCGTTGACAAAGACAGATTCGGATTTGTTCGCCGATTGTATTACAAGAAGCCTTCTTTTCGTAACGCAGATTCTTGCAAGCAATTCTTCGACGGAAAACGGTTTTGTCAGATAATCGTCCGCTCCGGCATCGAGTGCATCGATTTTATCCTTATCTTCGGTGCGAGCGCTGATTACGATAATAGGCATTTCCGACCAAGAACGTATTTTTCTGATAACGTCCACACCGTCGATATCCGGTAAGCCCAAATCGAGCAGAACAACGTCCGGATTATGAGAAGACGCTTGCATAACGGCGCTTTCTCCGTTCGTTGCGGTAATATAATCGTAATCGTGCGTTTTCAAAGTCGTTCCGATAAGGTTACGAACGGGTGCGTCGTCTTCTACAACTAAAATCAATAAGTTATTCATGAAATCCCACCTCCCCGACGGGTAATGTAAAGGTAAATATCGCACCGTGCGGAACGTTGTCGGTTATCGTTATTTCTCCGCCGTGCGCATTTATGATGGATTTACACAACGAAAGTCCCAACCCGATACTGCGACGACTATCGACAATTTTATTTGCTCCTGTATAAAACATATCGAACACCCGCAATTTTTGTTCGCCCTCGATTCCGTTTCCGTTGTCCGCCACGCTTACGCAGACTGTTTCTCCGTTTCTTTTTGCCGTAATCGTAATTTGCGAATCGGACGGCGTGTATTTAATAGCGTTGTCTAAAAGATTGATTAAAACCTGCACGATAAGCCGAGCGTCCATTTTTGCAAGGAGCAAGTCGTCCGGCTGTATTACGGTAATTTTTTGCTTTTCGCTTTTCGTATGAATATGCTTCAATGCCTCGGCTATTACGTCGTCTACAAGTTCCGTCGTCAAATTTATATTCATTCTGCCTTCTTCAAGGCGCGTTACCGCAAGCAGATTTTCAACCAGATTTATTAGCCAAAGCGAATCGCCGTAAATATCTTCGTATATTTGTTTTTTTGTTGCGTCGTCAATATCGTTACCGTTTGAAATCAAATTGCTCGCATTCCCCGAAATGGAAGTAAGCGGCGTGCGAAGATCATGCGATATGGAACGGAGCAGGTTTGCGCGCAACTGTTCGTTTTTGGCTAAAACGGCGGCGCATTCTCTTTCTTTGGCGTTTATGATTCCGTCAATTGCGATTGCACATTCGCCGATAACGGAAACCACAATGCTTTCGTTAAAAGAATCAATCGGCTTTTCTCCGGCGAAAATGCCTATTGCTCCATAGTTTTTGCCGTTTTTACATATCGGGAAAAACGTATAGTCGCTTTCAGGACAAATATCCGTTCCTTTCCCTTCTTTTACGTTGTTTTTCGTTACTTGCCAAGCAATTTTCTCGCAGTCGGGCGATATATCGGCATCGGTGCTTTCAGCCTGCGAAGCATGAACTTTTTGCGCCTTTTCATTAAATACAATTACGTTTCGATTTAGCAGTTTTTCTAATTGATTTGCCGTAACCCGAAATATTTCCGCTTCGTCGGACGCTTTCTGAATCAACTGGTTCGCATCGAACAGAATTTTTGTTCTGTATGCCGTTTGAGTTGCCTGACGTTCCCGAGTTTTCAGTTTTTCGGTTGTCCCGCCTATGATGAGAGACGCCGCAAGCATAATTACGAAAGTGACGGGGTAGCCGCTTCCGTATGCAAGAAACGAAAATCTCGGTTCGGTAAAAAGAAAATTAAAAACCAGAACGCTCGCAACGGACGAAAAAACCCAACAAATTTTGTTTCTTGTCAGTATAGCGGTAATCAGAACGCCAAGCATATAAATCGTAATGATATTTGCTTCGGTAAAACCGAGACTTGAAAAAAGATATCCGAGTAAAGTCGAAAATGACAGTAAAGCCGTTGAAACCGTCAATTCTTTGAGTATTTTTACAAAATGCGGTTTTTCAAAAAGTTTTTTCTTTCCTTTTGCTATAACGGCATCGCTGTCGGGAATGATATGTATATCTACATCAGGAGCAAGCGATATCAGTTTTTCGATTAAAGTCGGCTTGCCTATAATTTTTCGCTTACCGATAACGGTTCTGCCGATTACTATTTTCGTAACGCCGGAAAGACGAGCGTATTCCGCAATCTGAAAAGAAATGTCGTTCCCGCATACGGTAACTATCGATGCGCCGTTTGTTTCGGCAAAACGGATATTTGCAAGTAACCGTTCCGCATCTTCCGTTGTCATAGATTCAGACACAGGAGTTTTTACATATAATGCGGAAAAAGTCGCATTGAACGCCTTTGCCATGGCTGCTGCTGTTTCAATTATTTTCGGATTTGAAGGTGCGGAAGACAAACAAACCAGAACGTGTTCTTTGTCGTTTATATACTGCTTTCCCATTTGGTTAATCCGTATCTCCTTCGTTTTATATTTCCTGTATTATATCATATTTTTTGAATAAAATCTACTTGAAACAACTTTTGTAATCGTTTAAGACATCGGTCAATTCCCGATTTTCTCCGTCAAAGATTACAATTGCGCCTTATTTTACATCGGTTAGATATCAAAGCATTTCCGCATTGCTTTTTGTTCGCCGAGAACTAAAAGCGTTTCGTCACCGGAAAGAATGGTGTCGGCGGTAACAACCGCATTGATTTCCCCTTTTTTCTTTGTGGCAATTATATTTACGTTGTATTTTCTGCGAATATCGATTTCTGCAACGGATTTTCCCACCCATGCCGACGGAACGGAAACTTCAAATATCGAACAGGAATCGTCGAGTTCTATGTAATCGAGAATGTGGTCGGAACTGTAACGGATTGCAGCCCATGTGGCAAGTTGTTTCTCGGGATAAATAATCTCGTCCGCACCGTTACGCAAAAGAAATTTTGCCTGAACGTCCTGTTCCGCACGAGACACGACTTTTTGTGCGCCCAATTCTTTTAATAGGCAGGTCGTTTCGAGAGAACTTTGAAAGTCGCCGCCGATAGTTACAATGCAAACGTCGTAGTTTTTTACGCCGAGCGATTTCAACAACGCTTCGTTTGTACTGTCGCCGATTTGTCCGTTAGTGACATAAGGCATAGCGTCGTTTATTCTTTTTTCGTTTTCGTCTACCGCCATGATTTCGTGTCCTAATTCGTGCAATTTCATTGCGATGTATTCCCCGAAACGTCCGAGACCTATCAATAAAACAGATTTTGTTTTCATATATAAAAACCTCCTTAACCGACAGCAATCGTATCCGTCGGCAACTTTGCCGCTTGCTTTTTATTTGCGCCGAAAGCGGCATATATTAACGTCAATCCGCCGGCACGTCCGAAAAACATAGATAAAATTAAAATCAATTTGGACGCAATTCCGAGCGTCGGGGTAATTCCGAGCGTAAGACCTACCGTGCCGACGGCGGAAGCGGTTTCGTAAAGGCATGACGTAACAGGTAAATTTTCAATCACACTTATAGCCATTCCGCCTAATAAGAACAGGGTTATGTACATTATAAATATCGCAGAAGCCGACTTAACCGTTTCATCGTCGATGCGCCGCTTCATAAGTTCCGCATTGTCTTTTTTCCTGAATACGGAAAATGCGGAAGAAAATAAAACCGCTATCGTTGTCGTTTTCATGCCGCCTGCGGTAGAGCCGGGGGAACCGCCTATCAGCATAAGTATAATCATCAGATATAACCCCGTTTCGCTGATCGCCGTAAGATTTACCGTATTAAATCCTGTCGTTCTCGGCGTTACCGATTGAAACAAAGACGCAAGTATCCGTTCTCCGGTAGGCAAGTCATCGAATTCAAAAAAGAAGAAGTATATTGCAGGTAAAACAATAAGTCCGGCGGTTACAATCAATACCACTTTGCTTTGCGTGCGATATCTTCTTATTCGCCACTTGTGTTTGCAAACGTCTTCCCATACAAGAAAACCGACACCGCCAATAATAATCAGCAACATAATCGTAATATTGACGACGGGTTGTGCCGAATAGCGCATGATAGAAGTAAATTCGCCGCTTTTCGTCCCCATAATATCGAATCCGGCATTGCAGAACGCCGACACGGAATGGAAAATCGACAGCCAAATTCCTTCGGCACCGTAATCAATACAAAATACGGGCATCATAACAAGTGCGCCGATAAGCTCAATCAAAAATATACCCTTAATTATAAATCCGTTCAGGCGGACTATACCGCTCACATTTGGCGCAGAAATTGCATTTTTCATTGTTTCGCGGCTGAACAGCCCGATTTTTTTGCCCGAAATAACGGCAACAGACACAGCGATGGTAACGACGCCCATGCCGCCGATTTGAATCAGCAATAATATAACGATTTGCCCGAATATCGTCCAGTGCGTTGCCGTATCGAACACGATAAGTCCCGTTACGCATACGGCGGACGTCGAAGTAAAAAGGGCGTCGATAAATGATGTCCATTCGTGAAGTTTTGAGGAAATCGGCAAGGTAAGTAAAAATGCGCCGAGCAAAATAACTCCCGCAAATCCTAATAATATTATCTGAAAGGATGATAGTTTCCTTTTTAGTATTCCCATGCAAAAGCCTCGATTCCGTTTATCGGTATCACAATATCATTTTTTTCATAAAGATAGAATTAGGATTCTTGTGAAAGGTATTAAGATAGTATAAAGATTACAAGCAATATATATTCATCTTTTCTTTATGACAAAAGGCTCTCGGATGAATTTCCGTGAGCCTTTCTTTTTCGTTTGAAAGAGCAATTCTAAAATTTAATTTTAATAATTCCCTATGGAAACTGCGCTTCAAAACTCTGCTTTTTAGTTTGATTTTTATTGAATTTCAACCGTTTTCGGTTAAATTACGGTCAAATTATTTTCTGAAATATCTGTCCAAAAGTCCCTTGAACGCTTTGCCGTGGCGAGCTTCGTCACGAGCCATTTCGTGCACGGTGTCATGAATTGCGTCAAGTCCGAGTTCTTTAGCTCTCTTTGCAAGATCGGTTTTGCCTAAGGTCGCTCCGTTTTCGGCTTCTACTCTACGACGAAGGTTCTCCTCTGTAGACTCGGTGATGACCTCTCCCAAAAGCTCTGCGAACTTAGCCGCATGCTCAGCCTCTTCGTGAGCGGCTTTTTCGTAGTAAAGACCTACTTCGGGGTATCCTTCTCTAAATGCAACTCTTGCCATAGCAAGGTACATACCTACTTCGCTGCACTCTCCGTTAAAGTTCGCTCTCAAATCTTCAACTATGTCTCTTCTTAAATCTTTTGCAATGCCGACTTTGTGCTCAGCCGCCCAAGTCATCTCTCCGCCAATTTCTTCAAACTTATCTGCGGTCGCATGGCAAATAGGGCATCTCTCGGGAGCGGAATCCCCCTCGTAAACATATCCGCAAACTTTACATACAAATTTCTTCATTTCTTTTCTTCTCCTCTTGTTTTATTTATTTTTTCGACAAAAAGCGGCTTCTGTCTCCGCTATTGTCGCAAAAACTCCGATACGTTTTAAACTTTTTGATTGCTATTGTATATGCAATCTCGGCATACTCCGTAAAAAATCACTTTTTGACGAAGTATCTTCGAGCCGTCGAGAAAAGCCGAATTTACCTTTATGTCGCCAAAAATATCTTTTACCTCTCCGCACTTTTCGCAAATGAAGTGCGCATGCGGCGACGTGTCCGCATCATATCGTATGACTTTCTGCTCGGTCTCCACGCTGTCGATTATTCCGCTGTCTACAAGTTCTTTGAGATTGCGATAAACTGTTCCCAAGGAGATTTTCGGCATTATTTCTTTAACTTTGAAATATATCCATTCGGCATCAGGATGACACTTGGTCGAACGCAAAATCGCTAAAATCTGTTCTCTTTGCTTCGAGTATCTCATTACGCCGTCCTCTTTAAAATTATTAGTAATAATTATCATTACTAAATATATTGTACTTTTTTATCGCTATTTTGTCAAGCAAAAATCGCAACATTTCAAAAAAAAATTCATACTATGTAATACGAATATACTTCGGAGGATTTTATGAGAAACTGCTGCAATAATTGTAATAAATGTCGCTCTTATACTTTTAATCACGACGACTATCTTTTTTATAACGACGAACTTTTCGAAGAACCGAACAATTATGAAAACCTTGGACCTTGCGATTGTCATGACGTCAATTACGACCGTCCGTGCGACTGCAAAAAACCGTGCAAGCGCAAATCTTGCTGTAACTGCAACTGTCGCTGCGAATGTCAACGCACTTCTTGCGAGAGACCGTGCGAGAGTGAAAAACCCTGCGAGTGTAATCGCCCGTGCGAGTGCGATTGCCATCGTGAATGTGAAAGGCAGTGTCCGAGGGAAGAACGTTGCGAGCATAAATGTCATTGCGAATGTGAGCGTCCTTCTTGCGAAAGACCGTGCAAATGCGAATGTCATCGTTCGAGATGCTGCCTACGTATATGTATCCCGCACTTTCCGTTGTGCAGATAAGACTGCATTCGTATTTTCGTATGCTCCCGTAACGGTAAATGTTATTTATCCGAACGATTGTATTTCAATCTTAAAGAAGCGAACGGCTTTTTGAATAACGGAATGGGCAAAACAACCGGCTTTTGCCATATTATACAGGCGTATTCGTACCGCCTATACACATTCTGCTGCTCTAATTTCGAGATCGTATGCGTTTTCTGCGCTTTTTCTGTGTAGATAAGCCAACGATTTATATGTTTATTTAATCTGTATATCTATGTAGGTTTTTAATCCCTATAGCCTATATCTTAAGAACAAATCGACTTAAGTTTACAAATTTTATGTTTTTCGCCGCATTACCGCCGGCATCACTCGATGTAACTCAATAATCTTATTGACAATTCGTTCGCCATTTGGTATAATTATTGAGCTTTCGGGGGTGTACCGGCTTCGACGGATTACCGCAAGAAAGGTTATAAGCATGTGGTAGTGCGGCTACCTTAAAACGCAACTTAAATTAAACGCTAACAACGTTAAACCCGCAAGCGCTAAGCTTGCACTCGCTGCCTAACTATTCGGCGGTGCGCTCTTTTCGCTATTCCCTGTTGCAGTGTTAAGAGCGTCAGTTCAAACAGGCTACTACTTTGACGGTCGGTCGGCCGCCTAAGCAGATCCACAGACCACGACGTCTAAATTTTCGACTGCTTTGTATTTTCGTTAAGACTAAAAGCAACCTAAACATGTAGAAGAGCCTTTTGGACGTATTTCGGAAAGGAGTTCAACTCTCCTCACCTCCACCAAGGGGTAGCTATCCGAACCCTTAACCAAAAAATCCCGGCAAAAAGTCGGGATTTTTTCTTATATAAT
>ULUU01060154.1_pt1 | contig 22100 bp, 15 predicted proteins | sample 1958871 | NCBI WGS metagenome assembly ULUU01 (sample SAMEA4835770, study PRJEB28245) | human gut metagenome | biome: gut microbiome; material: fecal sample | place: Denmark | collected 2008 | reverse complement strand
CTATCCTATATTGAACTTTTAAGTGTTACAAAGTACTAGCTCTTATCGCCTTGATGACCTTTGCCTTGCCGTCTCTTCCTCAGCCGGCACCGTCATCGACTTCTCCAAGGGCGTTGACCTCGGCACCGGCGGTGGCGGTGGTGGAACGACCACTCCGACCGAGGGAACCGTGGCTTCTATCGTTTCGGGCAAAACCGATGCGTCCGTGACTCTGAAGGATGTCCTTGTCACAGGCGTGACGAATAAGAGTGCTGTTGTCACCGACGCTACTGGTAGCATCCTTGTCTTTGCCAACGCTACTCCGGGAGTAAAGGTTGGAGACAAAGTCACTGTGACCGGTACCACGGGCAAGCACAACGGACTTATGCAGATTACTGAGCCGAAATTCCAGATCGCATCGTCAGGCAACACCGTGACCTATCCTGATCCTAAGGCTATTGACGAAAGCAATGTGTCTTCCTATAAGAGTGATGTGGTTGAATTCGTCACATTCAAGGGTAAGGTGAAAAAGAACGATGTTTACTACAACATATTCATAGGAGGGGTTACGGACAAGGATTTGTCGTTGTCTTACTTCCCTGGTGACATGGAATCTTTTGTGGACAAGGAAATTACCGTCAAGGGCTACTTCGTGGGAGGTGGAACCCACTACCAGATTGTGGCGGTCAATGTTGACGGTAAGGACATCACCGAGGCCGTAGAAAACGGCGGAGGCAATCCTGGAGGCGGCGACAATCCTGGCGGAGAGACTCCGGACGAAGGGAAATTTGCCAGCAATGTAAAATGGACATTGGGAGAGAATGCCTATGATGGTACTTCTCCAGACAAAACAAGGCAGACAGCCACGATTAATGGTGTGAAGGTGGTGACCATCCTCAAACTTGGAACATCGAAAAAACCGGGAAAGGCCACATTGACAATCCCTGCGAACACCTCCAAGTTGTCCTTCTATGCGGTTGCGTGGAAAGGTAAGACAGCCACTTTGGTCGCTTCTTCTGCTGGAACCGAAGTCGGAACGCAGGCGGTGGCAGGTAATGTCGGTGCTACGGGAAATCCAGAGTATACAATCTCGGTTTCTGACTCCGATCATTACACTATGTCCCTGTCGCCTCAGGCTTCAGAATCAAATATAGAGATCACCACTAAGGAGAACGTGCGTGTGATTCTGTTTGGAATAGTGGCGGAATGATGGTGTAGTCATAGAATCTTGATTAACAAAGACTAAGGGATGCCCGGAAAAGCGGGCAGCCCTTTTGCTCTCTAATAATACGAACACATGAAGATAACGTTGAGCAGGTTTTGGATGATTTGCGCCGGGGTTGTAATGCTGGCGCTATCATCTTGTGGCTCAGGTGGTAAGGAGGATGTGCTTCCGCCGATAGTCGAGGTGAAGACCGCGGTGGTAGAGGCGGGAGGATATTCACAGTTCATTTATGTGAAGGCCTCGTCATCCTGGAGGATCACTATAACTTCGGTGGACGGCGGCGAGCCTGTGGATTGGATTATTGCTGATCCGAGCTCTGGCAGCGGCGACATGGATGTCACCCTGAAGGTGGAGGAGAACAAATCGGAGAAGGAGCGCTCGGCTGTGATCACGGTGGAGAACAGTGCGGGCAAGGCTTCGAAGACTATCAGTCAGAAGGCTAAAGGGTCAGAAGGCTAAAGGGTCAGAAGTGAAGCCTGATCCGACACCATCCGGCGGCAATCTCTCTCCGAAGACAGGGTGGATGGAACTTCCGGCTATTCCGGAGGGGATGGATGCGTTCACGCATTCGATGACTGTCGGGTCGGTGAGCACGCGAAATTATTCATTCCTTTGGGATTACAGCAATCTGGTGGCGCCGTGGGTGGCCTATCCGCTATGCGTTTGGAATATGAGCGGAAAAACCGGAAGGACTGACGCCTGGGCTTTGGATCCCCTGTTGCCGGCGAACAAGCAGCCGGTTCTTACAAGAGGCTTTTCAGAGGGTAACGCCGGCTGGTTCGCAAGAGGTCACCAGATTGCCTCGGCTGATCGGCAGACATCCTACTCCTCGAATGCGATGACTTTCTACGGCACGAACATGACACCTCAGATCAATAAGGGCTTCAACGCTGACATCTGGGCGAATCTGGAAGGTAAGGTCCGTGGATGGGCAAGAGATTCCGACACCCTCTATGTCGTGACCGGTTGCGTGATAGACTACAAAGACGGAGAGACCGTCAAGTACGCCGTGGACAACTACGGCAAGAAGGTTACCGTTCCGACAGGCTACTACAAGGTAGTCCTCCGCTACATGAAGAGCTCCACATTCGGCTATTCTGGCTATTCGGCATGCGCCGTCTGGCTGGATCACAAGGTATACAGCACCAAGACCATAGATTCTTCCTATTCGATGTCGGTTGATGATCTTGAGAAGAGACTGAACATTGATTTCTTCGTGAACTTGCCTGCCAAGGTGGGCGAGGAGACTACGGCAAGGATCGAGGCCGAGGAGCCGAAGGATGTCGCCTGGTGGTGGAGGTAGCGTCCCCGGCGGAACCGACATATTCATGAATAATAATACAAAACTGATATGCGTTTGAGAAAAATACTTTATTCCGCTCTGCTGCTACTGGTTGTGGCCGCCACGGCCTGCGCCAAGGGGGACAAGGGCGCGAGGGGGTATGTCATCGGCTTCTACAATGTCGAGAACCTCTTCGACACCTACCACGACGAGGGCAAGAATGACTATGAATATCTCCCCGACGGGGCAAACCGCTGGACTGACGCGCGGTACAACCGCAAGCTCCGCAACATCGCCACGGTGATTAGGGCGATGGCTGACGAGAACAAGGCTTTCCACACGGTTCTGGGTCTGAGCGAGGTTGAGAACCGCCATGTGCTTGAGGATCTTGTGAGCCAGAAGGAGATCGCCGACGCGAACTACCAGATCGTGCACTATGACGGTCCGGACCGCCGAGGCGTCGATGTGGCCCTGCTTTACAGGCCGGAGCAGTTCAAACTGATTGAAAGCAAATCCATTCCGTTTGATTTCAACAGTAAGGACATAAAGTTCGACATGGACGAGGAGTCTCAGGGACACTTCCGCACCCGTGATGTGCTGATGGTCAGGGGCGAGATCAAGGGCGAGATGTTCGCGTTCTTCGTCGCCCACCTTCCATCCAGGATCGGAGGCAAGGGGAGCGACCTTAGGAGCCGTGGCGCGGAAATCATCTACGAGAACTCCGCCAAACTGATGAATGAATATCCCGGGATCAAGATCGTGGTGATGGGTGACATGAACGACAACCCTACGGACGAGAGCATGGCCGTCTATATGCACGGCAAGGAGAATGTCTCCGAAGTCGGCAAGATGGACTTCTTCTCTCCGTTTACCTCAATGTTGAAAGCCGGTTACGGCTCTTTGGCCTATCGTGGCGAATGGAACATCTACGACATCATCCTTGCGAACGAGGCGCTTGTGAACGCTCCGAAGGGGACGCTCAGGATTGTTCCGATCGTGAAGGGCAAGTACTACGGACGCGTCTTCAACCAGCCGTTCATGGTTCAGCAGACAGGACAGTACAAGGGTACGCCGTTCCGGACATATTCATCCGGCTCCTACGTCGGCGGCTACAGCGACCACTACCCGACCTATATTGTCATTAGTAACAAGTAGTTACTTCAGTCGCTTCGGCACTTCGACAAGCTCGGTGACTGAAAGTGCAGTGACCGCAGAGGCTCGGTCACTGAGCTTGTCGAAGTGACCCTCCAAATGGATAAATAGTTAATATTCAATAAATATGAACAAAAGAATATTCCTTGCCGCATCGGCTCTGTTTCTGGCTCTGACTTTATCGGCCCAGAACTACACCGGTGGCGTGAAAGGTACGGTCGTCAGCCGCTTGAGCAAGGCGACCATTGACGGAGCGGATCTGATCCTGTATTCAGAAGGAAAGGAAGTCGCCCGTGTGAAGGCCGGACAGGACGGAACATTCCAGATCGGGAACCTGAAGGACGGAATGTACGACCTTGTCATCGAAAGCCCGGACTATCTCCAGTCCAGAGTGAACGTGACCGTCAATGACGGCTATGTCAAGAACATGTTCAACCTGTCCCTGACCCCGGTGGCGAAAGTCGCCGAGGTGGATGACGCCAGCTTCTCCGAGTTCGACATGGACGATTCCGGCTACCAGGACAGCCCTACCATCCTTTTCGGCCAGAACGATGTGTTCAACAACATGGCCGGCTACAATTTCAGTTCCGTGCGCTTCCGTGTCCGCGGCTATTCCAGTGAGTCACAGGATGTCTATCTTGCTGGCGTGAGGATGAACGACGCGATCACGGGCTACACGCCGTACTCCCTCTGGAGCGGTCTCAACGAGGCCACCAGAAGCAAGGAGTCCGTGAATGGCGCCGAGGTCTCCGATTTCGGATTCGGCGGCTACAACGGCCTCACGAACATCATGCCGATGGCCTCTTCCGTCCGCACAGGCTGGAGAGGAAGCGTGCTGACCAACAGTGCTCTGTACAGGCTCCGCCTGATGCTGACCTACGCTTCCGGACAGTTGGACAACGGCTGGTCCTACGCTTTCAGCGCATCGGCGAGGCTTGGCGGAAATGACTGGATAAAGGGTGTTTTCTACCGCTCGTTCGGCTACTACGGAGCCGTGGAGAAGAGGTTCGGCGAGGAGCATAAGCTGGGATTCACATTCATGGCCGCCCCTGGCGAGCGTGGGGCGCAGAACGGTTCCACCCAGGAGGTCTACGATCTGATGGGCGACAACATGTACAACTCCAACTGGGGCTACTATAACGGCAAGGTGCGCAACGCCCGCGTCCGCAAGACCCACGAGCCGATCGCCATCCTCAAGTACGACTTCACACCGGAGTCCCAGAAGTTCTCGGCCTCGGCCACAGTGCTTTACAGATTCGGCAAGAACGGCTACACGGCTCTTGACTGGTACGATGCCCCGGATCCTCGTCCTGACTACTACAGGAACCTTCCGAGCTATTTCTACATGGACAACACGGACTACAACCGTCGTAACTTCGCCAAGTACGCATGGGCGAAGGAGGCTTGGGAGACCGACCTCCCATCGACCACCCACATCAACTGGGATCGTCTCTATGCCGTGAACTCCTTGAACTCCACCGCCTCAGGTAACCGCTCGAAGTACGTGATCGAGGAGAGGCGTGTGGACCAGAACGACCTCAACTTCGCTGTCAACGCCAAGTGGAATCCTGTCAAGTTCCTGACAGTCAACGGAGGACTCTCCTACAAGTGGAATCGCACGGAGTACTACAAGATTCTGGACGACCTGCTCGGAGGAGACTACTATGTCAACATCGACCAGTTCGCCGAGAGGGATTTCGCCGCCTATCCGACGATGATCCAGAACGATCTGGACTACTATCTCAGGAACGGAGCCGCCCAGACCCTTGCCCAGGGCGACAAGTACGGCTACGACTACTATGCCCACGTCCGCCGCGCGGAGGCATGGGCTTCAGGACGTTTCACGTTCGGCGGCTTCGAGGCGACGGTGGCCGGAAGGCTGGGATATTCGAAATTCTGGAGGGAAGGTCTTTTGAGGAAGGGTCTTTTCCCGGGACTTGACGACAACGGCAACCCGTTCACCTACAATGGGGAAATCATCACCAAGTACGACCAGATCGACGGCAGGCCGATCACCTCGAAGGGTGAGTCCGACAAGAAGGACTTCCTGACGGGATCCGGAAAGATCAACCTCGGCTACTTCATCAGCGGAGGCCACAGGATCTACGCCGACGCAGCCTACATCACCGAGGCCCCGACATTCAACCAGGCGTTCATCTCCCCGAGGACGAGGAACACCGTGATGCCTGACCTCAAGACCATCAAGACATTGACGGCGGACATCAACTACGCCTACAGCAATTCCGGCTACGATGTTCGCGTCACCGGATTCTACACCTCCATCAAGGATCAGACGGACGTGATGAGCTTCTACGATGACTCGCAGAACTCGTTCACCAACTTCGCGATGTCCGGAATCGACGAGAGGCACGTCGGAGTCGAACTCGGCTTCAAGGTGCCGACTCCGGTGCCTAACCTTTCCCTTCAGGGAGTGTTCACCTACGGCCAGTACATCTACACCTCCAACCCTACGATGTACCAGACCTTCGACAACAGCGCTGAATATGTCGCCGGAACCTACGGAGTGACAATTCCTTACTGGAAGAGCCATCCTACCGTGGACGGAAAGACCGTGCAGCACTATGTGCCTAGCACCCCGCAGCTTGCGACCAGCCTTGGTCTCGCGTGGAACAAGAACTACTGGTTCATCGACGCGGATGTGGATTTCTTCGGGAACTCCTATCTGGACATGAACCCTCTCTACAGGACGGACATGGCCACAGCCGGGCCTGACGGTCAGGTGACCGCCCAGGAGATCGAGTACATGGCCGCGCAGGAGAAGTTCAAGAACTTCATGCTCGTGAACGCCAGCGTGGGCAAGTCCTGGTATATTCAGAGAAAGTACCAGCTCGGCTTCTCGATGCAGGTGAAGAACCTCCTGAACAACAGGGATGTACGCACCGGCGGCTACGAGCAGACCCGCCTTGTGGACAACACCGTCAGCAAGGAGAGATTCTACAGGTTTGATTCCAAGTACTTCTACATGAGCGGAATCAACTACATGTTGAACATTTATTTCAGATTCTAAGGATTCCAAGGTATGAAAAGAATATATTTCGCGCTGATCGCCGCCATTTTCGTCCTCGCCTCCTGCGAGGAGTGGGACCAGGTCTTCACCACGGACTACGGCAAGGCTGATGTCTACGAGCCTGTGACGATGACCCCCAACACGACCATCGCCCAGCTCAAGGCTCTGTACAAGTCCGGCCCGGTGAAGATCGAGAAGGACATCGTCATCGGAGGACAGGTGGTCTCCGAGGACCGCAGCGGCAATGTTTACAAGAGCATCTACATCCAGGACGCCACGGGCGGCATAGAGTTGAAGATCGGCAAGAACGCCCTCTACAACGACTACAAGCTCGGCCAGTGGGTCTATGTCAAGTGCGGCGGCCTCACGCTCGGCGCCTACAACGGAATGATCCAGCTGGGCTACGCCGATCCTACCGGTGAATATGAGACCTCCTACATCGAGGTTCAGTACATCATTGACACTCACATATTCAGAGGTAAGATTGACACTCCGCTGCAGCCTAAGAAAGTCTCCGCCGCCGATCTTCTGAAAGAGGAGAACATCGGCTGCTATGTCGAGCTTGACGGCCTGACCTACGCCAACGAGATCTTCTGCCTGATCTACATAGACTCCTACAAGGACAAGAAGTCCTCGTCCAACAGGATATTCCTATCCGGCACAGGCAAGGACTACAAGCCGGTCGCGGATCCGACGTGGGGCATAACGACCTGGGCGATGTCCAAGCAGGGTTTCATCGGCTACCTGAATTCCGGAAAGTTCGATGACGGGGATGTGGCTGACTATTCGAGGAAGATCTCGGATCCCGAACTCAAGGCCACCCTGCTGAAGAACGCGTCGGCATATTCCGTCAGCCAGTACTTCAATATGGGCAGTCAGTCCGTGCAGATCCGCACCAGCGGCTATTCCCGCTTCGCCGACACCCAGATTGACGAGGCCATCCTCGGTGGCGCCCCGATCAACGTCAAAGGAATCCTCACTATCTATCAGGGTAAGGCACAGTTCACCCTCATTGATCTTACAGGAGTGGAAATCATTAAATAATTAAACCACATTATGAGAAAAACAATCTTAGCATTAGGAGCGATCGCTATGATGGCAGCCTGCACACAGACAAAGAACAATCCGTTCCTGGAGGAATGGAACACACCTTACGGCATTCCGCCGTTCGAGAAGATTCAGCTTACCGATTACATTCCTGCCGTCAAGGCCGGGATTGAGGAGCAGAACAAGGAACTTGATGCTATCCTGAACAATCAGGATGCGCCGACGTTTGAGAACACCGTGGCGGCTTACGAGCTGTCCGGCAAGACTTTGACCAAGACGACGGCCGTGCTGTTCAACCTTCAGGAGACAGAGGGAAACGACGAGATGAGCAAGGTGGTCGAGCAGGCCACGGCCCTGATGACCGAGCACGAGGACAACATCTCGATGAACAAGGCGTTCTTCGAGCGTGTCAAGGCTGTCTATGACGCTGACCAGAGCGGACTTACGAGAGAGCAGCAGATGGTTCTCAAGAAGCTCTACCAGAGTTTCACCCGCAACGGTGTGGATCTGGAGGAGGCCGCCCAAGCAAGGCTTAAGGAGATCAACCAGAAGATCGCCGCCGCGCAGCAGAAGTTCGGCACGAACCTTCTGGCCGAGAACAACGCGTTCAAGGAGCAATTCGGACTCCCTGTCTCATCCTACACCTCCGAGATGACATCCTGCGAGGACAGGAACCGCCGCGAGGCGATGTTCAAGGCATATTCCTCAAGAGGAAACAATGGCAATGAATATGACAACAAGGCTCTCTGCCTTGAGATCCTGAAACTCCGCGCCGAGAAGGCCAGACTCCTTGGCTTCGACAATTTCGCAGCCTATCAGCTGGACAACAAGATGGCTCACGACCCTGCTACCGTGGACGCTTTCCTTGACAGGATCATCGGCCCGGCAGTGGCCAAGGCTAAGGAAGAGGTGGCTGACATGCAGGTGATTATGGATGAGGACATCCAGGCCGGTAAGGTGGCCGCAGGTTCGAGGATCGAGCCTTGGGACTGGTTCTACTACGCCGAGAAGGTACGTCAACGGAAATATTCATTGGACGAGAATCTGACGAAGCCATATTTCCGGATGGAGAATGTCCGCAACGGCATATTCTTCGCCGCCAACAAGCTTTACGGCATCTCCGTCGAGCCGCTGAAGGATGTTCCGCTCTACAACCCTGCCGTCGAGGCCTTCAAGGTCATTGACGCGGACGGAAGTCTTCTTGGAATATTCTCGACCGACTATTTCCCTCGCTCTTCGAAGAGAGGCGGCGCGTGGATGACGAACTTCCGTGAGCAGTATGTTGACGCCCAGGGCAATGACGTTCGCCCTATCGTTATCAACGTCTGCAACATGACGGCTCCGACCGACTCTCTCCCGGCCCTCTTCACCATTGATGAGGTCGAGACTGTGTTCCACGAGTTCGGTCACGCCCTCCACGGACTTCTCACAAAGTGCCACTATCCTTCCGTCAGCGGAACCAATGTCGCCCGTGACTTCGTGGAGACATTCTCTCAGTTTAATGAGAACTGGGCTTTCCAGCCGGAGATTCTCGCTGAATATGCCAAGCATTACGAGACCGGTGAGGTCATTCCTGACTCCCTCGTGGCCAAGATTAACAATGCCAGGAAGTTCAACCAGGGTTTTATGACCTCAGAGCTTTGCGCCGCGTCCATCCTCGACATGAAGTGGCACGAGCTTGACGAGGAGGATCTCGCGAAGCTTTCCGAGGGAGACCAGGCCGCCAATGTGGCTGAATTCGAGAAGAAGGTCTGCCGTGAGATGGGTCTTATCGACGAGATCATCCCGCGCTACCGCACGACCTACTTCAACCACATATTCAACAGCGGCTACAGCGCCGGCTACTATAGCTATCTCTGGGCCGAGGTTCTGGACAAGGATGCTTTCGAGTACTTCGAGCAGCAGGGCATCTACAATCCTGAGGTGGCTCTGAAGTTCCGCCAGACCTTCCTTGAGAAGGGTGGCAGCGAGGAACCGATGACCCTCTACCTTTCTTTCCGTGGCGCGCAGCCGGACCCGGGTGCTCTTCTCCGTGCCAGGGGACTGACTGAATAATATGTGCTCTGGTCGCTGAGCTTGTCGAAGCGACCGGATGTTAAAAACGCATAATCTCCGCTGACAGTGGGGGCAGAAAAAAGGCAAATGGCAAATTTTGCACGTTACCAAAATTTGCCATTTGATTTTTCTGCCCTGATGGTGTCAATCTGTGAATGTCTAAAGGGATTGGTACACGAGAAGCCTCTCTGCGGTACCAAGTGCTCTAAATAATGCCTTTGGTACACGAGAAGCCTCTCTGCGGTACCAAGTACTTTAAATAATGCCTTGGGTACGTATAACTGCCTCTGGTGTACCAAACCTCTATAATAAGGTCTTTGGTACACCAGAGGGCTTTCTGGGGAACAAACTGAATTTATTTTGTCAAAATTATTCTGCTAAAATAATTTTGGCAGAATAATTTTTTGTTATATTTGCCGTAGATGGGATTAACTATGGACAATTATATCAATCCGTTCTTTGTCGCGGGAAGGATTCCTCCAGAATTTTTCTGTGACAGGGACACAGAAACCAAGCGGTTGACGGGCTGCATATTAAATGGGGAAAATGTCGTTCTGACCTCTCCGAGGAGGGTCGGGAAGACGGAGCTTATTTATCATTGCTTTGATGAAGAGAGGCTGAAAGACAAGTTTTTCGTGATATTCGTGGATATTCTTCACACCTCCAGTCTGAGGGAACTTATAATGGAGTTCGGAAATGGGGTTTTCAAGAAGGTCGCGAGGCATAGTGACAAACTTATGAAGTCTTTCGCTTCGACTCTAAGGTCGCTTCAAGGGAGTTTTGGATTTGATCCGGTGAGTGGAAAGCCGACATTCAACGTCCGTCTGGGGGATATTACCGCTCCTGAATATACCATCGAGGAGATATTCGAATATTTGGAGAAGGCGGACAGGCGCTGCATTGTTGTCATCGATGAGCTCCAGCAGGTTGTGAAATACCGTGAGAAAGGTGTGGAGGCATTGCAGAGGGCGAATATTCAGCGCTCTTCCAACTCTAATTTTATCTTTTCCGGCAGTGAGAGGAGGATAATGGATCAGATGTTTCTGGACTCAAAGAGGCCGTTTTACCAGAGTGCGACCAATTTGAGTATGGATCCGATTGACAGGGGCGTTTATGCTCGGTTTGCGCAGGGTCTGTTCGCAAGGTATGGAAAGACAGTTACGGAAGAGGGAATCCACAAAGCGTACGATATGTTTGAGGGAATAACCGCCTACGTGCAGAGGATAATGCACGATGCGTTTACGGAGACGGTTACAGGTGGTACTGCGGATGTTAATCTTGTGGACAATATGATAGACCGCTTTATCGAGGAGAGTTCCAGACGCATCCGGGAGCAACTTTCGGTAATAACGGAGCAGCAGAAAGAATTGCTGTATGCGATTCATTCAGAGGGTATTGCTAAAGGGTTGACGGCTTCGGCGTTTGTGAAAAGACACAGGCTGAAGTCCGCAAGCTCTGTCCAGTCCGCGACCAAACAGCTCCTTGAGATGGATCTTATTACAAAAGAGGGCAATGAATATACTCTCTCGGATCCATTGCTGAAACTTTGGCTTACACGTGAAATCCAATAATTCATTAATATTATGAAAAGAATGTTTTTGACCCTCCTTCTTGGAGGAATGACGCTTTCGGCGGTTGGTGGGCCTGCCGAAGTGACCGACGAGGCGAGGCTTCTGAGGTTCCCGGCGACCAACGGGACGGATGTGGTGTTCTCCTATGCGGGCGACCTGTTCACGGCTCCGCTCAGCGGTGGCGAGGCGCGCCGACTGACCTCCCACATCGGCTACGAGATGTTCGCGCACTACTCACCGGATGGCAAGACGATCGCCTTCACCGGTGAATATGACGGCAACCGTGAGGTTTACATCATCCCGGCGAAAGGCGGCGAGCCTGTCCGTCTGACCTACACGGCCACCAACGGACGTGACGACCTCGGTGACAGGATGGGACCTAACAACATAGTAATGGGATGGACGCCTGACGGAAAGAACATCATATTCAGAAACCGCACTGGCGATGGCTTTTCCGGCAAGCTTTGGACGGTTTCCGTGAACGGCGGGATGCCTCAGGAGATTCCGCTTCCGGAAGGAGGTTTCTGCTCCTATTCGCCTGACGGAAAGAAACTTGCTTACAACCGGGTGATGAGAGAGTTCAGGACCTGGAAATATTACCGTGGCGGAATGGCCGACGAGATCTGGATCTACGACGGCAGGAAGGTCGAGAAGATCACCGACAACCCGGCACAGGACATATTCCCGATGTGGGTGGGCGACGAGATCTATTTCGCGTCAGACCGCGACATGACGATGAACCTTTTCGTTTACAACACGAAGACCAAGGCCACGGCCAAGGTGACATCGTTCGACGACTATGACGTGAAGTTCCCAAGCACGAACGGCAGACTCGTTGTGTTCGAGAAAGGTGGCTACCTCTACAAGCTGGATCCTTCCACGAAAGCCGTGGAGCAGATCCACATCACCCTCGGCTCCGACCTTGTCTATGCCCGTGCCGAGAGGATGAATGTCGGCAAGAAAGGCCGCTCATCTTTCAGCCTCTCACCTGACGGAAAGAGAATGGCCATTACCGCCCGCGGAGAGGTCTTCGACGTGCCTGTCGGAAAGGGCATCACGAGGAACATCACCAAGACCCCTGGCTCGAACGAGCGCAGCGCCGACTGGAGTCCTGACGGAAAGTACATCGCCTTCATAGGTGACGGAACAGGGGAGACCGAGGTCTATCTCTACGATGTCGCCGCCGGTGGCGAGCCTGTCCAGGTCACCAAGGACAACGACACCTACATCCGTGACCTTCAATGGAGTCCGGACAGCAAGCACATCCTTTACACCGACAGAAAGAACCGCATCGTTGAGGTCGATCCGTTCGCCAAAACCAAACGGACTGTTCTTCAATGCCCTGAACAGGAAATAAGGGATGTTGAATATTCCCCTGACAGCAAGTGGCTTACCTACAGCCGCCCTGCCCCGAACAAAATGAGCGTGGTCTATGTCTATAACCTCGCTTCCGCCAAGGAATATCCTGTCACGGAGAAATGGTACGACTCCAGTTCCCCGACATTCTCAACAGATGGTAAATACTTGATATTCACATCTGACAGGGATTTCCGTCCGATCTACAGCAGGATCGAGTGGAACTTCGCCTACACGGACAGAAGCGGAGTTTATATGACGATGCTCGCAGCCGGCACACCTTCACCGCTGCTGCCGACTGACAGCGAGTCTGTGAATATTTCCGAAGATAAGAAGGATGAAGCGGCTCCGGCGGAAGCCGCCAAAGACAAAAAGGCCGCCAAGGCTTCTAAAGACGCCGGCAATGCTGCTTCCGGCAAGAAGACTGTGGACGTGAAGATCGACATCAATGGCCTGGTAGACAGAACCATAAAACTTCCCGTAGGAGGCTCACGCTCATATTTCTCTGACGGCAAGAAGCTCTGGTACAGGGATGGTCGCGGCACTCAGGTGCTTGATTTCGAGACCGGTAAGTCTGAGCAGTGTTCTGAAGGAATGGTCATCTACCGTCCGGGAGACAAGAAGGCACTTTCGACTGCCAAGGGCAAATGGACAGCCGTCAGCTTCCCGTCCGCGAAAGTCGGCGGAGGCGAGGCCATCGACCTTGACAATATGTACACGACAGTGGATTACGCCCAGGAGTGGCCTCAGATCTTCGACGAGGTCTGGAGAGCGTTCCGCGACGGCTACTATCTTGAGAATATGCACGGCCGCGACTGGAAGGCCGTCAAGGAGAAGTATGCAGCTCTCCTGCCTTATGTCAAGACCCGTCTTGACCTCAATTACGTGATCGGCGGAATGATCGGCGAGGTCGCCAGCGGTCACGCCTACGTCAATCCGGGCGACTACCCTAAGCCTGAGCGCATCCCGATGGGTCTTCTCGGTGCTAAGATGAGCAAGGACAAGAGCGGTTACTTCAAGATCAATCACATTTACTCCGGCGCTGTCTATAGGAACGAACTCCGCTCACCGTTGACCGAACCGGGAATGAATATCTCCGAGGGCGATTTCATCACAGCCATTGACGGACAGTCTCTTAAGGACGTTGACAACATCTACAGGCTCCTTGTCGGAAAAGCTGACAAACTTGTCGAACTGACCGTCAACAAGTCGGCCGCCGAGGGCGGGCGCAAGGTCGTTGTCAAGCCTATTTCCGATGAATATCCTCTTGAGCATTACGAATGGGTTATGAAGAACATCCGTACCGTTGAGGAGAAGTCCGGTGGCAAGGTAGGCTACATCTATATCCCTGACATGGGACCTGAGGGACTGAACGAGTTCGCACGCTGGTACTATCCTCAGCTCGACAAGGAGGCTCTCATCATCGATGATCGTGCCAACGGTGGTGGAAACATCTCTCCGATGGTCATCGAGAGGCTTCTCCGCAAGGTTTACAGGATGACGATGTATAGGAACTCCAACCAGAACGGAACCATTCCGGAAGGGACCCACACGGGCCCTAAGGTGCTGCTGATCAATAAATATTCAGCATCGGACGGTGACCTCTTCCCGTGGAGCTTCAAGGCCAACAACCTTGGAACGGTGATCGGCACAAGGACTTGGGGCGGAATCGTGGGCATCAGCGGCTCGCTGCCGTACATGGACGGAACCGACGTGCGCGTGCCGTTCTTCACCAACTACGACGCGGCGACGGGCCAGTGGATCGTCGAGAACCACGGTGTCGATCCGGACATCCTGCTGGACAATGACCCTGTTAAGGAATATGCCGGTGAGGATCAGCAGCTTGACAAGGCCATTGAGGTTGCCCTTCAGCAGATCAAGGACCGCAAGCCGCTTCCTAAGACCCCGGCTCCTCGCACCTTCAAGGATCTTGGACTGCCTCAGATCAAGTAACGGATTACCAAAACACTGAAATATGAAGACAACAGGAATCCGGCCGGCCATTCTGGCGGCAATGTTTATTGGTCTTACATTGGGTTTATGCGGATGTGGCGCGGCCACGGCGCCGGAATCCCTCCGGTGCGAGTACCAGGAAGGCGATGACATCGTGATTGACACCCAGGCCCCAAGGCTCTCCTGGATAAACAACACGACCCAGACGGCGTGGCAGGTGCTGGTGGCGACGGACAGGAATGCCCTCAAGGAAGGCAAGGCCGACATCTGGGACTCGGGTAAGACGGTTGGTGCCGAGTCGCATCTGGTGGCATATTCAGGCCCGGCTATGGAGTCCATGAAGGACTATTGGTGGACGGTCAGGATCTGGGACGGCAAGGACAAGGTCTCCACCTGGGCGAGACCTGCCCGCTGGACGACCGGAATGTTCAGCGAAAGTGACTGGCGGGCGAAGTGGATAGGTGCCTCATGGCAGGATGACAGCGTTCCGGAGGCGGACAACTCCGCACCTATATTCAGAAAGGAATTTACTGTCAGAGAGGGACTTGTCCGTGCGAAGGCATTTGTCTGCGGACTTGGATGGTTCGAGATGTCCATCAACGGCGGCAAGGTCGGAGACGATTATTTCGTTCCTGGCCTGACTGACTACACGGCCAGACCGGCGCTTCTCACCAATCCGCGGATCCCTCTGGAGCCGGAAGTCACCGCCTACAGAACCCTGTATCTCGCCTACGACATCACCGACATGCTCGGCAAGGGGGCGAACGCCGTCTCGATGCTCCTTGGGAGCGGCTATTTCCATGAAGGGTTGTTCAACAACAACACCATAGCGAACTACGGCTACCCGAGGTTCATCCTGCAGATGGCGCTTGAATATTCAGACGGAGGCATTGAATATGTCTGCTCGGACACCACATGGAAGGAGGCTCACTCTCCGGTCGTGTTCAGCAACCTCTACCAGGGAGAAGTCTATGATGCCAACTTTGAGATTCCGGGATGGAACAAGCCAGGATTGGATGACTCCTCATTGAGCCACGCCGTCCTGAAGGAAGCTCCGCAGGGCAGGCTGACCGCCAACATGGGACCGACAGACAAGGTGCTGGAAACCCTTAAGCCTGTCAGTTTCGAGCGTCTGGAGGACGGCACGTTCAAGATTGATTTCGGCAAGGTCATCTCAGGATGGGTCAAGCTGGACGGCGTGAATGTCAGGAAAGGAGACACACTGAGAGTTAACCACCTGTCCGAGTATCCGGCCGGCAGGTGTGAATATGTCTGCGCTTCCGACGGCAAGGTCACGACAAGCCCTCGGTTCACCTGGTACGTGTTCCGGGAGGCGATAGTCTCCGGGATGGAGAACCTTGACGTCTCACAGGTCGTGGCAGAGTCGGTCGGCAGCAATGTGAAGCCTGACGCCGAGTTTGACTGCTCGAATCCGTTGTTCTGTCAGATCGAAAAGATCTGGAGACAGTCGCAGGTGGACAATATGCATGCTGGAGTGGCTTCCGACTGCCCTCACCGGGAGAGACTTCCTTACACCGGCGACGGCGAGGTAGCCATGCCGATGGTTCTCGCCAACTTCGATGCCGCCTCCTTCTACAACAAATGGATCGGCGATGTCAAGGGCAGTCAGAATCCGGAGTCAGGCTATGTTCCGAACGGCGCTCCGTGGGAGCCATGCTGTGGAGGAGGCCCGGCCTGGGGAGCCGCCATCTGTGTCATGCCTTGGGAGTTCTACAACAGCTACGGTGACAAGACGCTTCTCGCCGACTGCCTCCAGCCGATGAAGGATTTCGTGCGCTACTACGACACCTGGCGGGCAGAGGACGGCACCTCGTCCTTCCACAAGCCTACGCCTCAGGGCGCGCCTCTCTACTGGTACAACCTCGGCGACTGGGCTCCGGCATTCGGCCTGCCTCAGGACGAACTCGTCCACACATTCTTCTATTGGTTGTGCGCCGACATCACATCGAAAGCGGCCAAGGTGCTTGGAGACGAGGCGGGAGCCGCCGCCTATTCCGCCAAGGCCGAAGGAATCCGTGACGCCTTCAACAAACGGTTCTACGATCCTGAGACAAAAAGCTACGGGGATTTCGGCTCCAATGTCTATGCCTTGTACATGGGTGTTCCCCGCGAGAGACTTGAGGATGTGCGCGCCACACTCCGCGACGAGCTGATGGTCAAGTACAACGGCCATGTCAATGTGGGATTCGTCGCTCACCGCTTCCTTTATGAGACACTTGCCCTGAACGGAATGAACGATGTCGCTTGGACGCTCCTCAACCAAAAGGACTTCCCGAGCTTCGGATGGTGGCTTGAGCAGGGTGCGACAACCACGTGGGAGCAGTGGAACGGCAACGATTCGCGCAACCATCCGATGTTCGGTGGCGGTCTCGTCTGGTTCTACAGGATGCTTGCGGGAGTGCGCACTGATCCGGAAGAGCCTGGCTACAAGCACATCATCATCCGTCCGGTTCCAGTCCGTGAGCTGGGCGAAGTCTCCTACACGACGGCGACTCCTTACGGAACGTTGGTCTCCAAAGTCACGGTGGACGGTGACAAGGTACGCATGGAAGGCCGGATCCCTTTTGGAACCCACGCCACGGTCTATGTCCCGAAAAACACGGATGCCGCCATCCTTGACCCGCAGGACGACTCCAGCTACGAGATCCACAGCATCGGCCCTGGAGCCTATTCCTTCTGATTTCAGCCCATATTAACAGGCAGGTCATAAAGTTATCCGGTCACTGAACATCTCGAAGTGACCGGATTTTTTATTTCGTTGAAACTTGAACTTGTAACCAATAACCTTTGGTTGCAATTCCTCTCCTGGATATTTTCATATTTTCACACCATGAAACTATTCAGGATATTCAACACTTTTGTTGTGTCCGCATTTGCCGTGGTTGCTTTTTCTTCATGCTCAGGCAAGGAGACAGACTATGCGTTGGACGTTGCGGGAAACCTTATCTGGACAAGGCCGGACAGCTCGCTGTCTGTGCTTGGGTCTGTGGACACGTTGAGATTGAGGCCGGAATCGAGTCGCGCGAGATTCTCCCTGCTTTATGCGATGGCGCTGGATAGAAACTGTATCGACACGGCTGACATCAGTGTCCTCAGCCTGGCGGTCAGATATTATGATCGCCACGGCTCTGACACCGATCGGATGATGTCGTACTATTATCTTGGCAGACTTTACTATAATGGAGGCGATTATCTCTCCGCGGTCAAATGCTATATGCAGGCGAAGGAATATTCAATGCGTTCTGTCGATCTTGTCTTCAGAGGCTTGATTTCCTCCGCCATTTCGGATGTATATGCGCAGAACAACAATTTCCCCGAAAAGATCAGATATTCAAAAGAGGCTCTTGACTGTTTCAGTGAGGCGGGTGATTCCTGCAGGACTTGGATAACGACAGGACGTCTGGCTTCTTACTATGCGGATTGCAAGGACTGGGACAAATCGGACAGCCTTTATTCGATATTCCTTTCCAGTCCTCCGCATGACACCGCGGTCTTGGCTGAACATTTGTTCAATATCGCCAGATACTCTCTTTTCCGTCCGGAGCCAAATCCGAGGCAAAGCGTGGCGATATTTCAGAAAGCGGTTGATGAATATGGTGGGAAACCTTCCGCGATTGATTATGCCTCTTTTGCTTATGCCTTGGACAATATAGGCTGCCATCGTGCGGCGGACAGCATCTTTTCCCAATTGGAGGAGAGAGTGAACGGCTCTGTTCCGTTAATGATATGGAAGTACCGTGTGCTCAAACATCGGAGAAAGTTTCAGGAGGCTTTGAATATGCTCGAACAGTCTGTGGTCTTGCAGGAAGAATCATTGAACGCCACTTTGAACCAATCCGTCACTCAGGCGCAGTCGGATTATTTCAAGACCAAGTCAGAAATGATGGAAAAAGACCATGACATGCAGATTCTTGTCAGATGGATTGTCGTTTTGCTTTCGGTGATCGGCCTGTTTGTTGTCATCACGGTCTATATGCACGGCAAACGAAAGTGGGCGAGGCGGATGAGCGAGATGTCCATGATCAACGAGGAGGTAAGCTCCAGGCTTTCCAAGGAGCACGATGCTTTGTCGGACAAGGAACTTGCCTTGAGGAATCTCAGGAGGAAGTATGTTTCAACCTACAAGCGTCAGTACAGCCAATTGAATGATCTATGTGTGGAATATTGGGAGACGGCAGGAAGCGGAAAGGAGAAGGAGAGAATCTATGCGAAGGTGAAGAGGCTTGTCAGTGTGATTGATGATTGCAACCAGAAGAAACTGGAGCGGATGATAGACGAGAATCTGGACGGAATCATGGGGAAGCTGCGAGCGGATTTGCCGAACGCTACAGACAATGAGTTCCGTTTCATCGCACTGAATATCCTCGGATTTGATGCCAAGACCATCGCCCGCATCATGGGCTACACGGTGCAGAGTGTCTATACGAAACGGGCTCGTATGAGGGCCAAGATCTCCGAAATCGTCTCTGAGAACAAGGATTTTTACCTTGACTTTATAGGTTGACAAACGTAAAAGTCTGATATTTAATTTGTTCAGGAATCCATTATTCTTTCCTGCCAGTATAACTGTCTGAAATTGAGCCCGATATGCGCACGTGTTGAGATTCTTGACTTTAACATAGGCTTAATTCATTGTGTATTAATAATATACTGATGGCGGCTGTTAATACTTTTTTTCATTGAAATAATGCTCTTTCTTGCGACCTTTGCGAAAACCAAATATAAAACCAATTATGCGAAAAGTTTTATTTGCGCTGCTCGCGCTGACTTTCATCAGTCAAACGTATTCTCCGTGTAAGAGTAAGGACGAGACGCTTGTTGTGTTGATCGTCCTGGAAAACACAAAGCCATCCTCGTCCACGAACCGTTCTTTGGCGCAATGCCCTATAGACGGTTACTACCACACCTTGACGAATATGGTAGAGCTGTCCTTCAAGTCTGACCTTGGAAACGTGTTTGTCACGCTGGACAATATGACGACGGGCGAGACTTATGAATATCCCGGCAGCAGTGCCGCAGGGGTGATGATGATGCCTGTGTCTTCCAATTCTTGCTACACGATGAACATTACCACGGAGTCGGGACGTGTCTTCACAACCTCGTTCCTGACCGGTGATGTCTATGAGGACGAATAGTCCGTGATAACCAACTAACCATTATTGTTTTCATCAACCACCATGGATGCGGTAATGAATTATCGCATCCATGTTTCAGTGGTTTCAGACGTGGCTGTTATTTCGTAAGATAAAGCTTTGCGATGACGCGGTTGTCCTCTTCGTTTATGTTGTTCAGGATCTCAGGATTGCTGAGGCGTTTCTTGAGGGAGGACGGGAACGTGCTGATCGTGGCTGGTTCCAGAAGACAGTAGATGATACCGTCTTTCATCTCCTTGAATGAACCGGCGAACACATCCTGACCAGGTTTGCCAGCGCTGAACCAATGCCAGTCACCGCCGCTCAGCAGGCCATAATAGGAATCCTGCTCCATAACCGTAATATGTCAGCACGCCTTCATCCGTCAGCCAAGACATTGATCCAAGATCCATTTCCGGGAATATCTTCGAGTCGATCATATTCCCGTCCAATGAGAATCTTTGAAGTTTCGAAGGGGTTGAAAAGACGCAAAGGTTTCCGTCACGGTACTGGATGTCATTTATTCGAATATACTCCTCGGGCCCGTTGCCTTTCTGTCCGATGCGCCCAAGGAATTTTCCGTCAGCGGAATAGCGGAATATGTTGTTGTTGATCAGATCCATCACGATATAGGAATCCCCGGCGATGGTCAGGTCTGTGACGCCGCCGACCAGATGCTCGCTGTCTGTTTCCAATGGTATCAACTCGATTGAGGAAATGTTTTCCGCCAAAGGATTGATGGTGTTGTTGAACTCCACGGCCACATTGCCGTCCGCATTCACCTTATGACCGGTGCATCCGATCGCCATGGAAGCCAAAATGCCCAAGGTCAAGATTGTGGTAAGTTGTCTGTTCATAACAAAACGTTTTTGGCTGTCCGGCAAAGCTAATGTTTTTCTCGAGAATTATATCTAACTTAGCAACGACTAAAGACGATTTTGAATATGCTGCTTGAAAACTATGAGAAAAGGGGCAATAATATTACTAAGTCTGTTGATGGTTGTGTCGTGCAAAGGCACAAAGAGTGACTGTGCTGTTGACAGGACCATTGAATGCAGGGAGTCGCAGATACGGCCGGATATTCCTGAATATGTCAAAGAGGTTACTTTTCTTCCATTGGAGGCGGGAGACAACACGTTGCTGGGCTCTGTGGATAAGGTGGCTTTTTATAATGATCTGATTTATATCGCTGACTATAGCTCCCGGAAGATTCTGGCCTATGATATGAACGGCAAGCTTTGTTTCGTCCTTGACAGGCAGGGCAGAGGGCCTGGTGAATATCTTGAGGTCAAAAGTTTCACGGTGGACTCTGATAACCTTTACGTTTTGGACAATATCGGCAAGAAGTTGCTTGCCTATGATCCGTTGACGGGGGAATATAAAGCATCCAGAGAGATGCCTATAGTCGCTTGGGACGTTGAGGTGCTGTCAAATGGCGACCTTATTTTCGCGTTTGTCACCGCGGGCGGAAAATTGTCAAAAGAGCAACCGCCATATCGCTTGTTTGTGACAGACAATGATTTGAATATCAAAATACAGATGCTTGGCTATGGCGAAAAAGAAGGCTCAGATGCCTTCGGCTATGGTCGTTTTTTCTCCACTTACAGGGACAAGATCTTGTTCTGCTCCTACGGCAACGACGCATATTATGTTCTGGATCGCGGCAATGGTGAGATCATTGAAACAGTCGGGATTGATTTCGAGAATAAAGTATCCCGTAAAGACAAGAATGATGTGTCCCTAATAAACAGCTTCACGCATTTGGGCTCTGTGCCGATTGTTTGCGGAGATTATCTTTTTTGTGACATCACGACAAAAGATGCCGGTGGCGGTTATTGCCTTTATGGCTCAAACACAAATGGTTTTGTCTCCAATCCGGAAAATGGAGGCCGGAACTGTATGCTGGAACCAGTTTGCAGCTATGCCGATTCTTTCGTGAGTGTGCTTGAGGACAGGGATATGTATGACTTTATCGTCTCCACAGGCTTCCAGAAGGCCGGTGAGGATGCCGAGAATGCTCTTGACAGCGGTTCTCTGGTTCTTCTGTTTTATCATATGATATGAGTTCGGACCCGCGGTTGGTTGTGAGAAACCATGCGCACCTGGAACCGCATCCGATTGACAGTATTAGCGTCTAAGACTTCCAGGTGTGAAAACCTCCGCGCACCTGGAACCGCATCGGCTTGACAATGATTGAGTTGGTACTCCAGGTGCGAGCGGATTCGCACACCTGAGAGTTGGTGGCTTCGCTACAGGGCGTTCTATTGGCACCTAAGACTTCCAGGTGTGAAAAACTCCG
>ULUU01064183.1_pt1 | contig 22359 bp, 18 predicted proteins | sample 1958871 | NCBI WGS metagenome assembly ULUU01 (sample SAMEA4835770, study PRJEB28245) | human gut metagenome | biome: gut microbiome; material: fecal sample | place: Denmark | collected 2008 | reverse complement strand
CAGCCACAGAATCTGGATATCCAGATCATCATTTGGCAGCGGATCGCCCGTGATGTCATGGGTATAATATGTAACGTCATTCTTACTGCGTTCCCACTCCATCGGCATTCCCAGCGTACCGCCAATATTCTTTCCTACAAAGCATCCCAATACACGATTCTGATATTCTTCTCTTGTCATTTGTGTCATCCTCCTGACTTATATACCCCTGTTTCTCTTTTCTTGTGGGTATTATGAATTTTTATCTGTTTCTATACCCTCTCATAGCTTTTGATCTCATGTATGCTTTCTTCGACAAGCGTCTCACACATCCAAAACTTCATACTACTCAGATATTTGGTCGTTCATGAGCTTTGCAAACCAAATATCTGCTCCGCTGCCATTTAATTTGCTTCAAAACTCATAATATAATCAATTTTCGTACCTGCCACCTGGAAATAAGACCCGTACGAGGGAATATCACAGCAGATGACCGGACCTTCATTCAATACTTCCACACGGTAGCCCCGATCGGAAAGCATCACGGGAGGAAGCTCTCCTTCTTTGCCATGAATATAGCGGGCACTGCCCTTCATGGAAAATCCAAGGCTGTTACCCCTGTTCGGAATGGAAATCTTCTCTTTCTTCCAGTCAAAAAACTGCCAGCTCTTATCAGCCTCGATCAGACGGCACTCTGTTTTCCGCTCCTCGCAGAGCACTTTCCGGTCCTTCGTAAGAAAGCGGATGTTTCCTGCTCCCTTATCAATTTCAAGCAGAAGTCCCGGTGTCGTCATCTCTACCATACTGCCCTTGTCACGATATTTCCACTTTATATGCAAATCAATATATGAATCCATAGGATCTGCTGCACCGGTATGAGTCCCTGTCATGCCGGTGCGAGTACCAGCCATACCATACTGCAAACCATTTTTTTCATATATCGGCTTCTGCGCATCAAAGGTGTCCTCTCTGCGAAAGCTTACACGGACGGCTGCTTTCGAAACGGGGCAGATCCGCAGCATACCATACCGGCTTTGCAGATACAGGCCGTCCGGACGCTCATGCACCCAGCGGATGGTAAGATCAATCTTCGAATGCCCTGCCGGACGCAGCCTGTCATTCTCCGGCATGTCTCCGAACAGGGGAACTCCCGGCATCTTTTTTTTACGAAGCTTCTCCTTACGGAGCTTTTCTGCTGCCTGTGCTTTGATTGCCTCCTGTTCACGCTGCATGGCTTCAAACGCTTTCTGTTCTTTTGACTTGATTACAATGGGCTGTACACCGGTAAGCAGCATACTTTGTGACGGAGGTGTCACAACCTGTGGTTTCTTTAAGGTGGCTGTCACCCGCGGGCGTACCTGAAGCTTAGCGCCAGGCCGGGCTGTTTCCTTCCCCGTCTGCTTTTCCTGCTCATTCTCTGAAAACCCGGCTTCTGTTTCCCGGCTTGTTCCCTGGCTTGTTCCTCGGCTTGTTTCTTTCCTCGACTCTTCCTGTAATTTGTTCTGTAATTCGTTCTTTCCTATTGCATTGCCGTATTTCTTATTTAACTGCAAGGAATCTTTATTGTTTTCTATTATGTTATTATTTTCTATCGTATTATTATATTTTGACTCTACAAATATTCCAAAAGCATTTTGCCGGCTCTGCTTCGTTCCTTCTTCCTCCAACAGCTGCTGCACCTTCCGGTCAGTCTCCTTCTGTTTCTCCTCCGGAAGAGGTTCTGCAATAAGTCCTGTCAGATCCTCGCGATACAACACGCAGAGTTCATGAAGCGCTCTCGTTGCCGCCACATAGAGGAGCTTCGCATGTCCATCGTCCACAGGATACTCCTCTTTGTCCGGATCAAAAATCAGCACGGCATCAAACTCCAGTCCCTTGGTATACACGACAGGAAGAACCATGATTCCATCCGAAAAGACTGCTTTTTCGAGATTGCTCTCGCAGACCGGAATGAGTCTGCCAAGCTGTCTTGCAACAAGCTCTGCCTTTTCCGGCGTACGGCAGACAATCGCAATCGTATTAAGTCCCTGCTTCTGCCAGGCACGGCATCTCCGGGCGGTCTCTTCATACAGCTCTCTCTTGGTCGGAAACTGCATAATCTCCACTTCTTTTCCATGCCGGATAATGGGCTCAACCGGATAGGGTTCAAAGCTCCCATGATGCAGGATCTTCGTTGCAAACTCGGAAATCTCCACCGTGTTACGGTAGCTCTTTTTCAGGATTCCAAAGCTGTCCCCATCCTGGCTGCATAGCAGCTTCCGCAGCTCCTCCCAGTCTGCCAGACCAAAACCGAAATGGATATTCTGCGACACATCGCCCATGACCGTATAGGTACAGTCCTTCATGCAATATTTCAAAACCGCATACGCCATCATTCCATAGTCCTGTGCCTCATCAATCACGACATGATGCGCCTCGCTGATGACCTCCGTTTCCTTCATGCGCTTATACAGATAAGCAAGCGCTGCCAGATCATACACATCGTATGCCTGTTCTGGAACAGAAACCTCATATCCCTTCTCCTTCTGTTCCAGAAGGAATCGCTGATAAAGCTCGAAAATAGAAATATCAAAGATCTTTTTTCCAAAATAGCCGCGATACTCCTTCAAAATCGCTTTCCGTTCCTTTTCCGAATAACGCAGGCCGTTTTTCAAAAACTCATCCTTGATCTTAATAATCAGCCGCTCGTTCAGCATATTGATCTTCGTCTGCACGGAAGCATTCGTCTGTTCGACATAATCCCGGATCGCCTTTCCACTAAGAAGCTCCACCAGATCCGAAGGCTGCGGCTCACCTTCCCGTTCATCAAACACACCGGCCACGCCGCCCTTTAAGCCCTCCACGAACTGCCTGCGGTCAAGAACGACACTGTCCATGCAGATCCTCTCTGCCTCGATCCTTGCACCAAACTCCGTCAGAGCCTGAAACCACCCAAAGGTACCTCTGTCCATGCTGCCCTGTGCAGCCGCTGTATTTTCAAGAATGGAGCAGCTCTGTTCATCCCAGTCCTCATACAGGAGCCGCACAAAAAGCTGTTCCATCGTCATCTGCCGGATGCCATACACATCCAGATCCGGCAGAACACCGGTAATGTATTCCAGCAAAATCCGGTTGCTTCCCACAATATAGAAATCCTCCGGCCGGAAGCGTTCCGCATAATTATAAAGAATAAAGGAAATCCGGTGCATGGCTACGGTTGTCTTCCCGGATCCGGCAACTCCCTGTACAATGATGTTGTGATACGGCGTTTTACGAATGATGTCGTTCTGTTCCTTCTGGATTGTTGCGATAATTTCGCCAAGAACTGCCTGCTTATTTTTTGCAAGATACTTTGTCAGAAGCTCATCATTGGCAATCACTTCCGTGTCAAAGTAATCGAGCAGCCTTCCGTTGTCAATCTCATAAGTCCTTTTCAAATCAAGACGGATTGGAAGCTCCCTGCCATCCGGTGCATGATAGCTGCATTCCCCCAATCCGTTTTCATAGTACGCATTTGCTACCGGTGCACGCCAGTCCACAACCACCTGATGCGTTGTATCCTTCGCAATTCCTCCGCGTCCGATATACAGGGTTTCCTCCTTTTGAAGCGTCTCATCCAGAAAATCAATCCGTCCAAAATAGGGCTTCTTTGTCGCCCTTTGATTACGCTTCAAGGCAGACTGCATATGATCCCGCATCGTTACCGTATTGCTCATCTGCGTGTAGACTTCTACATCATTGTCGTGATAGTGCTGCAGCATTTCCTCAATCTGGTCACTCATCTCACGGATTTCGCTCTCATAATTTTCCACATTACGCTTCACGATATCCAGCGTCTGGTTTAAATATTTCTCTTCCCGCTGCCACTCCGCAGAGCTCTTTTTATCCGGTTCTCTCTTTTCCATCCAGTATCCTTCCCATGGCTGTGCACAAATCCAGTTATATTTTTTCAAAAGCTTTTACTTTATCCGGTAAAATAAGAATATCTGATTTTCCATGAAATAACTAGACTTTTCTTTTTCCATATGATAGACTGTATTATGAAGTATGGAATAAATTTATGTTCTTTATTTTGTTTTTTTATTATCACATATATGTTATAAATTATATGAAAGGATCCTATTGGATCCTTTTTTGCTGCCATGCATATGAGAAAATGATCCAGTGGATCATTTTTGAGTGCTCTCATCAAATATTCTTTGAAATTTAGTTTAAATCTGTCTGCTCTTTGAATTCGGATCGACCGCATCCCTCAGGGCATCTCCGATAAAGTTAATCGCAACGACCAGCACAATAATAACAAGACCGGGCGGAATCCACAGCCATGGCTGCTGTGTGAGCACGGTAAGAGACTGTGCACCGTTCAGCATATTGCCAAGACTTGCTTTCGGAGGCTGTACGCCCATTCCAAGAAAGCTCAGTGCTGCCTCATCCAGCATAGACACTGCCAGCACGGTTGTACTGTATACAAGAATCGGCGCAACGGTATTTGGCAGGATTTCCGAAAACAGAATATGGGACAGCGGCATTCCTGCCACCAGATTGCTCTTAATAAAGTTTGTTTCCCGTAAGGACAGCACATTTCCGCGTACCAGCCGTGCAATCCCCGGCCAGTCCACAAATCCGAGAATCAGAATAATATTCCAAAGTCCCGGTTCAAAAATCGCTGCCGCAACAAGCACCAACAGAATATAAGGAAAGGACATCACCACATCCGTAAAACGCATAATCACCATATCTGCCACGCCGCCAAAATATCCCGCAATCAGACCAAGCACAACACCAATAGCAGTTGACAGCAGGGTTGCCATCACCCCGACCAGGAGGGAAATCCGTGTCGCATACAAAAGCCGGCTTAACACATCCCTGCCAATAGCATCGGTTCCCAGGATGAATTCCTTCGACGGAGCCGCTCCAAAGGGACCGGCAATTGCCTGTGGATCGTAGGGTGCAAGGATCGGAGCCAGAACAGCCGCAAGACTGATTACTGCCACAACCACAATGGATACCACCGCCAGATGATGATGCCTGAACCGCCTCCAGACGGTCTGCAGATAGGTTTCATTTGATAAATTTTTCTTCATAGACCGTCCTCTCTGATCCATATCCTTCCCGGCATACGGATCTGTTGTCTGTCCTCATTCTTTCATAAGTATAGGAAAACAATTTTCCAAAGCTTTAAGCATTAATTCAGCTGAATCGTGGGATCGACCAGCGCATACAAAATATCCGTAATCAGGTTGGAAACAAGTACCACAACCGCGGACAGCAGGCATACTCCCATAATCACGGGATAATCCCTTCCCATAATTGCCGTCATAGTCATCAGTCCAAGTCCCGGCCAGGAAAAAACCTGCTCTATAATTACGGCACCACCAAACAGCATCGGAATCTGCATTCCGATTACCGTTACAATAGGAAGCAGTGCATTCCGCATGGCATGCTTCCAGATCACCCGCTTATAGCCGATTCCTTTTGCCCTGGCCGTCCGCAGATAATCCTGCTGTAAAATCTCCAGAAAAGAGCTTCGGATATAACGGATGTTGCTTCCGGCTAAAGAAACTGCAAGCACAGTAACAGGCAGAACCATATGCCGTATCGTATCCGCCACACTGCCGTCCATTCCAAGGGTATTCATCCCGCCGGATGGCAGAATTCCCAGCTTTACAGTAAAAATATAAATCAGAATCAATGCCAGAAAAAAGCTCGGTATGCTGCTTCCGATAAAGGACGCTGTTACCACGGCATAATCGCCCTTCGAATACTGCTTTACCGCACTGTAAATTCCGGCAGGAACTGCAATCAGAAGACTTAAAGCAAGAGATGCTCCCATTAAAAGCAGTGTCGGACCTATGTGGCTTCCGATCATGGCACTGACCGGCTCATAAGATTTCATCGAGTAGCCCAGGTTCCCCTGCAGGAGCTGAAAAAGCCACACAAAGTACTGCACGATAAGCGGCTTATCAAGGCCTGCCGCAATCTCCTTTGCCTGCAAAGCCGCATCAGAGATCCTGGGACCCTTTAACATCTCAAGCGGACTTCCGGCAAGACACATAATCGCATAATCAATCAAGGTAATTCCGATCAGCACCGGAATTGCTATTAAGATTCGTTTTAAAATATATTTACCCATCAGCGTATGTTCCTTTTATCTAACTCCCTTAGCTGTCCCTGTCTTCGGAATAAGCCTTCGGTTCCAGAATGGAATTCAGCAGCATCTTCGTATACTCCTGCTGCGGATGATGAAAGACCTCTCTGGCATCCCCAAGCTCTACAATCCGTCCATTCTGCATCACTGCAATCCGGTCACTCACATAATGCACCGCACCGAGCCCATGTCCAATAAACAACAAGGTAAGCTGCAGCTCATTTTGCAGACTCTTAAGCAGATTCAGGATCTGTGCCTGCACCGATACATCCAGTGCACTCACCGGCTCATCGCATACGATAAATTCCGGTTTCAGGGAAAGTGCCCTGGCAATGCCGATGCGCTGCCGCTGCCCTCCGGAAAACTCATGTGGATATCTACCAAGTGCAGACTGCGGCATTCCCACCATTTCAAGCAGCTCCTTCACATCCTTTTCTACAGTCTGCTTATCGGAAATGCCATGATAAAGCATGGGTGCCGCCAGTATTTCATAGATATGCTTCCTCGGATTTAAAGAAGAATACGGATCCTGAAAAATCATCTGGATTTTCGTGCGGTATTTTTTCTGCTCCTTCGCTGTCCAGTCCAGAATATCCATTCCACGATACAAAATCGCCCCTTCCGTCGGCTTTTCCAGACCCGTCAGCAGCTTTCCGATCGTGGTCTTTCCACAGCCGGACTCCCCGACAAGACCCAGGATTTCTCCTTCATAGATGGAAAAGCTCACACCGTCTACTGCTTTCACATAATCCGTGACATGCGGAATAATCCCGGTTTTCACCGGGTAATATTTCTTCAGATCCTTCACTTGAATCAACGGATTTTGCTGCCTGGACACTGTTCTTCCTCTTATCTTTATCTTTTAAGTCCAGCATGACCGTTTAAAGCAGGTTGTTATGTGGTCTGCTGAACTGTTCTTTGTAATACGCCTATAACTGTAAAATACACCTTACGGTATGCCCCTTGGAAATTTCCCGCAAGCCGATCCTCTGATGACACTCCTGCCGTGTATATGGGCACCGGTCTGCGAACCGGCATCCTGAAATGGTATCATAATTTTCCGGAACCATACCGGGAATAGAGGACAATTTCCGGTCCTCACTGTCCCCGGTTGTTGGAATGGCAGAAAGAAGTGCCCGGGTATAAGGATGGGATGGATGACGGAACAACTCCTCTGCTTCTGCTTCCTCCACGATCTGTCCCGCATACATCACAAGAACCCGGTCTGCCATATGGGACACCACGCCCATATCATGAGTAATCAGAAGCACTGCCATCCGGGATTCCTTCTGTAATCTCTTCAGAAGCTCCATGATCTGTGCCTGCACCGATACATCCAGTGCCGTTGTCGGCTCATCCGCGATCAGAAGCTTCGGATTACAGGCAAGTGCCATTGCGATAATGGCTCTCTGCCGCATTCCACCGGACAGCGTATGCGGATAGCTCTTCATTACCATCTCCGGCTCCTTCATTCCAACCCTGTCAAGAAGCTCTACGGCGCGCACCCACGCTTCCCTCTTCTTTAATCCCAGATGAATCCGCAGCCCCTCCATGATCTGATATCCGATCGTAAAGACAGGATTTAAAGAGCTCATCGGATCCTGAAAAATCATACTGATTTCTTTCCCGCGGATCTGATCCAGTTCCTTTTCTGAAAGAGTAAGGAGATCACGATCCTCGTAGCAGATACTCCCCTCCGTTACACTTCCTCCCGGTCCCAACAAGCCCAAAAGTGACATTGATGTCACACTTTTTCCACATCCGGACTCACCAACCAGACAGACAATCTCTCCCTCATCCAGTGTAAGAGAAAGATGGTCTGTTACCTCATGGGTACCGGTGTCTCCGGTAAATGCAATTGTCAGATCCGAAATCGTAAGTAAGTGTGACATTCTCTGCTCCAAATCCGTATTTATATTATCGCTGTTCCGTATCCTCGCAGCTGCAATGAAAAATTCATCCCGGTAATCCCAAATGCTTCAACGTCTTTATGACCTGATGGGATTACTGCACAATTTCCCAGTTCTGTATATTGTTAAAGAAGCCATACACACCCTGTTCCACACCGGTAAGACGATTGGCGGTGGCACTCTGTGCCCCGATTACATAGGCAGAAAAGTAAGGTACGTCCTCCTGCATCTTTTCATCAATAATCCGGTAGTAGCCGGTCAGCTCGCCGGTATCTGAGGCGGTTGTTACTCCATCAAGGGCTGCTGCCACCTCTTCATCATAATATCCGGTCCAGCTTCCCTCTCCAGCCAGAAGATAAACCAGATCCAGGCTGTAATCCGCAGGCGGATAGGTGTACTGAACAGCAAGCAGATCATAATCGGCAGACCCGGCAGTGCTCATCAGCGTTGCAAAATCAACGGTCTTAATCTCCACCTGAATACCGATTTCCGCCCACTGTGCAACCATAATTGCTGCCGCGTTGGCAAATGTTGTATCACTGGAATTAATATAAAACCGCAATATCTGACTTCCATCCCAGCCTGCTTCCTGTAAAAGTGACTTTGCTCTGTCCGGATCATACTTGGTCGGAACGATACTGCTGTCATAATAAGGGCTCACAGAAGATACAAAGCCATCAACAATTTCACCATGTCCCTTCATTAAGTCATTCAGGATTTTCTCCCGGTCAATACCACAAAGCAGTGCCTCACGGACTCTTTTATCTGTCACATTTGCTGTCTGGATAAATACAGACTGATGGGTTACCGGTTTCGCATAGGTAACCGTTACATTGGGAAGTGCTTCAACACTCTCATAATCCGTTTCCGGAATATTACTCATCGTGGGATGCGTCACATCGATTTCGCCGGATTTCAGGCCTGCGAGAATCTGACTTCCCTCTACAATCTTAAAGTTCAGCTTTTCAATTTTGGGCGCGCCCTTAAAATATTTGGTGTTCGCTGTATAGGAAACATAATGCTCCGGATCAAAGTCCGTTACCATATAAGGTCCGCTTACCACATCAGGGTGGGAAAACCACTCATTCGTTGTAAGCTCTGCCTCACTAAATTTCCCGATGACATGCTTCGGCAGAATATGCATATATCTGGCATATCCGTTTTCAAAGCTGATCAGTGACATCGGAGATTTTACCGTAAAAGTGATGGTCTTGTCATCCACAATCCTGATTCCTGCAACACTGTCTGCATTTTCTTCCACAAATCCGGTTTCGTCATCGACGCCTTCAAACACGTAATACATCATATACGGATTGGCAACCACCGGGCTGCACAGACGCCGCACGGTATATTCCACATCCGCAGCCGTAACCGGGGTTCCGTCAGACCAGGTAGCCGCATCATCAATATGCACCGTAAAGGTCAGGTTATCCTCTGTCGTAATGGAATCTGCCAGCATCGGTACAAAGTTCAGATTCTGATCCAGCTCCACAAGAGGCAGAAACATCAGACCGCTGCTGTAATGATTCATCTCCGACATATCCATAACAAACGGATTGAAGCTCACCAGGGAACCGGTAACCCCGATATTCACAATGTTGGCAGTACCGCTTCCGCCTGCCGTGCTCTCTGTTCCATCTGCGCTGCTGCCGCATCCTATAAGGGAAACAGCAAGTAATGTACCAAGTAGCAGAGTAAATCCCTTTTTCCAAAATTTTCTCATAATAATCCTCCATAAAAGCCCTATAGATTTTTATTTTCTCACATTAGTTCGAAAAAATAAAGCCCACATATTATAAAACTTGTAATTTATAATATGTGGACCCAGGTTATGATGTATGTGATTTTCTATTTGAACGCTCTTTTTAATGATTATAATTCATGTACAGCATATTTCTCGCTATACATCTCAAATTTATTCTGAAACTCTTTGCTGTCCTCGTGAATTGCCTGCAAGGTTTCATGCAGATGAAGCTCATGATGGGCAACGTCGATCACACAGCCTGCAATATTGGAGCAGTGATCGGATGTTCTTTCAAGGCAGGTCAGAAGATCGGACCATACGAAGCCTGCGATCACATTGCAATTTCCCTGCTGCATACGCAAAATGTGACGGGTACGCATCTCCTCCTTCAATGCATCAATAACCTGCTCTAAGGGCTCCACATTGACTGCACTGTTAATGTTATTATCTGCAAAAGCCTCATAGGACAGATCCAGAATCTCTTCCACTGCAGCTGATATCACCTTGAAATCTCCCTTGGCACTGTCAGAGAAGCTCAGCTCCTTCTCACGCATTTCTGTGGAAGCTTCCAGAACATTCACCGCATGATCCGAAATCCGTTCGAAATCACCGATTATTTTCATCAGCATGGTAACCTCTTCTCCATCTTCGCTGCTGATCTTCTGCGAGCTCAGTTTGATAAGATAAGAGCCCAGAATATCTTCATAATGATCGGTAAGGTCTTCCTTGTTCCGGATGCTTTCCTCCAGCTGCGGTGTGTAATGGTCAAAGCTTTGTAACGCTTCCTTTAAAGAAGTTACCGCATCCCTCGCCATGTCAACCGCAATGGTATGACACTGCTGCAGGGCAAGTGTCGGTGTAGCAAGAAGACGTTCATCCAGTTCAGTATCCTTTTCTGCTTTGGCTGTTCCCGGTACAAGAATGCAAACCACCTTCTCCAACAGGCCAGTCAGCGGCATAAATAATATAATGTTAAGCACCTTAAATAATGTGTTCACAATTGCAATTCCCAGTGGTGTTGCCACCGCTGTCAGAATCGGCGGTGCAAAGACGGATCTGATCACACAGTATATGATAAGCCATACCAGTGCGCCCCCCATATTTAAGGTCAGGTGTGCTACTGCTGCCCGCTTCGCATCCCGCTTCGTTCCGATACTTGAAAGCATTGCAGTAATACAGGTTCCGATCGCATCACCCATAACGATCGGTATAGCTGCTCCAAAGGTAATCTGTCCGGTCATACTTAATGCCTGCAAAATCCCGACAGAGGCTGAGCTCGACTGAATGATACAGGTAAGTACTGTTCCTGCCAGAAGTCCCAGGATCGGATTCGTGAACATGATAAACAGCTCACGGAAGGCCGGCACCTCTGAAAGTCCGGATACTGCCCCGGACATGGCTTCCATTCCGAACATCAATGTAGCAAATCCCAGAAAAATTGCTCCGGTATCCTTCTTCTTCGAAGACCCTGTAAACATATATAGAATAATTCCCACCAATGCGAGTACCGGAACAAAGGAGGATGGCTTCATGAGACGCACCCAGAAATTATCACCACTGATTCCACCAAGTGACAACAACCATCCCGTTACCGTCGTTCCAATGTTGGCTCCCATGATGACATGAATCGCCTGTCTTAAATTCATCAGCCCGGAATTTACAAACCCGACTACCATAACCGTTGTTGCCGAAGAGCTCTGGATAATCGCTGTCACACCGAGTCCTGTAAGGAATCCGGCGAATTTTCCGGTCGTCATTTTTGAAAGCAAGGTGCGAAGTTTATTTCCCGCTCTGCTTTCCAGTGCCTCCCCCATGACATTCATGCCAAAAAGGAACAGGCACAATCCACCAATCAACGTTAGTACATCAAACAAGTCCATTTTACATACCTCGCTTCCAGATTTTACAAATGGCCGGAAATACTCCGCTATTACTAGCATACAAAACAAATGTAAAATCTGTCGAGAGGTTTTTGTAAAGTTCCTGTAAAATCAGTGTTGCTGCTCACTCGTACCTCGTTCCAGTAACTGATTTTACGTTACTGCTCCATCTGGCGTCCCAGGAATCCGGCTGCCGACTGGATCAGCTTCAGTTCAACTTCTCCCATTTTCTCCTTATCCGCCGTGTTGAGCAGAATCACTCCTCCGATCACGTCTCCCTCACAGATAATCGGACAGATTGCCTCCTCCGCATAGTCATCGGTGTTATCCTTCACTACCGAAATAAACTTCTTATCATCTGCCATTGCCATCAGCGTCTCCCTGTTTTCCAGTTTGACCTCCAGCTCCTTGCTGATTGATTTTCCTAAAAACGTCCGGAATCCGCCTGCAACTGCAATGAACTGGTCTCGGTCCGTAATCAATGCCGCTCTTCCCGACACCTGAGCAAGACTTTCCGCATACTGCCTGGCAAACACACTGATCTCGCCCATCGGAGAGTACTTTTTCAGAATGATTTCACCCTCTCTTCCTGAAAAAATTTCTATCGGATCACTTTCGCGGATGCGAAGCGTTCTTCTTAATTCCTTCGGAATGACAATTCTGCCAAGATCGTCAATCCTCCTCACAATTCCCGTTGCTCTCATATTAAAAAACCTCCTGATTTCCATAAAAATACTGTATGGGTAGTATGTGGAAATCGGAAGGTTTTATTCAAGCAGTCTTTTCTTTCATTTGCTTTTTCATATGCACATAATAAATTGTGCACAGAATAATTCCGAATACGGTTGCCGACGGTGCTGCCAGTCCAACGCCAAACAAAGAAGCATTGGGACGGATGCTCATCAGATACGACATCGGAAGTCTTACGAGGAATGACTGTGCAAGTCCCTGAATCATAACAAATAAGGATTTCGCATGTCCATTGAAATATCCCATGTAGCTGAACAGAATGCTTGTGACAATAGCTTCCGGTGCAAATCCTCTTAAGAATTCAAACGCTCTCTTCACAACAGCTGCATCCTCAGTAAAAAGCCCTGCCAGTGCATCCCCATGGAAGAATGCCGCATAGGCAATCACAACACCGACTGCCGCACCAAACAAAATTCCACAACGCATCGCCTGATCGGCTCTTTTTTCTTTGCCTGCTCCGACATTCTGTGAAACAATCGCAGCCATGGACTGCATAATGGAAGAAGGAATCAGCATGACGAAGGACTGAATCTTCTGTGCGACCCCATATCCGGAGGACGCATCCAGTCCCAGCCGGTTGATGAAGGCACATAATGCAAGGAAGGTGAGGTTCGTAAGGAACTCCTGCAGCGCCAATGGTGCACCCACTACAAGAAAGTGCGTCACTTCACCCGAAAGCCGGAAATCCGCTTTCTGCAATGTAAATCCTAAATTCTTCCGAAAAATAATGACAATGGAAAGTACCACACTGACTGCCTGTGCCAGTACGGTTGCAATGGCCGCTCCTGCGACATTCATATGGAATCCTGCGACCAACACGAGGTCTCCGATAATATTGACCACACAGGCAATAGCAACAAATAAAAGAGGCATCCTCGAATCACCGAGTCCACGGAAAATACTGCTGATAAAATTATAAAATACAATAAATACATAGCCGGCTCCACAAATCCGGATATAGGTCACCGTAAGATCAAGAGCCGATTCCGGTGCCTGCATCAGTATTGCGATCGGCCTTGCAAAAATCAGCAATACAGCCGTCAGAATCAGTGAAATGATAAAAAAGAAGCACGTTGCTCCTCCTACCAGCCCTCCCAGTCTCTCGGGGCGTTTCTCTCCCAGGTATTGTCCCATAATTACGGTAACACCTGTTGTCAGAGAGCTTACCGTAAAAGTTACCAGATTCATAATGCTGCTTCCGGTTGTAACTCCCGATATTCCCTCAGTCGTTCCAAATCTTCCGACGATCATCAGATCGACCGCACCATACATCGCCTGCAAAATCAATGCTCCCAGCACCGGCAGCATGAATCCGATCATCTTCTTCGGAATACTTCCTGTTGTAAAATCCTGTTTCTCGTTCATTTGTTTATTCACTCTGCTTTCTTTATTTCTGAGCTATGCTTGTTTTTCATTATTTTTTTATTATTTTTACACTATTTTCACCAGGGATTTTTAGCAGCGCATCGGACAGAAAAATATTTCTCCATCCATAGCCTGAAAACATAAAGCTTTAAATGCAAAATACACTATACAACGGCACTGATTTTATTCCCTTCACCATTCCAAAATTTCTTGTTGAAATCCTGATGGCATAGGATGGTTCATATTTTTCCATATAAACCATCATACTTTTTGCTTTTACATGATTTCCTGCTTTACACTCAACCGGGATCACATGGCTGTTTTTTTGTATCAGAAAATCAACCTCTGCCGTATTATCCGATTCCCAATAATATAAATCATAACCATTCGTCTTTAATGCAACGGAAACATAGTTTTCTGCCATAATTCCCCGAAAATGTTCTGTCTCACTATTGTTCAATGCCTCCAGCGTCATCCCTATTCTTGCAGACATAATACCCATATCACTGTAATACAGTTTAAATGCACTCACATCCTGATATGCGGCAGCCGGATAAAATCCCTGAGTGCACTTCATACACTTATTCACAATTCCCGCCCGGATCATCCAGTCAATCGCATCTCCGTATTGAGATGCCCGTGCTCCGGATTTTATCAGCTTATACTGGAACTTTTTTGCATCCCTTGCCAGCTGGGAGGGAAGCGAATCATATGCTTCAAAAATGCGTACCGTATCTGCCTGATTAGCATATTTTGCCATATCTGCAATGTAAGAATTTAATAGCATCTGTCGGATTTCGGTCTGATCAATCGGGCTGTCTTTTGCAAGATCGGCCTTTACCGCTGCCGGCATTCCGCCCACAATACAATAATGATAAAACTCCTGCAATGCCTCCTCATGCAGGAGTTCATCCAATGGCTGATTGTTTTCATAATGTTCCCGGATCGTATCTGCAAGCATCTGTTTTCCCTTTGCCCACAATACCTCTTCCAAATCCATGGGATACATGGTCAGCATTTGGATTTTTCCTACCGGAAAGGAATATTTCTCCCGGTTCACAGCCACTCCAAGCAGGCTTCCTGCGGCCATGACATGATATTCCGGTGCTTCTTCTGAAAAATATTTCAAGGAAGTTAACGCCCGCTCACACATCTGTATCTCATCAAAAATAATGAGTGTGTTTTCCGGAACAATTTTTACCTGATAATATTTCTCCAAAACAGAAATGACATGATCTGCATGAATATCTGTTTCAAAATATTTTCCGATTCTTTCATCTGTTTCAAAATTTACATAAACGGTATTCTTATAATAAAGTGCCCCGAACTCCCGCATCTCAAATGTTTTTCCAACCTGACGTGCACCATAAATAAGCAATGGCATTCTGCCATTCTGAATATTTTTCCACTCATATAGTTTAGATGTAATTTTACGTTTCATGTGTATACAGTCCTTTATGAATATATTATTGATGCGTTCTATTGTATTGTATTATATTACATCTTTTCATATGAATCAATGCATTTATTTCTCATTTTCATATGACTGAAAAAATAAAAAAATGATCAGTATATGTGATTCCTGCTTTTTTTCACTACTTCGTCTTCGGCTCGTCTTCTTTAGGTCTCTTCGCTAAATGCTCTACATGCACCCGTTTCACTAAATTCGACCTTCGCTCCCGCTCGTTCTCATTAAGTGTCCGGGTACCGTTCGCACTAAGCTCAGACTTCGCCTTCGGCTCGTCTTCGCTAAGTGCTCTACATGAAAAAGCCTCTACCTACTGCATGTACAGTAAGTAAAGGCTTTCATCCCTTTAAACTCAAACTGAAATTAGTCCTGAACGTAAGGCATCAGTGCTACGTGACGTGCTCTCTTGATTGCTACAGTAAGAGCTCTCTGATGTTTTGCACAGTTGCCGGTGATACGTCTGGGAAGGATCTTTCCTCTCTCAGATACATATCTCTTTAACTTGGCGGTATCCTTGTAATCAATTACATTGTCCTTACCACAGAATACACAAACCTTTTTTCTTCTACGCATACCGCCTTTTTTTCTAGGAAAATCAGACTTCTCTGCTTTATTAAATGCCATAGTGGTTACCCTCCTATTCATAGTAAAAAACTTAGTTAAACGGTAATTCCTCATCAATTCCATCCGGAATATTCATGAAGCCATCACCTGCATCCTGCATAGCAGGTGCATTATTTCCGCCTGTAAAGCCCCCATTACCTGCGGAAGAGCTGTTTTTGCTTTCAGCAAATTCCTGTTCTTCAATAACAACCTCTGTCGTGTATACACGTACACCGTCTTTATTCGTATAGCTTCCTGTCTGAATACGACCGGTAGCTGCAATCTTGGTTCCCTTACGAAGATACTTCTCAGCGAACTCGCCATTACGTCCAAAAGCAACACAGTTAATGAAATCTGCGCTCTGCTCGTCATTATTACGGTTATATCTACGGTCTACGGCTAATGTATATCTGGCGACTGCTGTTGCATTCTCGCCCTGAGAATAGCGAACTTCAGGATCTCTCGTCAAACGTCCCATAAGGATTACTTTATTCATACCTGCCTCTACTTTCCGGCATAGCGGTTATCTTATGCCTCGTCCTGTCTTACGCATAAAAATCTGATAACATTGTCCATAATGCGAACACGGTTTTCGATTTCGATCGGCGCAGTAGGCTCAGCGTCAAACTGAATGAAGTAATAGTAAGCTTCTTTCATCTTCTGAACTTCATAAGCCAGTCTCTTCTTGCCCCAGTCGTCAACGTTTGTGATGGTTCCACCGAATCTTTCGATCAGGGCCTTGCACTTGTCAACTACTGCTGCTCTTTCCTCGTCTTCGATTTTCGCACTAACAACAACGGCTAATTCATACTTGTTCATGCTAGTTACCTCCTTTTGGTCTCTGGCCCCTGTCCTGAAACAGGAGCAAGGATTTGTATGTCTTTTTACATACCACGGATTTATATGATACCATGAATTCATGCTAATTTCAAGTATCAAATTAACTTTTCTATCATTCTGTCATTTTCAGTAACAGTTCAGCCATGCGGAAATAATTGTGCAGGATGACCGTGGGAGCCTGCTCACTAAGGACAGCTTATGAAGGGACTTACATTGTTTTATGCAGTACCCTTAAGACACCTACTCCCTGTTCCGGATCCCCTTCACATTCTTCTCCAGCTGTCTGCGTGGGATCATAATCTGATGTCCGCATCCGACGCATTTCAGCCGGAAATCCGCTCCGGTCCGCAGCACCTGCCACTCATAGCTGCCACAGGGATGCGCTTTCTTTAATTTCACAATGTCATTGACCTGAATATCCACAATTTTCTTCCTTTTCTCTCATAATAGGTAACAGCTCAGCTGTGCAGAAATGAATCCAATATGCTTTTAGTAGTTTCTCATATACCGAGAATCAGATCCTTGCACACACCGACAAATTCCCGCAGCATATTATTGGGTAACAGGAACCAGTATCCAGGTGCCGCAAGTCCGGATACCTTCTGGTAGCCCTCACGTCTGGCAATTCCGACTGCCCGGAACACATGAAAGTTATTGGTTACGATCAGAACCTCATCCTTTTCCTTGTCAAAATATTGTGCAGAATAAAGCAGATTCTGTACCGTATTTACAGACTGATCCTCCAGAAGGATTCGGTCTGCTTCCAGTCCATGCGCGACAAGGTAGTCGTACATTCCCTGTGCCTCGCTGATATGCTCATCCGCACCCTGTCCACCGGATACAACCACCTGGCATTCCGGATGATCTGTTAAATAAGCAAGTGCAGCATCCAGCCGGTACTGCAAAACCTTAGATGGGCCTTCAGGCTTCATCTGCGCACCGAGAACCACCAGATACTTCGCCTGATCTGAGCCTGACATTCCAAATCCGCTCAGGATAAATCCTTCCACAATCAGAAAGAAAAGCACTCCAATCGTTGCCACGCACCAGAAGCTTCTGCGCACAAGTAACGGCACATGTTCCTGCCAGATTCCTCTCTTCATACAAAAGGATAATCCCAGTGCAACAACTCCAAGAAACAGCCAGACAAAGAAAAAAAACGTTCCATGTCTGACAAACAATGCAATACACAGAAAATAGATCACACAGATCCACCCAATTACTGCCAAAAAGATACTCATTTTCCTTTTCCCCTATCCTTACAGCTGTGAAAAGATCTCCCCGATCGCTCCCTGAACCACCAGGTCTGCAATTCCATCGCGTGCGGTTGCCGTCTTATTAATCAGAATTAACTTATTGCCCTGATAATAATCAATAAGACCTGCCGCCGGATATACGACAAGGGAGGTTCCTCCCACAATCAGTACGTCCGCTTCCTTAATATAATGAACAGCTTCCTGCAGTGTATTCTGATTAAGTCCCTCTTCATAAAGAACTACATCCGGCTTCACTCTGCCGCCACATGCATCACATTTCGGAATTCCATCTGCATGCAGCATATACTCTGCATCAAAGAATTTTCCACATGTTTCACAATAATTCCGAAGCACACTTCCATGAAGCTCTAATACCTTCTTCGAACCGGCTTTCTGATGAAGTCCGTCAATATTCTGGGTAATGACTGCCTTCAGCTTTCCCTGCTGTTCCCACTCTGCCAGCTTCCTGTGTGCCGCATTGGGCTCGGCCGTGAGACAAAGCATCTTATCCTTATAAAAACGGAAGAACTCTTCCGGCTTCTGCCGGTAAAAGGTATGACTTAAAATGGTTTCCGGCGGGTAATCATACTTCTGATGATACAATCCATCCACACTCCGAAAGTCCGGGATTCCACTCTCCGTAGACACTCCTGCTCCACCGAAAAATACAATATTATTACTGTTATTAATCATCTCACGCAGCTGTTCCATCGCATTCATACTCTTTCTCCTTCCTTCACATGTGTTTATCATATCTGAAACTTTACATATTTATTTAATTTACATCCATAGCATCATCATATCATCTAAGATTCTACATTTCAAACAATAACTAGGTAATTATTCATATATTTACACTTTTTCAGTTTACATTTAATCTGCTGAAATCTTTATACCTAATGTAAGCTTACAAAATATTGAAAGGTGGTAACTTATATGGATTCAAGAGTTTTACAGACACAGAAATGGTTAAACGATACCTATGGCAATGTAGCCAATTTTCCAAAGGTGGATGAAGATGGCATAACGGGCAATTCAACTTTTCACGCATTAATCTATGCACTTCAGATAGAAATCGGGGTAGAAAACCCAGATGGTATATTGGGCAAAGATACGCTCCGTAAATGTCCTACATTACGTGCCAGTCTTCTTCCCAGTTCTGAAGTTCCTCGAAATATTATCTATATATTACAGGGTTCCTTATGGTGTAAGGGTATTTCTCCTGGTGGTTTTACCGGTGTTTTCGGTCCACTGACAGCAAATGCAATTTCAGAGTTTCAGACCGCTGCCGGTATTACTGCTGATAAGGTAGTATATCCTTATGTTCTTCAAGGCATTATGAATACGGATAGTTATTCTTTCCAAAGTACCGAGGACATATATGACACCTATCGAAATGCTACTGCTTTAGATACCTCTACCAAGTTAACGCTCGAAGATGCCATTGCAATAAAACAGAAAAATTACACTGATGTCGGAAGATACTTAACAAATGCGTCAAGCAATGGCTTAGACAAGGCTTTGACATTAGATGAAATGGAAATCCTAATTGCTGTCGGATTAAATGTCTTTCCAATCTTTCAAACTATTGGAAACAAAGTTTCCTACTTTACTGCACAACAGGGGCTTGCCGATGGATTGGCTGCCAAAGAAGCTGCTCAGAAATTTGGATTTCCCCCTTCTGCAACAATCTATTTCTGCGTAGATTATGATGTTTTAATGGCAGATATTGAAGGTAACATCCTCCCCCTGGGTCTGCCGCAAATCATGGGATTTAATTATTCCTTTGCTGGATATTCTTCTGCCAAAGACATGTTTGATAGTTTTTGTATTGACGAATACACCCAGGCAGCGGCTTTTGGTAGATTTATTGCCGCATATGATAATGATTCCCCGCTATCTGCCTGCCAACAGCGCGATTTCTTTGAAATGGCTAAAATATATAATGGAAATGGTGAGGCATATAAACCTAAATCAGAAAAAAATACTGCTGTTTACGCCAATGCCTTATAATTTCTCCCACTAATAAATATTGTCCAATACGCCTCGGTAAATATTCACAGCCAATTAATATGAGTTACCGAGGCGCATATTTTTACAAATCATTATCCCACAAAGTATTTTCGTGCATACTGACATATATATTCAATTGTGCGATTCTCATTCATAACGTTCTCTTCAATATCTGCATCCAGTTCCTCTGGAATATAAAATGAATTATCGGATGCAATATAAATGGTAACACCAGGACGCGGAGTCATTCCATCCGGACCTGCTCCCATAAGATAATAGGATATAATGATAATATCTTTCTTATGATCATTATTTATATCCCGAAACGCAACCGCTCCAACATTGTCATAAATCCCTATATATTTATATAAACCATTATAAGGAAAGCGGTGTGGAAATTTATATAAAATCTGCTCATCTTTCATTAAATAGAATGTGGCATCCTCCCAGATATATTGTGGTTTACAGGACACAAAAGTAACGTCTCCCCAATCTTTCAAAGAAATATCATATGTCTGTTCATCAATTTGGGTTTCTTTAATTTGTTCCAACAGAGTATATTGTTCTTCGTCAATATAACAGGCTATTCCATAAATATACACCACTCTATAACCATAGTCATCCTCATAGTACGCAATGTGCTTATGATCCTCATCCGGAAAGGATTCTTCAAAATAAGGCTTACCCCAGATTTTCTCCACTTCTTCCCGCGTCATTCCAATGTCAACTTTACCATTCCTGATTCCATAACTACTATACTCAATATACCTAAGATCATCTTGTACCTGACCAAACCCGAATATAAAATTACAATTCTCCGTTATAATTTCATACTGATATCTCTCCTCTGATACTCCTTCTATCAGCCTGTATTCAATCCCTTCATCATCAAGCAGTTTCATTACTTCCTCTGCCGACGTTCCATATTTTAGATCTTTAAATTTAAGTTGCGGCTGACGATCCTTTTCTTTAATTGATATTCTTTGAAACACATCGGAGTAAGTTACTGTAACAGGTGGAAAGTCTGGATCTTCATCTGTTCGGAGAATGTCACCATAAAGCAGATACGTCCAGCTTTTGCTTCCCTCCCCTTCTACTTCATATCCACATGCATATACGCTTCCATCTTTCTTTTCCACAAATGTAACATAAGGATACTGACATCTATAAGGACTTATATACCCATCACATACCGTTTTCTCTATCGTATCAAACCTTATCTCATCCATCCAGACCATCTTGACATCTTCCAGTACCCTAACCGGTTCCTCAATAAAGTCCTGATCTCCACTATCATATCCACAACTGCCAAATGTATTATTTCCCCATGTCCATAAGGTCCCGTCCTCTTTGATTGCAGCCATACAGAACTGTCCACAGGTTACATATATGGCATGATCCAACATTTTCACCGGTTTTGAATACTGTAGTCCCACTGCCTTTTCGATATTTTTAGCAGAGGTAGTTATTATTTCTCCCCACCACCATACCGATCCATCCTTTTTAAGTGCTGCGATTCCTCTCATCGTTACACGGGCATACCGGACATCCTGCAGCAGGCATACCGGAGTGGAAGCTGCAACAGCAGCCGGATTTGTAATATAATCCTCTGTTACCTCCATCCCCATTATTCCATTCAAATTGGCACCAATACCATACAGTTCTCCCTTTTCGGTCAAATAAATTGTAAAATACTGATTGGCATCCACATGCACCACATTTTCAGCAATCTTCTGTGGTGTCATTACATAATCACCCAAACTATTCTGCTCTCCATTTCCGAGCTGTCCATAATCATTTCTTCCATATCCCCACAGAACATTATGTGAATCAATATAATAACGATTCAGATTGTTAGATTGATTTTTAATATAATAATTTTCAATGTGGAATTCTTTATTATCTAATTGAAGATTATCGATGCTTTCCACTTCATAAACAGGATAGGTAATATCCTCTTCCTCTGAAAGTGTCTCATCATTCGCTTCTTCCTCATCTTCTTTTGTGATGTCTTCTGCTATGTTCTGATCCTGTGGATCTCCCACCAGCGTTCCACAGGCTGAAAGAAATAACATACTCATACATAGTGCTGTTCCCATTACTGTCATTTTAAAATTTTTAAGTTTCATCTCTGCAATGTCTCCCATCTTCCTCACATGTTTATCCCCGTTTATTCCTTCTCAATTGCCATAAATTTCTATATAATAAAAAGCTTGAATCACTGATGTCTCAATGTTTCAAGCTTTTCTTAGAGGCGTGAGCCGGATTTGAACCGGCGATGACGGTGTTGCAGACCGGGGCCTTACCACTTGGCTATCACGCCATACCATATAAATTTAAAAATTACAGATTACTAAAGCTTATGCAGGATAATCTGTAAAAATGACTCCGACGGGAATCGAACCCGTGTTACCGCCGTGAAAG
>ULUU01005162.1_pt1 | contig 22472 bp, 16 predicted proteins | sample 1958871 | NCBI WGS metagenome assembly ULUU01 (sample SAMEA4835770, study PRJEB28245) | human gut metagenome | biome: gut microbiome; material: fecal sample | place: Denmark | collected 2008 | reverse complement strand
TAAGAGCATGATATCTAAGAGCATGATATCTAAGAGCATGACATCATATCATGCAGTTCATTTTTCTAAGACCGTATATCGCGGCATTATTCAATAATTTGAGTGCCAATGCGAACAAAGCAGAGCAGAGGAGAGAAGGAGAAGGGAGGAGCTTTGTTTAGTTCAATATGCTCGGGGACAATCTATGGTCTCCAAAGCCACCTGATTCAGGTAGAGGTGGATGTCTCCAGGGGCTTGCCATGTCTTGTTATGGTGGGAAGTCTGGGGAGTGAAGTGCGGGAATCACAGGAGAGAGTGAAGGTTGCACTTAAGAATTCAGGAATGGATATTCCACCATCCCATATTTCTGTAAATCTGTCACCGGCAGATATTCATAAATCCGGAACCGGATTTGATCTTGCGATCGCATTGGGAATCCTGACAGCGACAGAAATTCTGGATGCTAAAGTGCTTGCGGATGTGTTCGTGATTGGAGAACTGGGACTTAGCGGAGAGATTAAAGGAGTGAAGGGAGTTCTGCCACTTGTGTGGGAGGCCTTTCGACAGGGGAAAAAGCAGTGTCTTGTGCCAAGGGATAATTATGCGGAGGCTTCCGTAATAGAAGGAATCCGCGTAGCAGGTGCCGGAAGCATTCAGGAAGCCTGTGACTATCTGCAATTATCGGAAGAAGAACAGATTAAAGAGGAACTTAAGCAGAGAAGACAGGAGGCAGAAGCCCAAAGGGAATGGAAGAAAAGAGACCATCGACAGGAAGAAAAAGCACTGGACTTTGCAGAGGTTCACGGGCAGGAGAATCTGAAACGGGGAGCCCTGATTGCAGCTGCCGGTTTTCACCATATGCTGATTGTCGGGCCGCCCGGAGCCGGTAAGACGATGATAGCAAAGAGAATTCCGTCGATCCTGCCGGAACTGAGCTTTGAGGAAAGCATGGAGGTGACTTCCATCTACAGCATTGCCGGACGGCTTCCCAAGGGACAGAATCTGATTAAAAAACGACCGTTTTTAAATCCACATCATTCTGTTACAATTCATGCACTTGCAGGGGGAGGCAGGATTCCACAGCCCGGTCTTGTCAGCCTGGCACATCGCGGTGTGCTGTTCCTGGACGAGCTCCCGGAGTTCCAAAGACAGACCATTGATCTGCTGCGGCAGCCATTAGAGGATAAGGAAATTCACATTGCAAGAAGTACCGGGGCGTTTACTTATCCGGCGGATTTTATGCTGGTCGGGGCAATGAATCCCTGTCCGTGCGGCTATTATCCGGACCGCAACCGCTGTAAGTGTACGCCCTTTGAACGACATCTATACAGGAGCCGCCTGTCGGGACCGATGCTGGACAGGATGGATTTGTGCCTGGAAGCAGAAAAGGTGGAAATAGGACAGCTTCAGAAGAAAAAGAGTGGATTATCCAGTGCAGAAATGCGGGAGATGGTAAATCGTGCCCGAGAATTGCAGGAGAGCCGTTATAAGGGAACGGATATAAAATTTAATTCTGATTTAACTATGAAAGATTGCGAAAAATATTGTTGCCTCGGGAAGCAGGAGCAAAGCTATACGGAACGGCTTTCGGAGAAAATGCAGTTGAGCGCAAGAGGCTATCACCACCTGCTTAAGGTGGCACGGACGATTGCAGATCTGGAGGGGAGCGAAGAAATCCGACTGCCCCATCTGGCAGAAGCGATGAGCTACCGGAATATGGAGCCGGAACGTTGAGAGATATATAGGCAAGGTGATGGGCAGAAAATAAATCAGGAATTTGAGAGCACTAAGGAATGAAACAGGGAAAACATATTATAAAAGTACCATGAAGAGAAGAATTATAAAGAGAAGAATCATAAAGAGAAAAGTTTAAATGAAAGACAGGAACGGAAAGTAAGTATAAGTAAAAAGAAAGGTAACTATTCAGTACAGGTCGAAGCATTTACTGCCAAGACCGTAAGAAAATAATTCAGTAATGCAAAATCCCATCGGCGAAGCCGATTTGGAATGGATTTTGCATCGTAACTGTGAAGGTACTGAACAGCTACAAAGCAAGAATGAAAAGGAATCAGATATGGAAAATAAGAAATATGAATACTGGCTTCACCGGATGCCGGAAGCCGGAAACAGAACGATCCGGGAGCTTTTAAGGAGGTATCATACTCCGTTCGAGGTTTATGGGGCGGTGAGGAGAAGGAGCAAAGGGGTTCTTGAAGTGCTTACGGAGACAAGGATGGACGAAGCAGCGGAGTATACGAGATCCTATGACCTGAATCGGGAATATGAAGAACTGCTGCAAAAAGGAATCCGTTTCCTCACTGCAGAGGATGAGGACTATCCACAGAGACTGCGTAAAATTCCGTCAGCACCTTATGCATTGTATGTGCTGGGGCAGCTGCCGCCGGAGAATCTGCCGGCGGTAGCAATGATCGGTGCGCGCGAATGTTCGGAATATGGAATTTATGTGGCAAAGAATTTTGCGAAGGAGTTAGGGGAACATGGAATACCGGTAATCAGCGGCATGGCAAGAGGAATTGACAGCATTTCACAGGAAGCAGCATTGCAGGGCGGCGGCAGAACCTATGCGGTTCTGGGCTGTGGAGTGGATATCTGCTATCCGAAATCCTCGCGCAGACTGTATGAGCAGATCCTGGAACAGGGAGGAATTCTGTCGACCTTTCCACCGGGGACAGAACCGATAAAACGACTTTTTCCGGAACGAAACCGGATTGTGTCGGGTCTTGCCGATGTGATTCTGGTCGTAGAAGCAAGGCAGAAAAGCGGCACCTTTATTACGGTAGATATGGCGTTGGAGCAGGGGAGGGAGGTTTATGCCATTCCGGGGAGACTGACGGATCGGCTGAGTGATGGCTGCAATCTACTGTTACAGCAGGGAGCACTTATTGCCGTGTCTCCGAAGGATTTACTGCAGCATCTTTCACCGGGACAGATGGAACTTCCGTTGGAAAATCCCCAGAAGGAAACAGGAAATATAAGAGATGTGGAAGATGCCGGAAGCATAGAAGATACCAGAAGTATGGAAGATGCCAATAGTATGGAAGATGCTAGAAGTATGGAAGAAGCCAATAGCATGGGAGATGCCGGAAGCATGGAAGATGCCAGAAGCATGGAAGCTATCGGAAGCATGGAAAATATCGGGAATGTGGAAGGTGCCTGGAATACGGATGATAGACTGCAGATTCTCCTTGAAATACTGGATTTTCTTCCGAAAAGCGTGGAAGAAATCCGGACTGCATATGAAAGGAAAACCAAAGCTGCGGCGACTACACCGGAAATCCTGTGTATGCTAATGGAGCTTTGCATGGAAGGCACTGCAACACAGGTGAGCGGAAATTATTTTGCAGCCCAAGGACCAACTGCATTACAGCAATTTTATAAATGAGGTTAGATACACTAATAAATACTCAATAGATTAATTTGTGAAATAATGGAATGGTGAAAGGATAGAGAGATGTATTAGAGAAATCTGATGGAGGCGGATTATATCATGTATAAACGGCATGCCATAAAACAAAATATGGTTGCACGCATACGATGCCGTGAGGTATAATATAATTAATCCTCAGCTTTCTCTGATACCACAGAGAAAGGATTATGAATGAGCAAAAGATATGAGGAGCTTGATTTTACAGATGATTTCATTTTCTGTAAGATTTTGTATAATAACGAACCACTTTGTAAGGAACTGTTGGAAGTGATTCTCGGAAAGAAGATCAGGAAAATAGTATATCACGACTGGCAGAAGCAGATCGAAATGACAGCGGAAGGAAAGGGAGTGCGGCTGGATGTCTATCTGGAAGATGGACATACCGTATATGATCTGGAAATGCAGGCAGCCCGTAAGAAGAATCTTCCGAAAAGATCGAGATATTATCAGGGAATGATTGATTTGAATCTGATTGAGCGCGGAGCAGATTATGAGGAACTGAAGGAATCCTATGTGATTTTTATTTGTACCTATGATCTCTTTGGAAAGAATGCCTGTGTGTATACCTTCGAGAACCGGTGCCGCGAAGTGGGAGGATTATGTCTTGATGATGGAACGATGAAGGTATTCTTAAATGCCGAGGGAGATACATCGAAGCTGACCCCGGAATTAAGGGATTTCCTGGATTATGTTGCAGGACGTAGGATACATGGAAAACTGGTTGCCAAAATTGAGGAGGAAGTCCGGAAAGCCAGAAAACATGAGGAATGGAGGACAGAGTATATGACATTTGAAATGTTACAGAGGGAGAAATACAAAGAGGGAAAACGCGAGGAAAGAATGGAAGCAATCCGACGCATGAAAGAACGTGGATTTAACTTTAAAATGATTATGAAAGCAGGGTACACCAAAGCGGAATACAAGCAGGCACTTCGAACCGAAAAAATCAACTGACTGGAGAGAAATACCAATTTCCTATCGAGGAGGAAGTCCGGAAAGCCAGAAAACATGAGGAATGGAGGACAGAGTATATGACATTTGAAATGTTACAGAGGGAGAAGTATAAAGAGGGAGTGGAATACGGTAAGAAATTAGGCGAAAGACGTGGAGAAAAGAGAGGCATAGGACTGGGTAAACTGGATGCAATCCGGCGCATGCAGAGAAAAGGACTGAGCATGGAAGACATTATGGATATGGGTTATACCATGGATGAATACAAGCAGGCACTTCAGACAGAAAATCAACTGATTGAAAAGTAATACCAATTTCCTATTTTTTCTTAGATATCTGCCCGTTTTGGGTTGCAATCTCATGTCGAAGAGTGTAGAATATTGTCCGTAGGCAATAGTACATTAGTCACACATTCTTAAATATAGATCTCCGTGGGCTGTCAGATACCGCCGGCTGGGATATGAAAATCATAAATTACTCTGGGAACGAATACGCTATGGATTTTAACAGAAAAAAACTTCGTCTGGGTGACGTACTGGTGAACAGTGGCGTTATAACGGCTGAACAGCTGCAGAAGGGTCTTGAGCTGCAGAAGGGCTCTGGCCGTAAATTGGGAGAAACTCTTGTTGACGAAGGAATTACCACAGAAGAGAATATTGCGAAAGCATTGAGCAGCCAGCTGGGCTACGAAATGGTTGATCTGCAGGATGTCTCCATTGATGAAGAAATCCTCAATCTGGTACCCCCGAACATTTTAAAGAAGCATACGATGATCCCGTTTGAATATTCCAGGACGGGGATGAATGTTCTGCGTGTGGCAATGTCAGATCCCATGAACATGGCTGCCATGGACGATATCAATATTATTACGAACCTGCAGGTGGAGCCGGTCGTGGCAACACCGCGGGATGTGATGCTGGCTCTCGACCGTTATTACGGACAGGCAGAGGTAAACTCCGCACTCGAAGAGTACGTAAAAGAAAAGACGAGCCAGATGGTGGAGCAGGAGGATATCTACAGCGACGACATCAACAACTCCCCGATTGTACAGCTGGTAAAAACGATGATCGAACAGGCTGTACGCCAGCGTGCATCCGATATTCATATCGAACCGATGGAGAAGCAGGTCCGGGTGCGTTACCGTATTGACGGTGCCCTGTATGAGAAGGCAACCTACAACATCAGCCTTTTACCGGCACTGGTTGCACGTATCAAGATCATTGGCGGCATGGATATTTCCGAGAAGCGTAAGCCGCAGGACGGCCGGATCACGCAGGTGGTGGACCGGCGCGAATTTGATATCCGTGTATCCATTCTGCCTACGGTATATGGCGAGAAGATCGTTATGCGACTTACCTCCAAGAACGCCTTATCGAGGGAAAAGAGCCAATTGGGCTTAAAGCCGCATGACTTACAGAGGTTTGACCATATTTTGAAAAATCCGCATGGTATTCTGCTTGTGACAGGACCTACCGGAAGTGGTAAGTCTACAACGCTCTATACCGCGCTTAGTGAGTTAAATAAAGAAGATGTAAACATCATCACCGTAGAAGATCCGGTGGAAGCAAATATTGACGGAATCAACCAGGTGCAGGTCAACAATAAAGCAGATCTGACCTTTGCATCGGCATTGCGTTCCATCCTGCGACAGGATCCGGACATCATTATGATCGGAGAAATCCGTGATCAGGAGACGGCATCCATTGCCGTACAGGCATCCATCACAGGTCACCTTGTGGTATCCACGCTGCATACGAACTCCGCAGCCAGCACGATTACCCGTCTGGTGGATATGGGAATTGAGCCTTACCTGATTGCAGACGCTACGGTTGGCGTTATTGCACAGCGACTGGTGCGCCGCCTTTGTCCGGATTGTAAGAGGGCAAAGAAAGCCGATGCCGAAGATCTTGAAATGCTGATGCGTAAGCCGGAGGAAGATCTGACAATTTATGAGCCATGCGGCTGTGCAAAATGCGACGGCACAGGCTTTCGCGGACGAATCGGTGTGTATGAAATCATGGAAGTGACTCCGCAGCTGAAGCATATCATCAGTAAAGGCGGAGAAGTGGAAGCCATCAAAGCACAGTCGCTGAAGGACGGCATGCATACCCTGCGTATGAGTGCGACCGAGCTCGTCCTGGATGGAACGACATCCGTACAGGAAATGATGAGAGTATCTTTCGACTTGTAGAATGGGAGGAACGACAATGGCCAATTGGGGCTATGTGGCGATAGATAAAACAGGAAAAGAAATCAAAGGCAGCAGGGACGCTGATACACAGGAAGCCTTAACGAGAGATCTGAAGCAGCAGGGACTCATCGTTCTGGAGGTAAAGCAGCAGAATACCTTAACACGGGATATCAACATCAGCTTTGATAAAAAGCCGGCAGCCAGAGATCTCGCCGTATTCTGCCGGCAGTTTGCCAGCATCGTGCGTGCCGGTGTCAGCATCATTGAAGCTCTGAATATGTTGGCAGAGCAGACAGAGAATAAGCTTTTGCAGAAATCCCTCATGGCAGTCCGTGCCGATGTGGAAAAGGGGGAGAGCTTCGCAGATTCCATGGCAAAGCATCCCAGGGCATTTCCGGAGCTTTTGATCCAGATGGCGAGAGCCGGTGAGGCATCCGGCAGTCTGGAAATTTCCATGGAGCGTATGGCAATCCAGTTTGAAAAGTCCGCGAAGACACAGGCCTTGGTTAAGAAAGCCATGATCTACCCGATTGTGGTTGCCTGCGTAGCTGTAGGCGTTGTTGTAGTCATGCTGGTATTCGTTATTCCACGATATACGGATATGTTTGAAGAGCTTGATGCCGAGCTTCCTGCAATCACACTTGCCGTTGTAGGACTCAGCAATTTTATTAAAAACTACTGGTTTATTATCGTTCCGGTAGTAATTGCGATTGCGGTAGCCTTTCATATGTGGAAAAAGACCTTATCCGGCAAGCATGTTTTAGGAAAACTGGCACTCAAATTTCCAATGACGAAAAACCTGGTAATAAAGAGTGCTTCTTCCCAGATGGCCCGCACCTTAAGCACGCTGCTTACCGCAGGTGTTCCACTCACGGAAGCAGTGGATATTGTAGCGGATACCATGGGAAATATCTGGTATAAGGAAGCTTTAAAGGATGCGCTCGAGCAGCTACTGGTCGGCGTCCCTTTATCCCAGCCGTTACAGACCTGCGGACTCTTCCCACCGATGGTATACCATATGGTACGAATCGGTGAAGAAGCCGGCTCCACAGAAGAAATGCTGAATAAGCTGGCAGACTATTACGAAGAAGAAGTGGAAATGGCTGTCCAGTCCTTAATGGCCGCCATGGAACCGATGATTATCATCATCCTCGCCGGCATCGTCGGCATCCTTCTTGCCGCCGTCATGCTTCCCATGGTCAATATGTATGCGGCACTTGACAACTTGTAATTACCAGCTTCGTCATAGACGAGAAACAGCAGGATGGGGGCTTGCACACAGATCCTGCTGTTTCGAAGGATATGAACGGAGCGCCTCCACATGAAATAAGGCTGAGCCGTGAAACGGCGGGAGGTTGCGAAGCAACCGTGCCTTATGAATGTTAGTGGGGCGCAGCGAAGCTGTAATTACAAGTATGAACAGTTAAGCCTTATGAATGTTGTGGGAAGCTGGTATCAGAGTGTTCCACAGATACTCTGTGCTGGCAACATGAGTGGAAGAAACGTAAAAATGTAAACAATTTGCGAAATTTCCGATAATACATACAAATTGAATAAAAGTGACTGCGACGTAGGGACAGTCATTTTTAAATAAAAAACAACAAACAAAGGAGAATTTTCATGAAAAAAGGAAAAATGAATAACAAAGGTTTTTCACTTGTTGAGTTAATCATCGTTATTGCGATTATGGCAGTACTCGTTGTAGTTCTTGCTCCTCAATACTTAAAGTATGTTGAGAGATCCAGAAATTCAACAGACTTACAGAACGCAACAGAAGTAGTAACTGCATGTCAGATTTATGCTGCTGATCCAGAAGCGCAAACACCATTTGTCGCAAACCAGACATTTGACATTGAGGTTAGCGATTCAGGGGCTACGATAACGGGTGGAAATGAAGATGCAGCAGAAGCTGCCTTAAAGGATGCATCGCTTGATAAGGCAAGTTTAAAATGTAAGAGTAAAACAAAATGGATAACATATACAATTAAGGGTTCAGTAGATGCAAATGGTGGTATGTCTTTTGATTATACTTCAGCAGACAAAACCGGAACCAATACTGAATTTAAAGATGCAATGGCTGGAAAATCAAAGACTACTACTGAGAATCCTTAAAGAATAGTCGGTTTATTTGTTAGCGTTCCACATTATTGTGGTATGAAACAATCTAACACTTCCTTCCCCCTCTCGTCACAGCAGAGCCTTAAGGTCGTCGGTTTCGACGATCCCTTGATCGCTCGTGTACCCTACGACCTTTATGAAGCGAGAGCTGCGATTCTGTGATCAGAATGGATGGAAGTGCCACAAGGACTCCTGCGGCATATGCCGCAGGAGAATTATAAAATTAAGAAGATTTAATACCATCAACATTTATGGATAAGGATATTCCCTATGCTCGCAGAAATTATTTTTTACATCTTCATATTTCTTTTCGGAATCGTGATCGGCAGCTTTTTAAATGTCTGCATTTACCGCATACCGAAGCATGAAGATATCGTGAAAACACGGTCACACTGCATGTCCTGTGGTTATCAGCTCAAGTGGTATGACATGTTTCCGGTATTCAGTTACCTCTTTCTGCGGGGCAGATGCCGGAAATGCCATGCGAAGCTTTCCGTACAGTATCCGCTGATTGAAGCAGCGAACGGCATTCTTTATGTAATGATCGTGTGGATTCATGGAATGACAATTACTTCTATATTATATTGCCTGCTGGTTTCTGCACTTCTGGTAATCAGTGTCATTGATTTCAGAACCTTTGAGATTCCCCTTGGAATCAATATTTTTATTCTGATTCTCGGAATCGTCCGCGTAGCAACAGACTTTACCTGTGTGTTGGACTACGTGATCGGATTCCTAAGTGTGAGCGTTGTGCTCGCCATTCTGTATTATGCCTCCAAAGGAAGAGCAATCGGTGGAGGCGATGTGAAGCTCATGGCCGTCTGCGGACTGGTGCTTGGCTGGAAGCTGGTTTTGCTGGCATTCTTTTTAGGATGCATTTTAGGATCAGTCATTCATATTATCCGGATGAAGGCATTTGGCGCCGACCGGGTTCTGGCGATGGGACCATACCTTTCGTTGGGAGTACTCCTTGCAGTTTTGTGGGGAAATACCATGATTCAGTGGTACATGGGACTACTGGGTTTTTAACCTTAAGAGCGAATATTTTACCTGCTTGGTAATCCCGGCAGGTTTCTTATATATAACATCATTTTTTCGGGACAAAGGAGAAAATATAAGTAACTAAAAACATGATTAAATGTGAGTCAATGTACTCAAAGATGCTCAAAAACCAGAGTATTAGTTGGTAACTTAAAACCGCTGAAATCATAGGAAAGATAAGCCAGTACAAGTTGAAATAGTCTTGTTAACTATAGGGTAGAACCTTGATGGTAATGATTGAGTAATGGTAGAAGTCTACAAAAACCAAGTAGCAAAAAGAAAAATATTAAGAAAGGAAAAGCTATTTAGATGAAAACCTATATCTAATCAATAAAAAAGAATTTATAGGTATGTACCGATGGCTTAGTCGGGAATTTACGACTGTGGAGTGTACAAGAACTTGTGAGTAGCGTATTGTTTACAATCGCCAAAGCATACACGTTGAAGCAGTAACTACAAATCGTGAGATTGTAGCGAATCATCTAGCATATACACATTTGTATATGTTTTTAGTAGCAGGAAACGATTCGTGGCTGGTAAAGTAATCAGTATAGAAATCGGATATTCACTGACAAGAGTATGTGAGGTTGACTATAAATCAAAAACCCATAAGGTGTACGGGTATTTTTCCCTACCGACTCCGGAGGGAATGATTAATGACGGTATTTTGAATTTAAATGAAACCTTTGTGGCGGATTTGAGGGAAGCTCTTGCCGAGTATAAGATGAAATCGAAGCAGGTGGTGTTTACCCTGACTTCGACCAAGATCGCCAGCCGTGAGGTTACGATTCCTTTTGTGAAAGAAAACCGGATCATGGATGTTGTAAATGCCAATGCGTCGGACTATTTCCCGGTGGACTTAAGCCAGTATCAGCTTGCATACAGCATGCTTGGTGTGACCGGAAATCCGAAGTCCGGGCAGCAGTATAAGCTTCTGGTTCTGGCAGCGCCACAGGCACTTCTCGATGGCTATCAGCAACTTGCCAGGGCACTGAAGCTGGAGCTTGCGGCCCTTGACTATGCCGGAAACAGTATTTATCAGGTCGTAAAGGATGAGTGTGCACAGAAAGCGCAGATGATCGTAAAGATCGAAGAGGGTGCAACCATGGTGCTGGTTGTGAATCAGTCGGTGATTTCCTTTATCCGAAGCGTTTCCTACGGTGTGCAGGAAGCATTGGAGCTGACCTATAACCTTCCTTTGAAGAACCGGATTGAGACGCCGGAACAGGCGATGGAGCTTTTGTCCAAGAAGTCCTTTGTGGTGCTGAACGATGGTTCCGAAGAGACTGAGGGCAGTGAAGAAGAAAAGTCCAAAGAACAGGAATTCTGCGAATCCATGACAGATGTACTGGTTCCGCTGGTTGGTGCGGTTTCCCGTGTTGTGGATTACTATGTTTCCCATAATGCCAATACCCCGATTGAGAAGATTCTCTTAACCGGTCTTGGTGCAAATATGAAGGGTATTCACAGACTTTTGGCCCAGCAGCTGGACTATCCGATTGAAATTTTACGTCAGGCAGAGGGCTGGAACCTGGAAAAGAGCTTTGAAGGTAAGTTCTTCGGTGAATATGTTGCCTGCGTGGGTGCCACAGCGGCTCCACTTGGCTTTAAAGCCGATAATGAAAAGGGCAAAGGCGGTAAGACCGGAGATACGAAGAGTAAGGGCAAGGTGAACGGAATCCTGATTGCTGCTGCAGTCTTTGCATTCGGCATACTGGGTGCTGTAATTCTGAGTGTGGCTTCTGCCATAACCTATGTTGCGGCAAAGGCAGAGAACCGGGCACTGCAGGAGCAGATGGCAGGTTTACAGGAAATCAAGCCGATTTATGATAATTATGTGAGTACCAAAACAGCTTACGACCGGTTGACGGCCATGCATGATGCCACCCGCAACCGGAACGATGACTTATATGCGTTTATGGAAGAACTGGAACGCAAGATGCCAAGTAACGGAGTAATCACTTCCTTTACCAGTGATGCGGAGACGGTAACGATCAACATGTCGGTATCTTCGAAGACGGAGGCAGCATCGATGATTGAACAGTTCCGTACCTTTGATTCCCTCCTTCCCGATACGGTGTCGGTATCTTCGATTACCGCAGATGTGGATGGCGAGGATACCGTGCTTTCCTATAACTTCACAATTGTCGGATCCTACCGGGATATGGACGAAGCTCCGGAGGATGAGATGACCGATGAAGAAGCGATGCAGCAGAATCTGGAAGATACGGAAAACCACGAAGTGGCGAAAGCGCAGTAAAGGAGAAGAACGATGAAGGTATCAAAGAAAGATATTTATTTAATCATTGGATTTTTGGGAGTCCTCGCTTTCCTCTGTGCATTCCTGTGGGTTTATCAGCCGACCATGGAAAAGGTGGATGCCTTAAAGGCAGAGAGCCGTTCTCTGGAAATAGAAATTGCAGATCTGCAAAGCAAGATGGATAACAAGGACACTTATGTGTCTAAGACTCAGGAAATGGCAACCGAGATGGACAGTATTTTGCAGATGTTTCCCGTGGAGTTAAAGGAAGAGGATGCTATTGTCTTGACGTTAACGGAGGAATTATTATCTCCGATGATCGTGACTACGCTTACCATGGATGAAACAGAACCGGTGGACTTCGAGCTTTATACGCAGGAATCCGAAGAGGCAGAACCGGTCGATACGGGAGAAACGATATAGCTTGGACTTTACCGGAATCCGGTTTCCATGCAGTTTGTTTCAAGCTATGAAGCCCTGAAGCGGTATGTGAAGACCGTGTCTCTGCAGACAAACCGTACGAAGATCGTCGGAATCACCGCTTCTTATGACGAAATGACAGGCTTACTTACCTGCGTGGCAAATTTAAATATGTATTTTATTACCGGACAGGAAGACAAGACCTATGTACAGCCGGACTTCTCTTCGGTCATTACCGGAACGGATAATCCGTTCGGTTCCATCACAATGCCTTATGAAGCAGATGTTGCAGGACTTGCAGAGGATGCAACGGGTATTCATGTGGATGAGGAAGAGGCAGAAGAGGATAACGGTGAGGATATGTAGCTGCGGTCTGATTACGGATACCCGTCAGGAAGAAAGAGCCGGAAGAAGCCGCCGAAGAAAAGAACAGTCTGCATAGAGAACCTGAACAGAATAAGCAGGACAGAGGATACGCATGAAGCAGAAGGAAAAAGGTCAACAACTGAATAAGAACGCGGGCTTTTCCCTGCTGGAGCTTCTGATTGCCGTTACGATTCTGGCAATCATTACGATTCCCATGCTGCATATGTTCGTGACTTCCGCCAGAATCAATGGCAAGTCCCGGATCACCCTGCGGGCAACCGTACTTGCACAGGATATTGTAGAGGGGCTGAAGGCATATCATATCGATGAGATTCAGGATCAGTTTAACGGTGTGGAAGACTTTGAGATGCTGAATACCTCTGTCATTGCAGGAGACTGTACCTATAAAGAGGATGTGGATAGGGAAAAACCAGGTAAGTATTACTTTGTTCTTAAAAATGCGAAACTGGAAAACAGCAGGTTTGATGTACTGATTTCCGTAGATGCAACCGGATATGTGGAAGGGGCATCCCCAACAAGATTTCCTTTAAATGTCAAGGATGTGGCGAAGGTCACAAGTACTGAGAAAAACTCTGGATATACACAGAAAAAACAGTGGATTGATAGTATGCATGAGGAAATACTTAAGGAAATTCAGGATCCAAATAACTTAGGTATTCCAAAGACAGCACAAGATTTTAATATAGCTGGGCTATCATATAAAAGAACTATCAATATTAAATTATATGATGATGGAACATTTACAGATGACGAGGGAAATACCATAATCAAAACTAATGCAACAATTTATTATATGTATGAGTTTTCGTATGGAGGAAAGAGTTATACATATTCTTATCCGAGTGCAGGAGATCCTAATCCCTGCGGCAATTTTGAAGGAAATAATTTTTATCTGTTTTACTATCCCTTATATGGTGCAGAATCAGATAAGATCGTTTTTGAATGTAAGCAGTCAAAAGCATTAAATCTGTACATAGCAAAGCAAGTAGATGAAGCAATGTCGGATGCTGAATTGAATGCGGCTGAGAAGGCATACAAAGCAGTAGTAAATATTGAGGATCCTTCTAAAGATCATTTTACGATCCGTACAAATTTGGGTACTAATATAGTAAATGATACATTTTTAGAGAGCATTCATGGAAATGCAAAAGTGCCAGGACAGGTAACTTACCAACAGAATGGTGCGACGATGGTTAATAAGTTAGATATTTTTGATCTTGGCGGTATTCGGGATAAAGAGCATGGTGCAGATGGAGACAACGACGCAATAACCGAGTTTATCTATGATATTATCGTTGAGGTTTATGAGCAGGGGGCAGCAGATACCGGCTTTCCGGCTGATATGCGAAAAGTAACCTTTGATGGAACGAAGAACCACTAAAAGTCACCTGTAGAAAGAGTAATTCAGACAGTTAAGAGAGAGAACCATGATAAGACAACCATTTCAACAACTGCAGATGGAATTATGGAATCGAAAGAAGCGCAACAGCGGTTCTTCGATTGTCATTGTCATTATTGCGATGGCGATGATTGGGATTCTGGCAACAACGCTGCTGTGGATGTCTTATATCAATTATAAAATTAAAGTAAATGACATCCGGAACAAGAACAGCTTTTATTCTGCAGAAACAGTCATGGAGCAGATTCTGGCAGGACTTCAGAAGGAGGCCTCGGATTCGGTAGCGGTGGCCTATCAGGAGGTACTGTCCAACTGGGATGAGCTGCAGAGTGAATCCAATCGTTACAGCTCCTTCGCATCCACCTACCTGGATACGCTGGTGAAGCACCTGCGGGATGCTGATAAAGGCGATGGATATTATAAGAGGGATATTCTGAAAGGCTACGTGGATACCAGCGTCTGGGATCATGTCAATCAGACGGCATGGGATAACGGAACCGATGATACGGATGAAGCAAAGAAAAAACCGCCTGTTATGGAACTGGTGAACGGCAACAGTCTGATTCTTAGGAATGTGTTTGTTTCCTATATGGATGAGGATCGTCTGTCTATCGTGAGTACGGATCTGTGCCTGGATGTACCGGAAATCGTGTTTACCCAGTCCGGTTCCATTGATGAGCTGTATAATTATATCCTGATCAGTAATCAGGGAATCAGCCTGACACAGGGAAGCGGACAGGTGACCGGGGACGGAAGCATTTATGCAGGAACAGATGATAAGGGGAAAGGTGGTATTGTCATTAATCCGGCAAGCAGCCTTGCAATTAATAACGGACGATATGTAATTTCAAAGGGTGAAATTGACGTGATTGGACCGGGAGCAGGCTTTATTGTACGTGATGCGAAGGAGACCGGAAGCAGCGTTTATGCGAAGAACCTTGATTTACAGAGCGGAACGATCAGCTTAGATAGTAACACTTATATTGCAAATGACCTGACCTTGTCCGGAAACGGAAGCAAGGCTACGCTGACCAAAGAGTATTACGGATATGGAATTTCTGCGGAAAGTGGAATCGGAGATAGTAAGACTGATCAGGAAAACAGTAGTGCAATCATCATTAACGGACAGAATTCTACCGTAAATATGAGTGGAGTCAACACCCTGATGCTGGCAGGCCGTGCTTATATCGGCACGAATACCACAAAAAAGGAACTGGATCAGAATGCAGAGGCTGTGGTGAATGGCGATGCTGCTAAAAAGAATGAGAAAGCAGTGCTGATGGGAGAGTCCATCACCGTAAAGGGAGGTCAGATTGCTTACCTTGTACCTACGGAGTGTCTGGGTGTCTACAATGGAGAAAACATCATCGGGCAGAATCCGGTAACGCAGGATGTGGCAACCAAAATTCAGACCTATAAGAATGATTATGGTGAGAACTTTAAGGAAGTAGACTTTACCAGGGCAGTAAGCAGACTGGGCGGATTGAGTCTTTCTTCCTTCGGTGTTACCGATATGGATCATATCCGCAAGGTCAGCACACAGTACGTTGGAGGCGGAACCGAAAGTAAATCCCTGACCTATTATTATCTGGTGATGGATGCGGAGAATGCGGCAAAGTATTATCAGACCTACTATCTGAATGGCAGTAATAAAGAAACCATTGATAATTATTTCAAGAAATACGCAACCGGTGGAATTGTACTCGGTGACTATACCTCCGAACAGAATTCCTATACGATCCTCGGAAATGCACTGGTATCCGATGTGTTGAGTCAGAGCGGAGTCAGTCTTCTTGCAAGTACGGCAACAGCTTCCAACACCATGACCACGGCAGAGGTCTATCAGAAATCCAGCGAAATTGCCAATGTTTATAAGGGGTTGACCACGAATTTAAGTGAGGACGGAGCTTCAGCCAGTTCGTTCCAGAACGTCTTCGATAGTGTGATTAAGAAAGAGATTGTAACGAAGAATGCAGACGGATCCGAAACAAGAGAAACGATTCAGGAATATCTGATACGCAAAGGAACCGGCAGTACGATGGAATTTACAACAGACGATGGTCTAAAGGGGATTATCACGGCAGGAAGTTATACTCTTTCTTCTGCAACAAGCGGAGCTTCGAATATCCGTCTGATCGTTTCGTTAGGAGATATTACCATTGACCGTAATTTCACGGGACTGGCCATTGCGAAGGGAACCATTACCATCAATGGAGCTGTCAGCAATGGAGCGGCATCTCTGAAGCGGAACAAGATGGATCTGTATAAGGTGTTGAATGCAACAACCGGAGCAGAAGGAGATACAATGACTCCGATGGGATTTTTCGTAAACGGTGAGACCAGTCTTTCCGAAGGGGCACAGGAATCACCAACGGATGAGGCCGGCAATCTGGACATTGATTACACCGAAATTGTCCGTTATATGAATTGGGAAAAGAGATAGAAAATACGAAAGAATACAGAAGAAACGCATGAAGCGTTCGGAAACACAGAAATACAGGAAAACGGAAGAATGACAGAAAATAGTAGAAGAATTTCAAAAAATAACAGGGGTTTTTCTTTAGTGGAGCTGATCATTGTGATTGCCATTATTGCAGCACTGATCGGAACCGTTATTCTGTCCGTTTCCATGGTATTCAGTGCAAATGCGAAGGCGTGTTCCAATGATCTGCAGAGAGCCGTTGCAGACTGTAAGGTGACCACAATGGGAAAAGCAAAGGCATGGCTGGTTGTTTATCGTGGTGACAATGGACGGATCTATAGCCAGATGCACATTATGGAGCAGAAGAAAGGCGGAGCCGTCGGAGAATTGGAAGAGATCACGGAAGAGGCACAGAAGATCGGCGGCAACCGTGTATCGGTCACTTATAGGATGAATGGCGGAACAGATGATATCGATCTTCCGACCGGAGCAGACAACGGTATCCGGATTGAATTCGACCGCTCTTCCGGATCCTTCAAGGATGGAACTCCCGACAGTGTGGAGATTCAGGGAGGAAACCGCCGTTATCATTTAGAGTTTATTAAACTGACCGGAAAGATTTCGGTGAGCCAGATATCTTCTTAGATGGATATTCAGAAATAAATGATATGGAAATAAGATTCAAACATTGGGGGATATCCATATAGGGAAAGCGGAAAGCCGAAGAAATTGATGGTTGGATGGATTGCAACACAGAAGGTAGATTTGGTTGGAGAGACAAATGAGGAAAAGAGTACGGATTCAGAAACAGAATAGCGGATTTTCCTTAGTGGAACTGATTATTGCAATTGCCATTCTGGTAATTGTGACAGGTGCGGTATGCAGTTTTATTGTTATCACTTCCAGAAATTACGCCAATGGCAACAATGATATTAATGTGCAGCAGGAAGCACAGCTTGCTTTAAACCAGATGTCGGATGTGATAATTGATGCAACACGCAGCATCAATTATGTGGGATATGATGAATCCAATCAGCCGGTTAAGGCCATGAAGGACTCGGAATTCACCTTTACTCCGGAGAAAAAGGCACTGCTTGTTTACAATGTGGAAGTGTCGGAAACAGGAGAGCCTGCTTCTGAACTTCATAACTATATGTTTTACTGGCAGAAGAGTGATGAAAATCTTTACTTTTCGGTAGCGGATGCAAGCGGAAAATTCCCAATGCCGGGGGAAGATTCGGATGATTGCGTACTTCTGGCTGAGAATGTGACGGATTTTCAGGTGGATTTAAGCCAGGTGGAAGAGAAGCGCGTGGTAAAACTGAAACTGAGCTTCAAAACCGGCAATCGGAAATTTGAAATGGTAAACAACATTACCGTCCGCAATAAGGTCGTAATTAATAATGAAGATATCGCACCATTGGACAAGCGTGTCCGTGTAAGTGTCAGTGTGAAGGAACCGACCGTTGTGCTGGAACCGGGAGAAACCTATCATTTCTCTACTCCGAAGGTTATCGGAACCAACCTTTTAAACAAGGCTGTTACCTGGTCGGTGGAAGGCACAGTAGGAGAAGGAACTTCCATGACCGATACGGCAAATGGAATTCTGAAGATCGGTGAGAAGGAAACCCATCAGAGCTTTCAGGTAAAGGTTACAACCAATGCGAAGAATGACGACAGCAACAGCCCTGCGGAAGCTGCGATTACGGTGTATGTCAAACGCGTAACGAAGGTGACACTCTACAAGAAGAGCGATGATGTCGAGGATACCGACGGAAACAAGCCGGGAGCACTGGAAGTGATGCAGGGCAGTACGGTAGTGATCGGGGGCTCGGCAGATGGTGTGAAGCTTGGGAACCGTTGTGCGTCCTGTGAAGAAGATGCGGCTAAAGACAAATACCTGACGGATTGGAAGGTGGTAGACGGAGCAGGACTTCTGGAAGGTGGAATTAAGGATTCGGACTATGAGACCGCCACCATTCAGGTGAAAGCAGATGCTGCGGTAGGCTCTACGATTACCATTCAGGCAACCTCGGATCTGTCCAAGCGAAAAGTATATGATAATGTGTCGGGGACGATTACGCTGAAGGTTGTGAAAAAGAAGGAGTCTACGAAACCATTGCCGAGCGGAGATTTGGAATATGGTAAGATTACGATGGTCACCGGATCTACGATATCTCAGTTTACCACGGCAATTAATTCCCATGTGCTTGCAATTCATATTGTAGATTTAAGCACGGAAAATCCAGAAGAAACGAGAGCTATGTTATGTTACAACAATGATTGGGAGATACCTTTAGATCCTGCCTTTTTTGGATTGAACTTAAATAGAAGATATGCCTTTTATATACAAGGGATTGAATGTGTGGCTTGGGAAAATGTTCAACATTATTATCAGTATGGATGGGGATTGCAACGTGCAACTGATGAGGACGTATTGCAGGAATATCAATCGAATGTATTGTCCAATGCCCCTTTTACGTATTATGGCACTAAGTTCCGGAGTTCGGAAGTATATCAAACAACATTGGAACCGGTTCAAGTTACTTTTGAATATGGGAGTAAGCATTATAGTGGAGAAAATATTGTATTTAATACCGTTAATTTATTATCAAACAGTGTAGATACGTCCAATATTCTTTCAGGCTTATCTTTCAAGAAAATGACAAATGTAGAACATAATCATATATTGAATAATATGAAATATAGTGTATACAAGAAAAATGAAGATCAGTGGAATCCTATCTATGTGTTTAAGGGACAGCAGTATGAAGGAAATAACTACAATTATAATGGAAACCTTGTTATTGCAAATGAAGGAAATTATTCAGAACCTCGTATCAGAATAGGAACTGGGGATTTGAACAATGTGATTGGAACTTATCGCATTGTGCCGGGAATTTATTTTAAGGCAACAACCTCACAAAAACCGCAAAATATTATTTGGTCAAATTGTGAATTTATTAAAAGTGGAACAAGAACTTATTACGAGTTACCGGAAAGCACTTTTTATGTAACGGTAACAGCGGAAGGAACGATGGATATCAATTCGGATCGTTTTACCGGAAGTGTCTGCTTCCCGTTACCGGCTGAAATGAAGAATAATTCGATTTTTACCGGGCTGAATCAGACAGAATGGCATGATGCCAATATTCAGGATAAAGATAATGGCGTCGAATATAAGACAATCGATTCGCATAACAACATATCCAAAATCAAATTCAACCGGATACGTTATCGTTATATCCAGAGTGAAAATGCTTATGAAGTAGAGCCGATGTGGGAGACAACGAAAAACGGAGGATTGAAGATTGCCTATTCCTACGGTGTATATAAATGTGCGGCGAATGGAAGTAAGTGGCAGTGTGTTCAGGGAGCAAAAGAAACCAATAACGTTAACTTTAAGTTTGACAAAAATAGCAAAACGTGGTCGGCTCATGTGCCACTTCCGACAGATGATGATTTCATGTTCACAAAGGAAAGCATAGAACGTCAGAAGAATCAATTGAAGGTAACAGGTTATAATGTACTGGAGTGGAACAGTTCAAATGAGATCAGCAATAGATGGACATACTGTGATTATGATTCTGCTACAGGAAGCTATACACTGACCTTCGTGACGGATGAACAGACACAGGGAATCACGAAAACGATTCGGGTTTCAGGAGTTTATAGCTGGAAACCGGGAGAAACGCAGTGGCAGAAGAGTCAGGGAGAGGGTACACTGAAGGAGAAATGTGCAAACATCAATATTACGATAAATGGAAAGAAATATATAACGTATATTGCGGAGCCGTCAAATGATAGTTTTGATTTCAGATGGAATCAAGATATAAGCTGGGGGTATTCAAGAAGTTTATATGAATCTTCAGATGTGGATGGGACAAGTCCAAAGGAATATAGATTCTCAAGAGCTAGATGTGTACCTAACGGAGATATATATACGCTAGAGTTATATATTAAAGTGAACGGAGTAGAAACTTTAGTTGGCAGGTATACCTGTACTTCAGCCGAAACCAGCTGGACACAAGTAAATTAGCACCCAAAAGAAACACTGAGAAGAATTTGTTCATAAATTTGTGCAAGAATAGGAGAGGAGGCTGGCAAATGGGTATCACAGATAAATTTAATATGAGCAAAGAGGATAATATATTTAATGCGAAAAGGATCATGGTGGATTCCATATATAAGCAGGCAAATCTGGAAGGGATTGCAGTGACTTTTGCGGATACACAGTCGATTCTCAATAATGTAAATATTGAACATGTTACCCCTACGGATATAAGCAAGGTATGTTGTCTTAGAGATGGATGGAATTATCTGTTTGACCATATTGACGATACGGTTGATTTGGTGTTCCTTGAAGCAACACACGAACTTACTGCCCGGTTTGATGTTCCTTATCAGTACCTTGGAAAACTTAGAAATGAAGAGGTGATGATATCGGGAACAGATTGGCGGCCGGAGATACCGAATGCTGATAAAATTTACAGAGATCTTCAGGATCTTAATAAAATTGAGTGCATTACGGATCGTGCATTATCGGTAGGACTATATGTTATGCGTTCCCAGATGTTTAAGGATGGTAATAAAAGAGTAGGTTCTTTTGCAGCAAATAAAATTCTGATTGCCAATGGAAAAGGAATTTTTAATGTACCTGTTAAATTGGATGGTCTGTTTAAACAGAAACTGGTGGACTATTATGAAAGCAATGAAAATGAGGAATTGAAATCCTGGATTGTTGAAAATTGTTTGGATGGAGTAAATCCGATAAAATAAACAATATTCGAATTGGAAGTTACACATGAGTATGAAAAGGCATAACAAGCAGAAGAAAAAACAGAATAGAAGGATCGCTGCCATAGTTACAGCATCGGTTCTGGCGGTTACTCTTGGCACAGTAGGCATCTATCATCAGATGCAGCCAATCGAAGCATATGCGAAGGAGTCTTTTACCGGGACGAAGCAGGTCGTAGAGGGGCATACCAGGGAGGACAATCCGTTTGTGATTCTAGACATCGTACCGAGTTATGCTACCTACAAGTGGAACGACGATGAGACGCAAAGCTATGAAATCAGTACCGGGACACTGGGCTATCTGGTGAACGGACAATCCACGATGTCCTCCGACTATGCTGGAATCTATAAGGATCATTCCGCAGATCTTTTGACGTGGCAGAAACGTTCCGAACTGGTAAATGAGATCTGGAAAACCGGAACCAGTGATTCTGATCTGACATTTCAGTATGAGGAAGCTTACGGAAGCGGGAATACACGGAAAGACCTGAATACACCGAATGCCAATGGTTGGCAATTACTGATTGAGCAGGAGACGCTTCAAACAGGCGATCAGACTATAGGAGCAACTGCTCACAGTGGTATGATGAAGGGCTATTTTAAGAAGTATGAGACTCCGGATCCGGACGCTTCTCCGACCGCTGCACCGGATCGAACCGGCTATGATTATGTGAAGGTTGGAGACTGGAGCGAGGACGAAGGAAGTGGAGAATCCTCAGATAATATTTATCAGTTTGATCAAACGAATGGAACGTACCAGCTCAAGTTTCAAAAGGCATCCGGAAGCGGACTGACACAAGGGTATGTGATCAAGAATTCTGAACAAATCACTGATAGTAAATACAGGCAATATGGATCCTCTACCGGTTTGTATTATAAGGATACAAATGAGGATTTTGTTTATGCAGGAACCATAGCTTCCATATTCGGATCGAACAGTATTTCACTGAATGATTATTACAGCAATCCGGTCGCTTCCTTGGATAGCAGCCTGTCAGACAGCACCCCGTCGGACAGTGTTTCTTCGGATGCAGAGACAACAGATACAGATGAGAAAAC